>ERZ1034878.19-NODE-19-length-81048-cov-14.157075_pt1 | contig 81048 bp, 70 predicted proteins | sample MGYA00520593_ERZ1034878 | MGnify/ENA primary metagenome ERZ1034878 (study PRJEB33766, sample SAMN09781724) | gut metagenome | biome: gut microbiome | host: Homo sapiens | place: Madagascar | study: EMG produced TPA metagenomics assembly of the PRJNA485056 data set...
GACATTTGAATGGCAAACGCAGGGTGATATTGCTCAATCACTATCAGAAATCGCCGATGCTTTGTCGTCAATTCGAAGTTTCACAACCGAATTAGGCAATAATTACAGTATCCTAACTACCAGACAGAATTTTACCGATAGTCTGATTAACGTGTTAACTGAAGGGGCGGATAACTTAACCCTTGCGGATATGAATTCTGAAAGCGCCACCATGCTCGCCCTCCAAACCCGCCAGCAACTGGCGGTAAATGCTCTGTCTTTAGCCTCAGAAGCAACACGTGAGATTCTTAAACTCTTCTAAAAAAATGTCATTCTGACCAAGCGTCAGCGCGTGGAAGAATCCCGGCCTTAACGTATTGTCGGGCGTAAGTCCCGACATCAAACTTTGTTGCGACTTAGTGAAGAAAAAGTAGCCGAGACCCTTCGACTGCGCTCAGGGTGACAGTATAAGTGCCGCGACTGATGCGCGGCACAGTAAATAAAGCCAAGATTTATCAATTCCGCTACGCTCCAGTCGAAATGACATTTAAATAAAATATTTTGGTGATGAATGGTGTAACTACCGACTTTAATTAATGATAAGTGCGCATCAGGCCGCTTAAAATCCCCTGCACTCTGACTCTGGAAGCCGCCAAACGCCGCGGTTCATAAGCATCATTCTTAGGGATAAGCACGACTTCAGCCCCTTCTTTGCGGATTTCCTTCAAAGTCGCCTCATTATTATCAACCAAAGCAACAACAATATCGCCGTTATTGGCGGTATCAGCTTTTTTGATAATAACCGTATCTCCGTCAAGAATACCAATATTAACCATTGAATCACCTTCAATCGTCAAAGCATAATATTGTCCGCGGCTGACCATATCATAAGGGACGGCAAATTTTTCGGTTTCATTGGCAATGGCCTCAATCGGCGTACCGGCGGCAATTTTGCCGTACAGCGGAATTTCCACCATTGCGGTTTTGAGAGCAGCGTCACGCTTACGTTCTTCTTCCACAATTGAGCTGGGCTTAAGCTTAGGCAGGCGCAAAACCTCCAAAGCACGCGCTTTATGCGGCAGTTTGCGGATAAAATTACGCTCCTCCAAAGACTCAATAAGCGCATGAATTCCCGATTTGGACTTCAGACCGACCGCGTCTTTCATCTCATCAAACGACGGGGAACAGCCGGTTTCCTTCAAGACTTTATTGATAAATAACAATAGCTTATATTGCTTTTCCGTCAGCATAAACAACCTCACCGAAACATAAATTTTGTTCTAGTTTAGTTCTTTTATACTTAAAGTCAAGAATTTATTTTCAGCGTTGATTTTGTGCGAGATAAGCAAAATTGAGATTAGTTTTTTGAGCCGGAGTATTTTCCGCCAAAGTTGAGCGGGTGACATTAGTCTTTAGTTTCACCAGTTCAAGCCGATGAGCGGCAATATTATAATTATTCAGCGCAAGAGCCAGTTTCTTTTCCTCTCTATAACGCGTTGCCATTCCCCATTTGCTTTGGCGGATATCATAAGACGAGGCAATGACTTTGCCGTAAAATTCCATGGCGCTGATTTCGTCTTGAGGATTAAACTTGCCATGAGCATAATGTTGATTCCAAGCCTGCGCAAAAAATTCCTGCGTTCGCTTCGGGTTTTGGTTGGCGCAAGACATTATCGCTCCCGCCAATGCCATATATTGCGGACTATTGCAGTTTTCTTTATTAATTTGCGGGAAATCCTTAAGATTGCGTGCCAAGCTGTTAAAAATCGGGGCATAAACTTTATCAAAGTTAAAGTTGAACAAATCACGGTTAAACGCATCTTTATTCTGTCCGGTGGCATAAGCATTATAAGCCTGACGAAAAGCCTGAGAGGTCAGACTTTTGCCGCGGAGATTAGGATATTTTTGCCCCATGTTGCGGACAAACTGCGACATAAGTCCGCCTTGAGCCAAACTCATTTGATACCAACCGATATAGCGTCCGTTATAAGCCGTAGGGTTCATTCCCGACTCAAAAACGTGACCGATATCCTGCGCCTGAGTTGCGGCATAGTTAATTTGCAGACCTTTGTATTTGCCGGACTTGGAAACTTCGGCAAACTGCCGTTCGGCGGCAATCAACTGCAGATTTTGAGCAAACAAATCATCGGGCAGACTGTCAGTATCAAACTGCCGCGGAGAAGCATTGATTTCTATCGGAGCGATGTTTTTATCAAGCGTCGGCTGCGGCTGAGCGGCTGCCACATTAGACTTGCCGCCGGCAACCACTGCTGCCGTCAACGCAACCTGTTTAGCCCGCAATTTAAGCTGTTCTATCCTATCTTTTACTGACATTTCGTACTCCTTTGTCTATAATATAGCGCAAAAAACAATTCATTGCCAGAAAAAAACACGTTTTTTATTGAAAAAATATTTGCTTTGTTTATAGTAGGGCTTAATTATGGTAATTTTGAAAAAACAATAGGAAAAATAATGGCTAACGAAACAAATATTCATCGCGAATCCCGTTTGGCAAAGTTAAAGGCTTTGCAGGATTTGGGATACAACCCCTACCCTTACCGTTTTCAACCGACTCACTTTGCAGCGCAATTACAAGAAAAATACAAAGATTTGGAAGCCGGAACAGACACCGAAGATCGGGTTACCATCGCCGGACGCGCTATGGCTGTTCGTAACAGCGGTATGTTTATTGATGTTAAAGATGCAAGCGGCAAAATTCAGGCTTTTTGCCACAAAAACCACCTCAGTGAAAATGATTTGGAGATTTTGAAAAATCTTGATGTCGGCGATTTGGTCGGAATCAGCGGCTATATCCGCCGGACACCGCGTGGAGAATTGTCGGTTGCGGCCGAAAAATTTGATATTATTTCTAAAGCTCTGCAGCCGCTGCCGGAAAAATTCCACGGTTTGACCGATGTCGAAGCCCGCTATCGTCAACGTTATGTTGACTTTATCATGAATGACGACAGCCGCGAAATTTTTGAAAAACGCTGCAAGATTACATCCGCCGTACGTCGTTGGTTTGAAGAACACCAATTTATGGAAGTCGAAACCCCGATGCTGCACTCCATTATGGGCGGCGCTAATGCAAAACCGTTTATCACTCACCACAACACGCTGGATATGGACTTGTATTTGCGTATTGCGCCGGAATTGTTCCTCAAGCGCTTGGTTGTCGGCGGTTTTGATCGGGTATTTGAAATCGGACGCAACTTCCGCAATGAGGGTATCGACAAAAGCCACAATCCGGAGTTTACCGGACTGGAAGCTTATCAGGCATATGCCGACTATAATGATATGGCTGATCTTTTTGCCGAACTTATCCCTTATGTGGCCGAAAAAGTTTTGGGAACAAAGACCATAACTTTCAACGGCAACGAAATTGACTTAAGCAAAGGTTTTGCCCGTAAGTCGATTGTCGATTTGGTTAAGGAATATGCCAGTATCGACCTGATGCAGGCACAAAATGTTGAACAAGCCCGTGAAATGGCAAAATCAATCGGCGTCGAAACCGACCACTGCGCATCATGGGGTAAAGTCGTTCAGGAAGTTTTTGATGAAAAGGTTGAAGAACACCTGATTCAGCCGATTTTGGTAATGGATATGCCGCGCGATATTTCACCGTTGGCCAAGACACATCGTTCTAACCCGCGCTTGGTTGAGCATTTTGATGCTTATATCGCCGGAATGGAAATCGGTTGTGCCTATTCAGAACTTTCTAACCCGTTGGAACAACGTGAACGTTTTGAAGCACAGGTTGCGGCACGCGAAGCCGGTGATGATGAAGCGCAAATGCTGGATGAAGATTATGTTACCGCTTTGGAAAACGCTCTGCCTCCGACCGGCGGCATGGGAATGGGTATCGACCGTTTGGCAATTTTGCTGACCGGCGCAGAAACCATTCGCGACGTCATCGCCTTCCCGACCTTGCGTAAAAAAGACTAAGCGACGGTTAATCGTGAAAAAACTCTCAGACATATATGCTAAATACGGCACGCGTAAAATGTGGAGATTAAGTTGCTGTATTTTGTGTATGGTTCTGGGAGTTTTTTTCATCAGTGAGGGCTGGAAATCATCGCGCCACAACCATATGCCGCCGACACCGGATTGGGCGGAAGTGGAAATCAAAACCGAAGTGATTGGCGATGATGCAAAGCATAACGAGCTGCCTGCAACAGACGCAGCTGTTTCGGATAACGAAGCCGGCGATATTCCGACATCAGCGCAGTTTTTGTATAATGAGGAAGAAAAAATAACGATTATTGAAGCCGAAAGTGCCAACTCGCAACTTTTGGAAAAAGCTATCGCCCCGACTTCGAATATTGAAGAAAACAAAGCCGAAACACAACCGGTAACGGCAGACAGTGCCAATTTTGATGAGCCGGCGCAGGAAGATCTGGACAAGCTTTATGAAGAAGAGTTGCCGGAAGATATTATTGAAGAGCAAAGCTTGCAAGACGATGGCACAGATTCCGAATTTACGCATATCTATACCAAAAACATCAAAGATATTGACACCAAACCAACGCGCAAGCCGTTTTATTTCGGAGAAAATCCGGTAATAGCCATTGTTATTGATGATATGGGCATCAGCCTTAAGCGCACTAAAGATATCGCCAGCCTGCAAGCTCCGCTGACCGTGTCTTTTTTGACTTATGGCAAAAATTTGAAACAACAAGTTGAAAATTCTCGCCAAAGCGGTCAGGAGATTATGATTCACGTACCGATGGAAGCACAAAAAAAAGTTGATGAAGCGCCGGATGTCTTAACGACAAAGATGTCAACAGCGCAGCTCCAAAACGGATTGAAAGAAATGCTGTCCAAATTTGAGGGAATAAAAGGCATCAACAACCATATGGGCAGCCGCCTGACTGAGGACAAGGCGCGGATGGAAGCGATTATGGAAATTCTGAAGCAGCATAAACTGTTCTTTCTTGATTCCAAAACCTCGCCTCATTCACGCGCCAAAGAAGCGGCCGAAACGGTGCAAATTGGTTATGTTTCGCGCAATGTTTTCTTAGATAACAACAATGACAAAGCATATATTTTAGGACAACTGGCCCAAACAGAGCGCTTGGCGCACAAAAATGGTTTTGCTATTGCTATCGGACACCCCAAAACACAGACTTATGCAGCGTTAAGCGAGTGGCTGCCGACGCTGAAAGATAAGCAAATACGCCTTGTTCCATTGACGGAAATTGTTAAAATTCTCAATCCGCACTATGAAATTGAGCCGTTATAAGAAAAAAATGCATTTTTTAAAAAATATTTCTTGACCTAATGATTTTTTACCTATATATATGCTCTTGTTCTAAACGATTGGTCCCATCGTCTAATGGTTAGGACACCACCCTTTCACGGTGGTAATATGGGTTCGAATCCCGTTGGGATCACCAATACAAACGGCAGGTATAAAAACCTGCCGTTTTTCTTTATTTACCAAGCCTTTAAGCAGTTTCGAGTGTTAGTTTTTCAAAAATTGATATTTTAGGCAAATATTCGAAAAGATTTAATTGCATTAGACTATATTCTCAGATATTCTTTTGATAAGGAGAGAATTTATGAAAAAATTGATAATATGGGATTTTGATGGTGTAATAGCTGATAGTGAAAAGTTATGGGTATCAGTTTGGGTAGAAACGCTTGAAAAAGAAAAGAATTTACAATTAAGTGATGAAGAAAAATTAAATTTATTAGTAGGTGTATCCGATAAAACAAGAAAAGAACGTCTAAAAAAATATTTTCCTACATTGGTTATAGATGATGAATTTATGCAAAAAATTGATGAAGGTGAAATTTATAAAGGTATGCACTTTATGCAACCTATAGATGGAGTTGAGGATGTAATGTCAAATAATCAATTTGAGCATTGTATTGCAACAGGAGCCACTAAAGAACAGCATACTTGGAAAATGACACAATTCAGGTGGATTGAAAAATATATATCGTCACAATACTTTTTTACTGTTGATATGGTCAAGCAAGGTAAACCGGCACCTGATTTGTTTTTATTAGCGGCAAAAACCAAAGGATATAAACCAGAAGACTGCATCGTAATTGGTGATAGTTTAAATGATTTTGCAGGTGCAAAAGCTGCAAATATGCAATGCATTGCTTTTGTTGGTGCAGAGGGTAATGATACTGAAGAATATAGAAAAAAATGTATTAATTCTGGTGTAATTGCTGTTTGTTCAACAATGAGTGAGGTTGGAGACATACTAAGGAGTACCCAATAACTCGTAAACTGTGAGGTAAGCATCACCAATACAAGCGGCAGGTATAAAAACCTGCCGTTTTGCTTTATTTAAAGTTATTTGCAGGGGTTAAGGAGTGAGGTCGTTGTGGAGAAAGAGAGTTTTTGAATTAAATTCATAATTTTGTTATTCTATTTATTTTTCATTTGATAATTGTTTATATAATATTTTGAGTTTGGTAAGTTCAACTTGTTTTTGAGCCGTTTGCTGATGAGAATTTGAAATTTCACCTGTGGAAGAATTTCCGGTTTTGCCCATATCATTAATGGTTCTTGGCTGATTTTCTTTATGTTGAGCAAGTTGATTTGTCTTTGGATTTAAATTCCGAAGTTTTTTTCTCGCTTCTCTAATTCTCATACGAGTTTGAGATTTGTTAAAGGATTCCTTAAAAGCGGAAGAAAATTTATCTTTTAATTCATCTGGCAAAAAGAAATACTCATGTCCTCCAATATGTTTCTTTAGTTGTTTGATGAATTTTTTTCTATACGATTCATCGTTACAATCCAAACCAATTCTTTTATTGATACTTTCTTTTATTTGTTCGTATTCTCTAAGTAGAGAAGCTCTGTTACAAATATAAAGGTGTAAATTTTTATCTTTTTTTTCGAATATTTTAATATCTGGAATATTTTCAGGGAGTGCTTCTTTATCAAAAATATCTTGAGCATTGAATGAAACTAAATCTTCGTCTTTAAATCCAGAGATGCCCCGTAATTCTTGTTTTAACTTGTTTCCGCAATATTCTTTACCGGTTATTGTTCTATCGGAATTATTTACAATAGCTGTCGTTTGAAAATATTTAGGGTATTTATCTAGTTGTAATGCTGGTGAAGAAATTAAAGCTTGGGGTGCCGATAATAATTCTTGACACTGAGCTTTATTAAATTTTTTTTCTTCTAATTTTGCTTCTAGTAACTTTTCCATTTCAGCAATAACCATAGTGCCAAAACAGTGACCTCTAAAGATTACTCGATTAAGATTGCTAAGAGTTTTATCGTAATCACCCTCAACAATCATGGGTTCTAGAACTTGTTTAAATATTTCTGCAGAATGTGTATTATTATTTTCTTCATTATATTCTTTTATAGCTTTATCTGCCTTATTTTCATATACTGCAGTACAAACAAAGGCTTGGTTTAATGATTGTTTATTTTGCGGTAGTAATGATTTTGTAGCGGAGCAAGTATTTTTAGCTCCTTCTTTTACTTTATTTTCGTCTTTGTTCTTAAAGGTCATACCAGAGCCTGGAAAATTTATAACAAGAATTTTTTCCTCCTGATTGAGTGATTCAATTATATTACCATCATTATCGTAAAATCGGGTTTCCCCGATAAAATTTGTTTCTTCATCTTGTTTTTCCGGAGTGTTGTATGACATTATATGTATTCCTTCTAAATTTATTATATATTTATACCATATATTTAGCACAAAGTAAATATTTGTGATTAGTGTAATCATTATGTTAATAAATGCCATGAATAGCTTTGGCGGATATGAAGACACACCGCAAGAAAAAAGCGGAAAAAAGATGTTACGCTATTGGATAAAGACGATTGCTTAAATTAAACTTAAAGCCATAAGGGCATAATCAATACATGCAACAACAAAATTAATAATGTTTATAAATTGAGTTCGAACAGTAGTCGGTATCGGAGATTTTATGCTTGCGAATTCATTGACTTAATTGCAAATTTGTCTTATCAGTTAATAAACAACTTATCATGCGGGGTAACAAGCAATGCCTACTGTTCATTTAATGTCCGGTTTTATCGGCTTTGGCAAAACTACTATTGCCAAAGAGCTGGAAAAAAGTATTAATGCGGTTAGATTTACGCATGATGAAATAATGCTTGAACGTTATGGCCGCGCGCCGGAAAATTTTACGGAAAAATATAAGGAAGTTGATGATTTCATCAAAACACAAGCGGCAAAAACTATTCAACAAGGACAAGATGTAATCTTGGATTATGGTTTTTGGACGCATGATAAACGTGAAGAATATTATCAGTGGGCTAAAACGTTAACACCGAATGTTGTGTTTCACGTGATTGAGTGTGATATTCAGGAGGCACGCAGCCGTACATTGATACGCACAAAAAATAATGCTGCCGCCCTGATGATTGATGAAACGGCTTTTGATACGTTCTTGAAACAATATGAGCCATGGTCTTATCTTGATGATTATCCAGTTGTTTGGCATAATGCCGCTGTCAAAAAATATATCGGCAAGCTTGTTAACGTAATAATTGACCGTCCTTTGGGAAGCAAACACCCCAAATACGGCTTTAGTTATCCCGTCAATTATGGTTTTATTCCTTTTACAAAATCCGGAGACGGCGAAGAGCTTGATGCTTATGTTTTAGCGATTGATGAACCTCTGCAAGAATACGTCGGCCGGTGTATCGGCGTTATCCAACGCACAAATGATAATGACGACAAGCTGATTGTTGTTCCCGAAGCGTTAGACCTAGCTGATGAAATTATTGAACAGGATACGAATTTTCAAGAACGCTGGTTTAAGCATATTCTGATACGATAATAAACAGCAACATCCAAAAGTCATAAAAAATCCGTTTAAGCTAAATCATATCTGGAAATTGTTAAGTAGATAAATATAAAAAAACATTTTGACTTAGATACAGTAAAATTTAAACAAAAAAGCTCCCCGAAGGGAGCTAAAATTCACAAAGAATTTCTCTTGCTCGCTCTATTGTTCTACTAGGTTCTAATTCCAGCACCAGAATTAGAAGTACTTAAAACCAGTTACGAGTGCAGTGTTTACACTTAATAATTCTCGGCTAACACTCAACTAAAACCACTAAACCCTCATGTTTTCAGCAGTCCTTAAAGCGGCAAGCAAAGTCCTGCTTGGCGATGCCGTTGATAGTAATAATTTTATCATTAGCTAGAATGGTGGGCAGCTCCATACTACGGAAAACACTGCGCTCATCAGCATTATCAACAAAAGCGGTAACATTGCCGCTGGCATTTTCAATCAATCTTTTGGAAGCCGTCCGCCAAAGGTAGGCGACTTCCTCAGGATTGAGTTGTGAATGTTCGGAATCAAGACCCATATCAATCATTTTGACGCCGCACGGAGTATTATCAATCATTACATAGCCTTGATGCGAATGAACAAAAGCCAGAGCATCCTGTTTGTTCTTTTTGGTCGGTTGATAGCTTACACTATACAAAACCAACGTATCGGGTTTAGTACTGACATCAAAAGTTTTGGCCACACTCAGTGCCTCGTCATAAAAATCATCCATTGTCTTGCCTGTTCTTTTTACTTTTTACCACATCCAACGCGCCATTAGCGACAATAATATCAGCACTGTCATTATCGCCGATTTCGCCGTCAAGAATCTTGAGAGCCAATTTATTCTCAATTTGATTCTTTAGCAAGCGTTTTAACGGTCTTGCACCATAAACCGGATCATAACCATTATTCACAATCCAGATAAACGCAGCTTCATTAACATGCAGATGGATGTTCTTTTCCGCCAAACGTTTTTCAATATTGTGGATTTGAATTTCCGCAATGTCTTTGATATTGCTTTTATCAAGCTTGTGGAAAATCGTTATCTCATCAATACGGTTAATAAATTCCGGACGGAACGAGGCTTTGACGATATCCATTACGCGGGCGCGCACCTTTTTCGGGTCATCGGCGCCATTAGCCATGGATAAAATATCCGAACCCAAATTAGAGGTCATAATGATTATGGTGTTTTTGAAGTCAACCGTACGTCCCTTACCGTCGGTCAAACGGCCGTCATCCAAAACCTGCAGCAAGACATTGAAGACATCGGGATGAGCTTTTTCAACCTCATCAAACAAAATAACCTGATACGGACGGCGGCGGACAGCTTCCGTCAAGTAACCACCCTCTTCATACCCGACATATCCCGGAGGCGAACCAATCAAACGGGCAACGGCATGCTTTTCCATATATTCCGACATATCGACACGCAACATGGCAGTTTCGTCATTAAACAAAAACTCCGCCAAAGCTTTGCTCAATTCGGTTTTACCGACACCGGTCGGCCCTAAGAACAAGAAAGAACCGATCGGCTGACGGGCATCGCTGATACCAGCACGCGAACGACGTACGGCATTGGCAACCGCAGTAATAGCCTCTTTTTGCCCGACAACACGTTTGCTCAAAAACTCTTCCATATGCAACAGTTTTTCTTTTTCACCGGCCAACATCTTGTCAACCGGAATACCCGTCCATTTGGAAACAACCGCGGCAATATCTTCATCGGTAACCGTGGCTACCAAGCTGCTCTTGCGAGTCGCGGTTTGGGCTTCAATTTTCTTAATTTTATCTTCCAAAGTCGGAATAATGCTGTATTGCAACTCGCCGGCACGCTCAAAACGTCCTTCGCGTTTGGCAATCTCGACTTCGATTTTAGCCTTATCCAGTCGATCTTTCAACCCAGTTAAATCAGCCAAGCCCTGCTTTTCTTCTTTCCATTTTTCATCCAAAGTTTTGGCTTTAGCTTCCAACCCTGATATCTCATAGCCGATAAGTTCCAAACGTTCTTTAGACTTATCATCGGTTTCTTTTTTCAGGGCTTCACGCTCGATTTTCAGTTGTAGAATACGACGATCAAGTTCATCCAACTCTTCCGGTTTGGAATCAATCGCCATTCGCAGCGAACTTGCCGCCTCATCCATTAAATCAATGGCTTTATCCGGCAAAAAACGATCGCTGATATAACGGTTTGACAAGGTCGCCGCGGCAATCAAAGCATTATCGGCAATGCGCACACCGTGGTGAAGCTCAAATTTTTCCTTAATACCACGCAAAATTGAAACCGTTTCTTCAACACTAGGTTCACCGACATAAACAGCCTGAAAACGGCGTGCCAAAGCGGCGTCTTTTTCAACATATTTCTTGTATTCATTTAAGGTTGTAGCACCAAGGCAGTGCAACTCGCCACGCGCCAATGCCGGCTTTAACAGGTTGGAAGCATCCATTGAACCTTCGCTCGCTCCGGCGCCGACCAATGTGTGCATTTCATCAATAAACAAAATGATATTGCCGTCAGAGGCTTCAACGTCTTTTAGCACTGATTTCAAGCGTTCTTCAAACTCGCCGCGGAATTTAGCACCGGCAATCAATGCACCCAAGTCCAATGAAAGCAACCGTTTGCCGCGCAGACTTTCCGGGACATCATTATTGACAATACGCATTGCCAGACCTTCAACAATCGCCGTTTTACCGACACCGGGTTCACCAATCAAAACCGGATTATTTTTGGTACGACGGGACAAGACCTGAATGGTACGGCGAATTTCATGCTCACGCCCAATAACCGGATCAAGTTTGCCTTCTTTAGCTTTTTGAGTAATATCAATCGTAAACTTTTTCAGCGCCTCAAAATTATCTTCCGCACTCTCGCTGTCAGCAACCCGGCCTTTACGATACTCGTTTATCTCCTGATTAAGCTTTACAGAATTGACGCCGGAAGATGACAAAATGTCATAAGCTTCATTGCCGGCTGTCATAGCCAAAGCCTGAAAAATACGTTCAACCGTAACAAACTTGTCACCGGCTTTGTCGGCTAATTTTTCAGCCTCCATCATAACCTGGGTAAAGTCCTGCGACATCAGACTTTGAACTGCCGATCCGCCGACTTCCGGCAATTTGGCAAAGGCGGTTTCCAGTTTATCGCGAATTTGGGTCAAACTGCCGCCGGACTTCAATATCAAGTTGACAATCAGCTCGTTTTGTTTGTCATCCAGCAGAGCTTTTAACAAATGCAATGGTGTAATATATTGATTCTTGTGTGATGCAGCCAAATTAATGACATCTTGAATCAAATCTTTTGATTTCGATGTAAGTTTTTCAAAATCCATGGTTTTATACCTCTCTTCCCTTCTGTTTTTAAATATAGGAAATGAGTATCTAAAAAATCAAGCCATAAGATTTATTTTTTTACGGGGTGGATAGTTATAAGCGTAATATCGGATGGTGCAAACAGGCGCATTAACGGTCCCCACGTTCCGGCGCCGTTGGAAACGTGCAAATCAATACCGTTAACTTGATAATCACCGCTCAGGTACCCGCAATTTACTTTTTTTATAAATAAGTGCATCGGAAACAGTTGTCCGCCGTGAGTGTGTCCCGACAACATCATATTATAATTGAAACCGGTCAGAACTTCGACTACGCTTGGGTTATGAGAAAGCAAAATACGGAAGTTATCGCGGCTGCTGCCTTTTAAGGCGCGCTCAAAATCCATACGAAAAGTCGGGTGCGTATAAGCCGTATAAGCATCAGGAATACCGGAAATAAAAACATTAAGCGGTTTTATCAAGCGCCCGCTGTTAAAAAGGTCATGAAACTTGAGGCGGTTGGCTTTATAATTCCAGTTGACCAAACCGGAGAAATATTCATGATTGCCGATTACGGTATAAATGCCATAAGGAGCTGACAGCTCGCCTAAGATATCCAACTTATGGTCAACCGTATGGATTTTGTCATCCAAAGTATCACCGGTAATGACGATAATATGCGGGGCAAGTGCATTAACCTCATAAACGATATTCCGCAGCCGCTCAGACGAAGTGGTGCGATTAACATGCAGGTCACTGATTTGGACAATACGAACATCTTGCTTAACTAACGGAGAAGTGACATTAACTTCAACCACCCGCGGCATCCGATATCCCTGATACATGGCATATCCGCCGACACCCAATGCCACCAGAAAAGCTATAAAGTTGGCAGTATTAAGCACCGTAATATTTTTCGGGTGAATTCCCCAGGCGTCACGACGCATCAGGCAGGCGATACCATAAATTCCATACCACACGATATCACGCATCAGCAGCAAAACAAGGTAAATGATAGCTAAGCCAAACAGCGTATAGCCCGTATACGACACCAGATTATAAGCCAACGGCGATAAGCCTAAACAATCAACCGCCCAACAGAGCAGCAAGGGTGAAAACCAGCTTAAGACAATAACGAAGGTCAGCCATATTTTGGTCGCCGGTTTGAAGTCGTTATAGCCGACAACCGTTTTAGTCATTATTGCCGCACAGGCAATAAACACTATTAAAATGGAAAGATAAAACAGCATCGCACGACTCCTGATTCAGTTTTTATTCTAATAGTGTACTTAAGTTGTATTTAAAAAGTGTTAAATCAGACAGCTGCTTCTTCGGTTGATTTACGGCGACCGCGCGGACGGCCGACTTTCGGCTTAGCCACAGCCTCTGTTCCGCTAGCGGCATTGGTTTCGGACGAGCTGATTTCGATAACCTTAAATTCGCGCTTAACCGGAGCAGCAGCTTCAACCGGAGTATTTTCCGCGGCAGCCGGTGCGGCAACATCTGCAACCGGAGTGGTATTATTGGCAGCAGCGTCGTTTTCTTCGCGACTTGGACGCGGCTGCATTTGAGCTTTGCGCTCATTGATTTCGGTTACGATTTTACGATAGTGTTCGGCATATTGACGAAAGACTTCAGCTTCGACATAATCACCATTGCCATGAGCTTCTTTGGCCAATTCATTGTATTTTTTAATTAAGTCCAAAGCCGTACCACTGACTTTACCGGCGGAACTTATACTGTCAAAGCGATAATTAAGCGAAAAAACCTGATTGTTATAATTGTTATTGTTACGAAATTTATTATTTTTTTTCATATAAACACCACATAATACGCTAATTCGGCAATCAGCCGAAGTCGGTTAAAATTAAATGCTAAATAAAATATTTTGTTTCAGATGAATTGAGGGGCGTTAAACAAAAACAATAAAGCCGCCGAACGTTTGCATATTACTCAACAAAACTTTAAATGCAATTTATTTTTTCAAAATTACACATCTTTCAATTCCACCCAAATCCTTAATAATACGAACCAGCTTAAAGCCGTAGTTACAGAAAATTCGAGCAATATCCTGCGACTGTCCGACGCCGGCTTCCAGAAAAACCATACCATTGTCTTTTAATAAATGCGGCATAAGTCTGGCTAAACAACGATAATCCCGCAATCCGTCCGCACCTCCGTCCAAAGCCGTTACCGGATCATAGTTGCTGACTTCGGGATCAAGCTTGGCAATATCGGCCGTGCAAATATACGGCGGGTTAGACACAACAATATCAAAAGTTTCATTAATATCTTCCAGCAGGCTGTCTTCCGACCAACTGCTATGGACATAGCGAATCCGCCGCCCTAATCCAAGTTCACGAGCATTTTTTTGCGCCACCATCAAAGCCTTGGAAGAGATTTCGACCCCGACGCCGTTCATCTCCGGAAACTCAGCCAAAATCGACAAGACTATACATCCGGAACCGGTTCCCAAATCCAAAATATTTTTAACCTCATGAATATGAGCATATTCAACCACAGCTTCGACCAAGGTTTCCGTATCCGGACGCGGCGATAAAACATCGGAATTGACCGCAAAATCGTATTTATAAAACCCTTTATTGCCTAAAATCTTGTCTACCGGTTTGCGTTTAAGCCGCGCGGCAACCATGGTTTGGAAAGCATCATTCTGAGCCGGAGTGAGATTGGAACGACAAAGCATAACCTCACCAACTTTGCAGCCCAATACCGCCGCAAGCATAACTTTGGCATCGAATCGAGAGTTGACAATTCCGGCCTTGCTAAGCTTGGCCGCGGCGGCGGTTAAAATTGCCTCAATCTCAAAATTCATTTATAAAACCTGTCACACAAAAAAAGCACCGTCATCGATGCTGCAAATAAATAGCAATAGTTTTAGGAACGAACATACGAACCACGTTGAAAACCGGGCAACTCCAATTCGCCTTCAAAGTCTTCTCCGTGTTGCAAACACCATACCTTATGCAAGCGATCAGCCATACGTTTACGAAAAGAATCAGCATCCAAACCATAAGCCTGTTTATCGGCTTCAGTCAGTGATGCGTTCATATCCGCTTTCGTATAAGAATCGGTTTTAGTCATAATGCTTCCTTTAATGGTGTTTTATTATATTAGCATGCTTGTTTCTTAATTGCAAGCAAAACCATATTTTTCAGTTTTTTAAACGCACTTTGTTCAATCTGGCGGACGCGCTCGCGGCTGATACCATACTTGGCGCTGATACCTTCCAGTGTTTCGGGCGTGTCAGTCAACATCCGGTTTTTAATAATATAGCGTTCACGGTCATTAAGCTGTCCAAGGCAATTTTGTAAAACCTGAGCTTTGAAGCCGGCTTCCTGACGACGGGCTAAATTATCTTCAATATTCTGACTCTTATCAACCAAGAAGTCGATCTTTTCATCGTCATCATCATCTGAAACCGCAACGTTAAGCGACTGATCACCGACCAAGCGGCGGTTCATCTCCTTAACCTCGTTTTCATCAACGACCAACTCATTAGCGATGCTCTTGACTACTTCCGGCTCAAGTTCCTTATTTTCATAAATACCAAGACGAGCCTTAATGCGGTTCAAATTGTAAAACAACTTTTTCTGCGCAGCGCGTGTACCGATTTTGACCAACGACCACGAGCGCAAAATATAGTCATTAATCGCGGCCTTAATCCACCAAATGGCATATGTCGCCAAACGAACTTTTTTGGACAAGTCAAACTTCTTGACGGCCTGCATCAAACCGATATTGGCCTCAGAAATAATGTCCGACAACGGCAAACCGTAATGGCGGTAGTTAAACGCAATTTTAGCTGCCAAGCGCAAATGCGATGTAACCAAAATCTGCGCCGCCTGCATATTTTTGTTTTGCTGAAAATCCGTGACCAGACGTTCTTCATCCTGCTCGCTCAAAACCGGAAACTTTTTGATTTGTTCAAGATAAGCGACCAGTGAATTTTCGTTAATCACTGCCGGAAGATTTGATGATGTTTTAACAACGAGTTCAGAACCGATACTCATGGATTAAATTCGACCTCTTTTCATTTTCTTCAATTTTCTTATATAAGAATTGTATCCGAAAATTGCAATCCCTTAGCAAAGAAAGATAGTACTTTTTTTTGCTGAAATATGCAACAAATTTTTCAAGAAATCAGTAGGTAAAATGTAAATATTTTTTGGCATCGTCAGAGGCTGAAAAATTAAGTATTTCAGCATTGTTGCGGCCCAAAATCGAATACATCAGCACATATATGCGGCGATTGGTAATCGGATTATCACTGCGACAAAGCTGCAAATCGGCATTGTGCAAGCCTTCATTAACTTTAATCTCGGTCAGACGTCCGGCCACCGTAAAATTTTCTTTAGGCGAAAAACCATCAACCGCCGTTGGGATAAAATGGTTGGTATTTTTGAGAATCAATATCCGCCGCCGCTGGTTGTAGATATCGGACGGGACATCATTTTGCATAATCATTGCCAGCTGCTCGCGAACTTTTTGTAAAAGTTTCGCATCATCACAAGGCGGAAAGTTTTGAGCAACTGCCGGCACATTATCCACGGCATTATTATAAGCCGAATTATCTACTTCACGGATCATACCTGTAGAATGACCGAAAGCATTAAGCGTTTCAGCTTCGCGGTAATAAGCATCTTTTTCACCAAGTGAGGGAGCGGCAGTATCCTGCGCCCACGCCGTTGTCGAGAACAGACAGAAAAGCAAAGCTGCAAGATACCGCATAAAACCTCCTTAGAAATTGATTGAATTCGGCGTCCGCGGAAACGGAATAACATCACGAATGTTGCCGATACCGGTAACTAACATCATCATGCGTTCGAAACCCAAACCGAAACCGGAGTGCGGAACTGAACCATAACGACGCGAATCCAGATACCACTCATAGTCGGCTTCAGTCATACCCATTTCTTCAATACGTTTTACCAACAAGTCATACCGTTCTTCACGTTGAGAACCACCAATCAACTCACCGATACCGGGGACAAGCACATCCATGGCGGCAACCGTGCGGTTATCATCATTCATCCGCATATAAAAGGCTTTAATCTCTTTCGGATAATCACGGACAATAACCGGACGTTTGAAATGTTTTTCAGCCAAAAAGCGTTCATGTTCGGTCTGCATATCAATACCGAATTCAGGCTTGTATTCAAACTTTTGTCCTGATTTTTGCATGATATCAATAGCCTCAGCATAAGTAATACGGGCAAATCCGTTTTCAACAATATTATGCAGCTTGTCAAACAAACCGGGCTCGACATACTTGTCAAACAGCTCCAAATCATCGTGCGCATTTGCCAACAAGTGGTTGATACAGAATTTGACCATATCTTCCGCCAAATCCATATCATCATTCAAATCAGCAAACGCCATTTCCGGTTCAATCATCCAAAATTCGGCCGCATGACGGGTTGTGTTGGAGTTTTCGGCCCGAAAAGTCGGACCGAAAGTATAAATATCGCCCAACCCCATAGCATACATTTCGCCATTAAGCTGTCCCGAAACCGTCAGGTGAGCCTCTTTACCGAAGAAATCCTGTGAATAATCAATCTTACCGTCTTTGGTCCGCGGTATGTTATTCAAATCCAGGGTCGTAACCTGAAACATCTCACCGGCACCTTCACAATCAGATCCGGTAATCAACGGTGTATGAACATAGCGGAAACCGCGATCATGGAAAAACTTGTGAATTGCGTATGAAAGTTCCGAACGAACGCGGAAAGCTGCGCCATACTTATTGGTACGCGGACGCAGATGAGCAATGGTACGCAAATATTCATCCGTGTGTTTTTTCTTTTGCAACGGATAATCATCGGGAGCAATGTCATAAATTTCGATTTTGTCGGCTACGACTTCGTATTTCTGATTGCCACCTTTAGACTCTTCCAAATGTCCGGTAACCGCTACTGATGAACCGGTAGAAAGCTTTTTAACTTCGTCATAATTGGGTAAATTATTATTGGCAATAATCTGGATATTTTTTAAACATGAGCCGTCATTAAGCTCGACAAATGAAAAATCTTTTGCATCACGGCGGGTACGAACCCAGCCTTTAACCAAAACTTCGGGCAAAGTCGTATCACTGGCCAAAAGCTTTACAATCTTAGTTCTTTGTAACATTTATCCTATTCCTTAAATTTCGATATTTATCCGATTACTGCCGGTAATCGCGTGATGACTATATTACAAGATTTACGACTTGTCTAGATTGACATTTTTTTATCTGCGTATTAAGGTTGAAAAAGTCATAAACACAAAGGAGATAACTTATGAAAAGATTTGCCATTATGTTGGTATTGCCGTTAGCGTTGATGCTTAACGCCTGCACGTCCAGAATCGGAGCTAATGAATATGCTACCGCCAGCACCGGGCAGGTAAACCGCGCACTTAAAGGTACAATCGTCAGTGTCCGTCAGGTCCAGGTTCAGAGCGATAATAACGCCGGAATGCTGTTGGGCGGCGCGGCCGGCGGTGTAGCCGGTTCAATGATCGGCGGAAATGATGCCGTTCACGTATTGGGGGCTATCGGCGGTGCGGTTCTCGGCGGTATGGCCGGTGATGCAGCACAAGGCGCTTTGTCGAATCAGGGCGGATATGAATATGTCGTCCAACTCGACAACGGAAATTTGGTTACCATTACGCAGGGAAATGACGTTTTGTTGACACCGGGACAAAAATGCATCGTGTTGTACGGCAAACAAGCCCGCGTTATTCCTGCCAACTACTAAATTTTGCTTATCAGCAGTTTAAGTCAAAGTGCCGAATCCGTTTCGGCACTTTTAAGTTTTAAATATTGCTATTTTAACCAAACAAAATTATACTTGAGATATTATGACAACAAAACAAAGGAGCGATATTATGAAATATTGGTCAAACGAAGCTTTGGTTTTGGGCGGATTATACGGAGTTTTGGGCGCACCGTTTACCTTTATGGGCAATTCTTTCGGCGACGGAGTTTTATCTTTGTTGTTAGCAATTTTCACTTTGTGTATGTTGATGCTGTGCTTTAACAAAACGCCCAAATTTATTTACAAAATCATTGAAAAATTACCGCGTGTTTCATATTACCTGATTGCTATCGGCTGGATTCCGTATGCTGCGATTTTCGGATTGGTGGCTATTTTGGTGATTGCGACTTTTGAAGGCGGAAATGAACAAAGCATTGAGTTCATGGGCAACATTCTGAATTATACCATGACAATCGGCTTACCGGTATCTTTGGTTGCGGCTTTTGTGCGACAGATAATCTTAAAAAAGAAAGCCTGATTAAGAACAACACAATGATTTATGCACGGCACTATAATTCACCGGTCGGTAAAATCTATTTAACGGCTGATGATGAGAATTTAACGTTGTTGTCGATTAAAGGGCAGCGCGGTTATGAGGAAAATCTGCCGCGCGATTGTTGTGATGGAAAAAGCAGCCGTGTTTTACAAAAAGTCTGCCGCTGGCTGGATGAGTATTTTGCCGGTCGAAATCCGGTGATTGATTTTCCGCTAAAGGCAAGCGGCACAATTTTTCAGCACAAAGTGTGGGCGATTTTACGGCAAATTCCCTACGGCACAACCATTACTTATGGCGATATTGTACAAAAAATCACTCCTCGAGGCGGCAAAATGTCAGCTCAAGCGGTCGGCGGCGCAGTCGGACATAACCCGATTGCTATTATTGTACCCTGCCACCGCGTTATGGGAGCTAACGGCAAGTTGACCGGTTATGACGGCGGAATTGATATTAAGATTAAACTGTTGGAATTGGAACACACTTTAGCCTCCAAATAAAAAATTTGATATTGACATTTTAGACAAAAAGCATAAGTTAGTAACAATCAAAAAATTACTAATCAAATTATTTAATGTTTATGAAACGAGTAAAATTTCCGGTATCAGCAAAAGTTGCTTGCTATAATACTAACGGTTTTGAAGACGGACTGTTAAGTCAATCAACTAAAAGCGGACAATATCTTCTTAAAGGCGGAGTATCATCCACCGACCCTATTCCTGATAAAATATATGGAATTTTTATTGATGAACACTTATTTATTCCGTTGCCCAAATTCGACCGTACGTTTAAGCCGGCCAAAGATGTTGCCAAACCATTTCCGACTATTGATGAAATGGTTCCCAACCTTTATCAGCTTCTGCGGTTGAAAACGGTGCTGGCCAAAGTTAATAACGCTTTATGTAAAATCGGGCGTCAAGACTGCAAGATTTCCGCTGATGTACTGAAAAGCGTATGGTATAAAGAGGCTCTGGCTAAAGCCGAACCTTCAGAATTACGTCGGTTTGTACCGATTTGCGCTTATAACTGTGAATCAATACCGGCAGTGCAATACCGCCTGTATGATAAAAACACTTTACTAATCTGCGACAACACCAGCGCTTATCATATTGTACTAGGTACGCCGGAAGCTTTGTCACCGATTTTGCAATTCAGTTGGAACAGCTTTGACTTTCTGAGTGCGCCGGTCATATACAGTAAAAGCTATGACTTTTATCGCGGCGCAGACAAAAGTTTGATGTTTATCGGCAAAGATGTGTTGGTGCAACCGCTTGATGATGAGTTGATTATCATTGACACACATCTTTATCAAGACATCAACGGCACATTGTGTTACATCACGGAATTTGGCAAAGATGCCCACTTTCAGTACGAACATGAACGTGCCGGTTTTTTCATTGCAGAACCCAAGCAACGCTATGAGAACGGAAAACTGAAAGAAAGTTGGACGGAAAACGAACGCTTTGCCAAAAACGAAGAAGGTTTGTTTGTCTGCATTGGCAGCGACAAATCATCCTACGCTCCGCACAGCGGATTTGACCTAGGTTTCTAAGACTAAACCCGAACGTATTAAATTACGCTCGGGTTTATTTTTTCAGGCGATAATATCTGCCAACTTAAACGGAATAACCTTTTGCAGCTCAGAAATTGATGTCTCAACCTGATAACCAATCTTGCCGGCGCTGAAAATTATGGTCGGAAAATCGGCGGCGGTTTGATGAATGGTGGTGGTAAAAAACTTTTTCATCCCCACCGGCGAGCAACCGCCGTGAATATAGCCGGTCAACGGCAGTAATTCTTTAGATTTAAGCATATCAACCGCTTTTTCACCGACAGCGGCAGCCGCTTTTTTAAGATCAAGCTCATCTTCAACCGGCAGCATAAAGACATAATAGTGCTTGGATTTGCTGACAGTAACCAGGGTTTTGAACACCTGTGCCGGATTTTGCCCCAATAATGCCGCAACCTCAATGCCGCAGGTTGTGGGATGGTCGGCATAAGAATAGGTTTGATAATTGATTTTATGCTTGTCGAAAATACGCATTACATTAGTCTTGTCAATTTTTTCCATTTATTCCTCCGCTGTTCCATGGGCGATTACCGATATAATCGCGTACGGTATAAAGTTTAAATCCGGCATTTGACAAATATACTGCCGTTGTTCCTCCGGAAGAAAGCGGCAATGTTTTACCGTCAATAGTTATCGACTTGGCTTGCGATATAACAACTCGATTTTGATACAAACATTCATCCGGACGACACGCCAAATCCAACCAGTCTTTAGCGGTTTTGCCTTGATAATAAATCTCGCGCAGCAAAGATTTTTGCTCATCAGTCAGCGGATGAGATGCCGTTTTGTTAAGCCAGACATCCTGCATAAACTTATTGCCGCGAGCCGGTAAAATGACCATATTATGCTGCTTGTCCTGCAGGGCTATCAAGCGACCGTCATACGAAATCAGCATATCGGGCTGACGCACCACTGCGATACTTAAGAAACCGATAATCAGCGGCAGCTTTCCCCAACGCCGGATTGAGGTTTGCCATATTGCCAGCCACAAGCCGCCTAAAGCAATCAATACCAAGCCCCATGCCGGCATAGATGGTATCAGGTAAGCCGCATCCGGAAGACTGCTGACCCAAGCTGTAATTTGGTTAACCAGAGAAACTCCGAAACCGACAATTTTTATATCCACATAATCCATTCCGAACGGCATTGTGACCAAGGATAACAGCGTAAACGGCATAATCAGCAGACCGATAACCGGTCCGGCCAACAGGTTGGCTAAACTCGTAAACAAGGCAATGCGGTTAAAATGATAAATGGCAAACGGCAATGTAGCCAAACTGGCCACTAAGTCCGAAAGCAAAATACCGATAATATAAGCAAATAGAATTTTCACGATGCGCAACGGCAGCGATTGCAGTTTATCACCGCGGCCGCGTAAAAATCGCTGCAAAGCACCGGCATATTTTTCATAAAAAGCAACCAGCGCTATCACGGCGGCAAAAGACATTTGGAAACTGGCGCCAATCAGAGCCTCAGGGCTGATAAACAAGACAATAAATGCCGCCCAGGCGATGGTGTGCATTGAAATCGCGCGACGATCGAACAAAACACCCAACAAGACAATAAAAGTCATAATAAACGCTCGTTGTGCCGGAATGGCAGAACCGGAAATGACCAAGTAAACCATACTCATAACTATGGCGAACAAAGCCGCAATTTTCTTAGAATCGCAGCGTAAAGCCAACGGCGGGAACATTGCCGTCATCAGACGTATCAGAAAAAACATCATTCCCGCTATCATACTCATATGCAGACCGGAGATTGATAAGAAATGTGCCAATCCCGAATCTCGATAATGGTTCAGCAAGCGACTGTTGATGCCGCCTTGTTCGCCGGCAATAATAGCGGCAGTCACCGCGGCCTCATCCGGCGGCAGCATTGATTTGATATGGTCAATAACTTTGGTGCGCAAAGCCGATACCACGAAACTAATTTTATCCGTCCAAGACGAACCGGCGGCGCAAATTATCGGCAAAACCCGACTTTCGGCATAGCCGCTGCCCGAAATGCCAAGATAAAAACTTTTACGATCAAACTGATAACCGGTCGGCAAAGCCGCCTGCGGACGCGGCATAAGTTTGGCCACCAATTCAACACATTGCCCCGATTGTAATTTTTCCGCCTGCGGGCGCAAGCTTATCCGAAATTCTCCCGCCAACGGTCGGCGTTCAAAATCTTGCAGCTGATCTAAAATCAGGCGTTGATTGCCGCGTGAATTGTAATCCAAATATTTGATACGCCCACGCAGATATAAAGAATCTGTCGGAACAGCAACTTGTTGGGAGGCTAAATAGAGGGTGCGGATTTGGATGGTGGTAAAGCCCATCACCACAAAAGTCGGCACAAGCAAAGCATAAAGCACCGCCAGCGAGCAGCGAAAAATAACGGCAGTGATGATTAAAAGCTCGACTACCGCAACCGTAAACCATTTGGATGGTTCAAACGGCAAGGCAAAATATAGTCCGATACCACAGCCGAACAACACCGGCAGCCACAATCCCCAACGGTTTTGTCCGGCTAAAATCTGTTCCTTAAAATGATACCACCACAAACGCATAGTTCTCTTTCCTTTGTCGCGGCTAATTTAATATAAATTATGCTTATTTGCAATAAATTAACTTTTACAAATTACAATGAAATGTAGTTTTAGCCAAATGAGGTGAACAATGAAAATCAAAATTTTTTGCTTAGTATTAGCTTTGGGATTTGCGGCAACTGCTAACGCCCGCGTACAATCGATTACCGAATATACATCTTCGCTCCCGATTGTGGGAAGCGGGGCAGCTTTGGAAACAACCTGTTCGGAAGCCTGTGTCGGATATGACCTGACGACCACGATTTGTCCGGCCGGTGAAAAAATGGTTGATTGCGAAGCCGAAGGCTGCAGCTATTATCACAAATGTGTGGCGGAATAATCTCAGCGGCGTGTCCGTGAAATCAAATCCAAAATAAAATCGGCGGCATTGTCACTTGGAGTTTGTTCGCCGTTACTTAACAATGCTTTGACTTTATCAAAACCATCCATTTGACGCTGGTATAATTCGCCGTGCGACAGCAACTCATTAATATAACGAACAATATTGCCGGCAATGCATTGCTCCTGCAATAATTCGGGAACGACCTCGCGTCCAAGCATGATATTTGATAAGTTTACAAACTGAATTTTTAAGAACTTGCCGGCAATAAAGGCCGTCAGCGGCGATACCTTATAGCCGATAATATGCGGAATATGGCAAATTGCCAACTCCAACGCAACCGTGCCGGAAGCGGCAATAGCGGCAGATGACGCACGAAACGCATTGTAGCGATCCTGCTGGCTTTCGACCACCAACAACGGCAAATTAAGCTTAGCAGCTTCGGCCTTGACGTGGCTGGCTACGGTTCGCACCGTGGGAATCACAAAATAAAAGTTCGGATTTTGGGCCAACAGTTGACGGGCAGCCTCCGCAAAAACCGGCAACAGACGGCCGACTTCATTATGCCTTGAGCCAGGCAAAATCGTGATGATTTTCTTATTATCAGGAATTTGATATTGACGGCGAAATTCATTACCATCAGCCTGTAAAACTTCGCTTTCGATTACCGGATGGCCGACAAAAACCGTTTCCAAATGATAAGGCGTAAAATATTTGGGTTCTTGCGGAAGCAGCGTCATTAAGGCGTCAATGTATTTATACATGGTCTTGGCACGTTTTTTCTTCCAAGCCCAAACTTGCGGAGCGACATAGTGCAATTGTGGAATACCGGTTTTGAGCTGGCGAAGTTTTTGATGAACGCGGGCGGAAAAACTCCAGCTGTCAATGGTTATGACAATATCCGGCTGAACACGCAAGATGTCGGCGACAGTTTCTTTGATATGGCGCAAAACTTTAGGAATACTGGGAATAACCTCAATCAAGCCCATAATTGCTAAATCCGAAATATCAAACAGCGGCTTAAGCCCTTCGGCTTCCATGGTATCGCCGCCAAGCCCGAAAAACGCGACGTTGCCTGCGGTTTTGCGGCGCAGGGCGCGCATCAGACGCGAACCAAGCAAATCACCGCTCGGCTCACCGGCAATCAGATAAACTTTCAATGGTTGCTCAGCGATAATCATGCGGATTTACTCCCATAACAAACAGACCTTCTTTATCAGCCAGTTTGATAACCTCGGCCTCATCTACAATCAAACCGTTGCCGGCGTGGACGACAATACCGCGCAGACCGCTTTCCTTAGCGCGAATAACCGAACGCGGGCCAATGGTCGGCAGGTCAATCCGCATATCCTGCTGCGGTTTACGCAGTTTGACCAAAACCCCGCCGACACCTTTACGGCGATAATCTCCACAGCGGCGGATAAGCTCATCCGTGCCTTCAATACCTTCAACGCCAAGCACCAAGCCCTGCTGTACGACAACTGATTGTCCGACATCGACCTGCCCCAATGCGGTGGCAACTTCAACCCCGCGGCGAATATCACTCAAAGCCTGTTTGTCGGGTTTGTGACGACCAAGCACGCCTTCCTTAACCAATAAATCGGCCATAACCTCGTGGATACCGCGGACAACCATGCCTTCGTTTTCGATTTCTTTGACCAAAGCGCGCAGAATACCGTCATCGCCCAAAGCTTTAGTGCCGATTTTAGCAAAAAAAGCCGTTGTACGCAAATCCGGCACTAAATCAAAAAAGCTAGGGCGGTGAATAGTACCAATCATGACCACATCCTGAACTTTTTCTTCAGCCAGACGCTTAAATCCCGTACCGGCCTGCCCGATACGTATCCATTGGTGAGGAATCTGTTCATTTACCAAAGCTTTATCGGCATTGCCTTCAATAGCCAAAACAAAGTATGGTCGGCCAGTTTGACGGCAATGCTCAATCAGCATATGCGGGATAGTTCCACCACCGGCGATAATGCCGAGTTTGCGCTGTGGGGTCATAAAAGTCACCTTAAGTTAAAAAATTTATTTATCGTCAGCCATCATAACTTTGCGGCGACCGCTAAGAGCTTCCTCAATAAATTTGATTTGCTCCATAACCATTTCATTATCTTTGTATTTTTCACGCGCTTCAACCAAGCGTTCTTCGAAAGTACCGGTCTTGCCTTTGAAAATGAACATAAAAGCACGGCTGATAGATTTGACGACGCTTTCTTCAAAGCCGCTACGTTTCAACCCGATGACATTCAAGCCGCGCAATTTGCCGCGGTCGCCGGTAACAATCGCAAACGGGATAACATCGCGGTCAACGCCGGACATACCGCCAATCATAGCTTTGCGGCCGATACGGCAGAACTGGTGAACAGCAGAGTTACCACCGATAATAACCCCATCGCCCAAGCGTACGTGTCCGCCGATAACGGCATTGTTGGTCATAATGACATTATTGCCGACTACGCAGTCATGCGCAATATGAGAGTTAATCATAAACATACCATTGTCGCCGACGGTGGTAGTAAAGTGTTCTTTAGGTGTTCCGGCATGCATGGTAACATTTTCGCGGATAATATTATTTTTACCGATAATCAGTTTAGCTTCGGTTTTGAACTCATTACCATGATCTTGCGGACCAGCGCCTAAAACCGCGCCCGGAAAAACAATCGTACCATCGCCTATAGTGGTATCGCCCATAACGGTAACATGAGCAATCAAGCGGACATTTTCGCCGATTTTGGCGCGCGAGCTGATTACGCAAAAAGGTCCGATTTCGGCAGTGGCGGCAATTTGCGCACCATCTTCAACAACAGCGGTAGCATGAATATTTGACATTAGTTTTTCCTTATCAAAATAGTTAAACTTTAGGTTGGCTTTAGTTTATAAAATCGGTTTAGTTTGTAAAGACACAAAATATTGTAAATTGTTTCTTGAGGATAAAAAAAATCGCCATCCGATAACGAATGGCGATAAAAGGGTAAAGGCATTAATATCAACGTTCGCGACTAATCCGATTGACGTTGCCGCCAAGCTGTTGAACTTCACCGGTATGGCTGCGCGAGGTTGTTCTCTTATAGCTGCAACCGCTGAAGTCGTATTCAAGATGTCCCTTGCCATCTTTTTTGACTTTAGCATCAGGATAGTATTTTTTAATATCAACATTACTTGAAACATTAACACCTTTAGATGACATATTCAATTTGATACCGTAATCTGTTTCAATACTATCGTGGGTCGTTTCAATTAAGCCTTTGGTTGTGCCGCGAATTTCGTTCTTTATGTCTTTTTCGCGTTTGCCTTCAGACAATCCCGACTGAAATTCCTCAGCAATATTTTTCTTTTCTTCTTCCATCATCTTGGCAAAAATCTTATCCAAAGCTTTATCTTGCTCCGGCGAACCAATATAGCGGTATTTGAAATTGCCGTTATCGTCTTTTTCATTTAATTTTTCGATTATTGATACCATTGCTCGGTTGGCGGCCTGAACTTCAATGAAATCCCAACCTTCATTTTTGGTTTTGCTGCTCAGCCCTTTATTGGCCATCTTCATAATGTTACTGCTTAAATTATTAAGGTAGCCGTCATTCAGTTTTTTATAGACCAATGTTCCACGCATTTGTTCCATTTGAGTAGCCAAAACCGAATTGGTTTTATAATTTTTGTTTTTAGAACGTTTGTAAGCTTCCTGATATTCTAATTCATCTAACAACCGTGCCTTAAATTCCAAAACGGAATCCGAATCTTTATTGTTATCTTTTTCAATAACATTGAACATAGTTTGAACATTATCCGGACCAAGCTCAACTCCTTCCGGACAATCGGCACATTTGCACCGCGGAACCATTAAGGTTTTGCCGCAGCCCTCCCAAAAACAATTTTGCGCTCCGCCACTGACCTTAACCGCTGAAGGAAGAGTAAAATATTTGGCGCCGGTAGCTTTTAGGGCATCCAACATCGCTTGAGCATGTTTGGTTTCAATTTTACTGCCTTGCGGGATATACCAGCTGACGGTAGGACGACCTTTTTTGATTTGGACTTTAATCGAAAAATCTTTGGTGTGTTTAATTTTGCCTTTTTCGTTTTTACCATCGTTCTTATAGGCATCATCGTCTTTATAGGCACTGACAATATAACCATTATTAAACCATAGGGATTTGGTTTTGATAACACCGTTGTTGTAGCCCATAATCCCCAGACGAGCCTCAACCTTATCGCGCATTACTTTGGCACTGAGGTTAAGCGGCTTGTTATCATCTTTATAAAAAGCTCCTCCACTATTAGCCAATGGTGACATATCAGGATCAATATTCTCGGATGGTGATATATCCGGCTCTATATTCTCGGACTTACCAGCACCGAGTTTGACCTGTCCGCTCATTTCGTTTTGTTCAGCAAAACTTTCAGATTCTTGCTGCAATTTGTCCCAATAAGTCCCGACATTCGGGCTGTTGTCATCGGCGGTCGGCGCCAGAGCCAAATCACGGAGATTATCCGGAAGCTTGACATCGCTGATATAGTGAGTGTCTAAAAAGTTGAACAAAGCCATGAGTTTTTCACGGCTCATTTCGCCATTTTGAGCCAAGACGATACTTTTGCCGTCCTCAATCGTAAAATTCAAGCCCGTACCTTCCAGATTACGCATCATGCAAAGCAAGCGCAAGTTTCCATGACGATCTTGTTTCAGCTCAACATTATTTTGATTGACCGGATTTTCACCATCTTGTTGCGAATATTTGCCGTCTTCAGCCACACTACGGACAAAAGCATGCGCGAAAAGTAAATCTTTTTCAGCTTGTTCTTTATTGGGTGCAGAAGAATTGCGGATTGAGGCCAAAAGCTTTTCATCCTCTGCGGAGAAAGTTTCTTGATTATACTTTTGCAAAATTAGCGACTTATGTTCCTCGTCCATATTAAAGGTGAACGTAAACAATTTTGATTCTGCCATGACTGCCTCCGGTATATTCTTTACTATGAGATTTATTCTAGCACAAATTTTCGAAAATTCAACTTTTTTGTCAATTTAATGGATTTTAGCAAACAATATTTAATAATTGGATAAAAATACAACCCAAACCATAAAAAAAGGCGAAAAGCCATATACTTTTCGCCTTTCCGACCTCACTGAAACTTTGATGAACAAAAAATATTATATCTTTTGCCACAACAATAGGTGCAGGAGAATCTGGTGAACACTCATAATGGCAAAAGAAATAAAATTTCGATGTACCATCATCGTGAACAATTATAATATATTATCAATTTGAGTTTTTTCCAGCTTACCTAGACTAATTATCAGTCTGGCATTAAAAAAGCCTCCCGCAGGAGGCTTAAGAACTCAGATTTTGGTTTTGAGATTAGCAATCAAGGCATCTATACCGCCGGGATTGTTCTTGATGAAGGCCGTATATTCATTGCGCGCCGTAATCGCCAGACTGACATTCTCAATAATGATATCAACAATGCGATATTGTCCGGCTTTTTCCTTAACACGCCATACAACCTTGGCCGGTTCGCCCTGATCCATCGGCACAACCGAATTTACAAAAATCTGTCCCTTGGAATTAGATGGGGTCGTACCTTTGAAAACAAACTCTTTGCCCTTAAATTCATCAAAACGCTTCGACCAGGTGGAAATATTCAGCTGACGATAGGTTTGGATGAACTCTTTGCGCTGCTCGGGAGTGGCGGTACGCCAGTTGCGCCCCAAGACAAATTGTCCGATAAAGTCCAAATCAAGAGCCTGATTAAACAATTTGGCAAAACGCGCATCTTTTTCAGCCTGCGAAACATTAGCGTTAATAATTTCCTCAATGCCTTGGGTAGTGACGTTTTTAACAAACTTTTCCGCCGCTGCGCTGTCAACTTCCGCCTGTGCGGCCGTGCCAAACATCATAAGTGCGGCCAATACCGATAAAACTGTTTTTTTCATTTAAGGTTTCTCCCTGAATTATTAATTTTCATCTTCCATGGCTTCATAGGTTGCGTCTTCATCCTCAATACCAAAGTCAAAATCATAGGTATTTTCATCAGCCTCGACATCATTAAAGCACTTTAATTTGTTCTGGTTTTGCAGATAAGCCGAACGCATCGTAATGTAATAGTCAACCGAATTACGCTCCAAATCATCCAGCAAATCAAGCGCGCCTTCACGCTTGGCAACCGCCTGAACCGCGGTATATGACCAACGAACTTTGTCGCGGATATTGGCATCATTATAGGTTGCCCAATATACCGGATCAAAAACGAATCCTAAAGCCATTCCGGTAGCGTGACGCGGCGAGCTCGGACCGATAAACGGCAAAACAATATACGGACCGCTCGGAATACACCATTTGGCAAAGGTTTCATTAAACGAAGTACTTTGTTTTTTCAAGCCCCAACCTTCGGCGACGTCAAACGTACCGGCCAAACCCATAGTGGTGTTAAGCGCAAAACGAGCCACGCTCTTGAGCGAATCAAGAGGGCGCGCCTGCAAAAGGTAGTTGCCGGCATTAAGCGGTTCATCAAGGTTGCTGATTGCGGTACTGACGCGTTCGCGCACAAAACGATTGGTAATGGCACGATAGCCTTTGGCGACCGGTTTCAAGACATATTTATCAAACTGGTAGTTAAACTTGAACACGGCACGATTGACGTTTTCAAAACGGTCGACCTGATCATGTTCATCATTCAAAGAAGTGTTAGTGGAAGCGCACGAACACAGAAGAGTTGCAGCAAAAAACAGACATACGCTGCAGGTGTTTTTCTTAAGCACTATTTTCTCCGCATTTGGTTTCAAAATTTGTGTATAATATAACATTATAATTTATTAAATCAACAAAATTTAATGTTTGCGCATATGTTACAAAGCGGAAATGTTTTGTGTTTTGCAATCAAAAATCTTTTAACATATTATCGGTGACAGTTAGAAACATTTAGAAGGACAAATACTAATGAGTAACAAACCTAATAAACCGCTTAACCTTTTTGACTGCAAAACTTCACAAAATGTTATCGGTAAAGAAAAATTCTTAAATGCGTTTGAAGCTATTTTGAACCACGGCGCATATTGCCAAGGTCCGGAAACTCGTGAATTAGATGAAAAATTAGCACAATACGCCGGCAGCAAGTTCTGCTCGACCTGCGGTTCGGGTACTGATGCTTTAACTTTGGCTTTGATGTCTTGGGGTGTTAAAGCCGGTGATGCTGTTTTTGTTTCATCTTTTACCTTTGTTGCTTCAGCTGAAGCTCCGGTTTTGTTGGGTGCTACTCCGGTGTTTGTTGACTCAGACCCTGACACCTACAATATGAATCCGAAAGATTTGCAACGCGCTATTGATGAAGTTAAGAAAGAAGGCAAGCTCAATCTTAAAGCCGTTATTCCGGTTGATATTTTCGGTTCTCCGTGCGAATATGACGAAATCATTAAAATCGCTCATGCTAACGGCATGAAAGTTTTGGCTGACTCTTGCCAGTCATTCGGTTCGGTTTACAAAGGCAAAAGAGCAGGTTCGGTTGCCGATATGACCGCTACTTCTTTTTATCCGACCAAGCCGTTGGGCTGCTATGGCGACGGCGGCGCGGTATTCTCTAATACTAATGAAGAAAACGAGCTGGTTAAATCCTGCCGTGTTCACGGAATGAGTCCGGAAGACCACTATGATAATGTCCGCCTGGGTATCACCGGCCGCATGAACTCTTTCCAAGGTGCAGTTTTGCTGCAAAAACTGACCGTATTTGATCAGGAATTGAAAGATCGTTTCCGTGTTGCCAGCCGTTATGACAATGAATTGAGCAACTACTATGGCAAACAAAAGATTTTGGATAACTGCCATTCGGCTTATGCACTTTACACCATTCACTGCGAAGACCGCGATGAATTAATGGCTTACCTCAAAGACAATGGTATTCCTTGCGGTGCATATTATCCGCGTCCGGTTAACACTCAGACAGCTTATGCTAAGTGGAATACCCGCCCGATGCCGGTTTGCGAAAAACTTTCTAAGACTGTGTTGTCTATCCCGATGACTCCGTATCTTGACAACGAAGATTTGGATTACATCATCAACACAATGAATGAATTTGCCGCGAAGAAGCAAAATAAAGCCGCCTAAGCGACAAAAATTATAAAACCTCCGAAAACAGCTCCGGTGTCAGATTAATGGCGCTCGAGCTGTTTTTTTTACGGCTTGGAAAATAATTTAGAATAACGGGTGGCGGTGTGCTGCCTTGGCAGAAGGTGAAGAGGTTTACGGCTGCCAATCGTTATTACCGACATACCACAGATAAAACGAAGCTATGGTGGCATACGGGTGATAAGCTTCCGACAGGCGCAGGAAATCTTTTCTACGGACGTTGTCTATTCCATAAAGCAGCTGCATACCTTTGCGAATCCCCAAATCGTCATAGCTGATAACATCGGGACGCTGCAACGAGAAAATCAGCAGCATTTCAGCTGTCCAACGGCCGACTCCGGGTAAAGATGTTATTTTGTCAATAAATTTATCATCCGGTAAGGCTTTTAACGCGGCAAAATCCACCTGCCCCGTCATAGCCGCAGTTGCAGCCTTCCGCAGATAATTGATTTTGGGATAATTTAAACCGCAGGCTGCCAACGAATCGTCAGACAAACCGCATAAACGCCGCGGGGTCACCTCTCCCCAACACAATTTAACAATCCGTTGACGAATAGTAGTCGCGGCTTTGCCCGAAATCTGCTGACCGATGATTGAAGAGACTAAAGCCCCAAACACGTCCGGATTGACCTCGCGTTCGATTTTGCCGACTTTGGCAATTACTGCCGCTAATTTAGCGTCTTTGGCCGACAAGTAATCTAATTCGGCCTGTCCGTATGGAAAGTTCATCGCTGCTCCTTAAAAGTTTTGGCTTAATCCTTATCTTTTTTAAAGTTAATGACAATATTTTCACAAAAATTCAACAGGTAAACAAAAAAATCCCCCGAAATATAATTTTTAGCTGGACATAGATGAAAATATGCTTTATAAGACTTTTCGTTGATTGATGCTCGGGTAGCTCAGTCGGTAGAGCAGAGGACTGAAAATCCTCGTGTCGGCGGTTCGATCCCGTCCCCGAGCACCATTCTAAAACCCTAGGAAAATCCTAGGGTTTTTGTTTATTAAAAACTTAACTTTGACTAATTTATTGCAAATAAAGCATCAATACCAAAAGTGCATATGCGAAGGGAAATAAAAAAAGTAAAAAACTCTTTTCCGGCGTAACCAATTTTTAATAAAAATATGTTCCTCTTTTCATAACAACAAGAACATCTGTGCGAGTCTGATTCTTTTATCGCCAACCAAGTGAAAGAATAAAATATTATGGAGTTGTTTGCTGATTTTCAAACCAGATTACGGAAGTCCGGTTTTTGGATTTTTGGGGCGCTGATAATGGTTTATTTCGGCTTTCATGCGGTTAACGGCGAGCGCGGGTTGTTAAAATATATTTATCTCAAACAAGAAATTGCCGAGGCCAGACTTACGGCCGCCAAATATAATCAGGAAAAAACACTTTTAGAAGAGAAAGTCCATCACCTGTCAAACAAGAGCCTTGATTTGGACTTGTTGGAAGAGCGGGCGCGGATTGTCTTAAATATGGCCGCCGATGACGAATTTATCATTCTTGATGACAACAATTAAAAAAAAAGCCGGAATCACTTCGGCTTTAATTTGTTATAATCCGTATTGGGCTTTAATAAAATAAAGCAAGACGCCGCTGATGATGCCGGCGATAATATCATCCAGCATAATGCCTAACCCGCCGCGGACTTTTTGGTCAGCCCACGAAACCGGCCACGGTTTGGTGATATCAAACAGGCGGAAGAGCAGAAAACCGACCATAAACAAAGCCAGATTAGTTCCGGCCGCGATCAATGTAATCGATTGTCCGGCGACCTCGTCAATCACAATCAGTCCGGGATCTTTTTTGCCTAAACGTTTGGCATAGGCGTCACTGACATAAATTCCGACAATGGTAATGACGGCCGCAAACGCAAAAACCGCCCATGCGCCTTTCCACCAAGCAAGGGCATAAATAAACGGCAAAGCTGCCAATGAGCCGCAAGTTCCGGGGGCTTTGGGCGACAATCCGGAATAAAACCATGTGCTTACAAATTTTAAGATAGCTGTTTTGGACATTTTAACCTTCATTTTTTAACTTCGTATATTTGAATTAAGGCGCAAAATAAGTTATAAAACAAGAGTATATTTAGCGCTTTTGGATAACTTTGCAAAAAAAGCTGTATTTTTTCTAAAATTTGTTATATGTAACTATAAATGTGTGCCGATTATGCGCACGTTTAGGATTAACAACTCAGGCTTTTTTTATGAAACGTAAGGCTCGCCTACTCCGCAAAAAGACTTATTCCCCGCACTATACCGAGAAGAAACCGTTTTTCTCGGAAAAGGAGATTATTTTCCGCAGTGCCGGACGCGCCAAAGTCTTAAAAATTTCTTCGCAAATGCAGGTTATTTTGCTCAGCCTGTTGTGCTGCATTGCGGTTTGGAGCTTTTATTCATACCATATGTACAACAAGTCCAGCCGGATTATAAACCACAAGGAAATCGAGCTGGTGGAAACGCGCGACGCTTATGTCGATTTGATGAGCGACTTTGCGGCCATTCACAAAAATATTGATTCGGTTTTGTCTTCCATTAATAAAAAAGGACAAGCCTCAACCAAGGAATTGGATAAGTATAAACATCAGGCCATGGTGGTTGAAGACAAGATCAAACAAATAACCGCTGAAAAAAATTGGGCCGACGACAAAAAAATCAATGAAAAAATGACGGTTAACGAGGCTTTGCTGCAACGTGACATCGCCGCCGCCGAACGTGACGAGCTGCGGCAGCAAATCAGCCGGTTGGAAGATTCGATTAAAGAGATTAAAGCCGCGGAAATGGAAGTGTTTTCGAGAGTTGAGAGCATTGCCGCCAAAGAAATCAATAAAATCAAAAGTGCGTTTTCGCAAATCAACGGCTCATTAAAGAAAAAAGAGCTTTATTTTAACCCGTTGGCCAACAGCAAAAAGAAAAACTCCCGCGGAGGACCATTTATTCCGGCTTCGGTTTCGGAATTGCAAGACAAAGCCATGACCGACAAAATCAGCAAAATATTTAAGGCCGCCGATGATTTGGAATATTATCGCGAAGTGGTGCAATATGTGCCGATGGGTAAACCGGTGTGGAGCTATTGGGTAACATCGAAATATGGCTACCGCAGCGATCCGTTTAACAAGAAAAAAGCCGGCCACAAGGGGGTCGACCTGGCCAGCCGCACCGGCAACAAAATTCAGGTTCAGGCCAAAGGGAAAGTCATTAAAACCGAACACAGCAACCGCGGCTACGGCAACTATGTGGTAGTTGACCACGGCAATGGTTTTCAGACAAAATATGCGCATATGCACAAGATTTATGTAAAAAAAGGTGATTATTTAAAAAAATATGATACACTGGGTGAAGTTGGCAGTACCGGACGTTCTACCGGCCCGCACCTGCATTATGAGGTGTTGTATCAGGGTGTTCCGGTTGATCCTTTGCCGTTTATGCAGGCAAAAATTTAGGTTAGCACAGCAGTTTGAGCCGGAGAATGGTTATGAAAGAGGTTAAAATGAAAAAACTTAAACGTTTGATTTATCTTAAACTTGCACGTCGTTTGAGCCGCGGTTCAAATGGAGTTCCCGTTCCTAGCATCATCAGCGAAAACACTAAACTCAACGGCGATATTATCAGCGAGGCGATTGTTCATGTTGACGGGCATGTTGAAGGCGACATCAGCTGTGATGAGTTGATTATCGGGGTTAAGGGCTCGGTTACCGGCTCGGTTAACGCCAACAGCCTGCAATTATTCGGTACGCTGAACGGCAAAGCCGCGGTTGACAACCTGTTTATTGCCAAATCAGCCCACATGATTGGCGACGCAACCCATAATACGATTGCGATTGAGCCGGGAGCTTATATTGACGGACACTGCATCCGCGCCGGCGCCCCCATTCCCGCTGAACAGGGCAAACCGGATTTGATGTTAGTTGACGCCAGCCGCAACAAAATGGCATAATCAACAAACAAAGAGCAATGATTGAGCAAAAGAGGCGCAAAAAAACGCCTCTTTTTTGTTACAAATATATTAAATTTTTATTTTATTAAGCTGATTTAACGTATTTTTAATTGCTAGTGTGGCTAAAATAAGCTAAACTATATATAGGTGAAATTTGGGTGATTGGCAGCAATCGCCTTAAAATCAGCGGGGTGTATTATGTCTAAGCGGTTGTGGTTGTGGACTTTGGTCCTGATTAGTTCAGTGATTATGGTTTCAAGTTCTTTTGCCAAAATTTATTGGCTGCCGGAATATTTGGGCAGCAATATGGATAAAAACCGCGTTAGCGATGGCGGCTTAAGTGAAGTTACCACGACCTGCGAAGAAGCCGGCTTGATTTCATCCTGCCCAGAGCATAAAAAACCTACAACCTCCGTTCCGGTCGGCAATAAGACTTGCTATAAATCCTGCTCCTGCGATCGAAGTTATTACCAATACAGCTCCAGCAACTGCGAATCCCCCAAAGTGTTGGGAGGGGAATCATGTGACGCCCTCGCCAGCAACGGCGTTTTTTCCGATAGTTCGACTTTAGACTCAGTTGCCACCACCAACGGCCTCAAACCGGCTACGTCTAAAATCAATACCGGAACCAAAGCGGCTGCGACTCAAAGCAGCTCCCGTTTATCAGACACGATTTATGCTCCCGGTTTTGGCGACAAGGTAACGGCGACGACCATAAAAGGATATTTTACCACCTGTACCTGCCCGTCTGATTACAGCCTGTCTTCGTGTCCGGCCAACAGCACCTGTGAAAAATGCGATAATAAATATAAAGTAACAGGCTGCAATGCCAACTATGAGTTGGTGGATGGCAAATGTCAGGCGACATCTTGCCCCAGCGGCTATGTTAATCCCGAAGATATATCCGAAAGAACGGCCTTGGGACAAACCTGTAACTCTGCAACCGTCAATGGTATGTCCTGTTATTTATGCAGTTGTGACATAAACAAATACTGCAACGCGGCCTGCCCGACCGGCGCAAGCAGTTGCAGCACCTGCCGAATGAGTTCAACCGGCACGCCTAATTATAAGATTGACGGTTGCAAGACCGGCTACACCAAAACCACTGACTCAGCCGGCAATATCACCAGCTGTAAAGCGGCGGCTTGTCCGGCCGGTTACACCGCGGGCGTGACCGAATGTTCTGATGATTACTCTTACCTCGAGAGCGGATACTCCGGCGAACAAAAATGCGGACGCTGTGTATGCACACCCAAAACATGTTCGGGTTACACATTAACCTCAAAACCGCTGAATGCCGTATCCGAAAGCTGTGTCAAAGGCTGTGGCGACAACACGACTTATTACAGAATAAAAAGTTGTTATCCCAACACAACATTGGTTAATGGCTCATGTATATACTGCCCGACCGGTACGACTTTGGTCAACGGAGAATGTGTTTGCCCGACCGGTACGACTAAGGTCAACGGAAAATGCGTCTACCCCAGCTGTCAGGCGTTCTTAGAAGCTAAATATCCAGCTGCAGTGTATGTGTCCGATGGTCAAGAGATGAGAGATGCAATTGATGAAAGTAGAACAATGATTATTATGGCAACAGATAACATCTCTAAGTCTATTGATTTGACCTATCCGATAGAAATATATACCGAGGACAAATTTGTTGAAGAATCAAATGGTGTTTGTAAAGCATCAGGTGTTAATACTTTAAATTGGAGTCAATTATTTATTGATGGTTCAAGCGCTAGAATCACTACGAATATTAGAGGATTTAGCATTGATGAATTAGCAATTAATGCTACACACACCGGTGATTTTCTTGGCGTTACATCTGTCGACATAAAAAACTTAAGAGTGACTACTACTCAGACAAAGGTCGTTATTCCGAATGAAGAAGTGGCTTTTGACACTAGCAATATATATCTGTCTAAAAACTCGAACTTGGTTATTAATAACCCGAGTGGACACATTGACATCATTGAAACAGAAGAAGGTTCTTTTCTAGAATTAGGCGACCATAATTATTATGGCACGGTACCGCTGAGAGCGATCGAAACTATGAATATCAAGGGTTCGGTAAAACTAAAACACTCAGCTTCAACTATGACTGACGTTAACAATGATATTGTAGAAATCAACTCAGTAAATGCCATAATTTCGCCTAAAACCGGCAATACCTATACCAATAATATCATTTCATACGGAAATTTTTATATTGGTGACCGATATGTAAGCTTTGATATTCAAAAAAATGTTAATGTAGTTATAAATAGTGACTTTTCGATTAGCTATTGTGAAGAAGAAGGCACCTGCAATGAAGGGATGGATGACTGTAACAAACAGGCATATGACTATGACTTTTATGAACCGGTTCCTTACATAAACGGCGATATTACCAAATTTATTCTCAATGTGAGCGGTTCTCTTCAAGGCGCAGGCCTAGACTGCAATCGTGCATCATGCTATGTCCTTGGTAATAATAATATTGCTTCTAACTTTGGCATGAATTTTGAACAAGGTGGTTATTGCAATATTTCATCAGGCGCACAATTCGAATTAGCACCGTATGAAGTATTTGGACTGACGTTAGAAGATATCGGACAGAAATTAGACAACAACTAAAACACTAACTTTAAAAGAGGTGTAGAATGATTAAAATTTCAAAAACAGGGATAATCGCACTGGTCGGTGCGATAGTGATATCCGGAGCAGCTTGGGCCGGTGTGACATGGCTGCCGAATTACAGCGGTGATCTTGGCTCCTTTGGTACTGATACAAAGCAGTCAACCTGCAGCGATCACAACATGCTTAGCGATTGCCCCGCACCAAAGAAAGGGACTAAAATAATGGTTACACAAGGCTTGTACTGCTATAAATCCTGTACCTGCCCGACGAACTATGTGTCATCCTGCCCGGCGGGAAAAGTTCCGTCAGGACAAAGCTGTGATGGGAAGTATGAATACTGCGCTTGCTCGACCTCAGAATATCCACTAAATTCTCAGCCGACTAATGAAGGTTTTAATTGCGTGTCATGTACCGACAGAAGCGGAACTAGATACAACTGCACTTGTTCGGCTATTAAGTTTCCGTTGAATTTCCGCCCGACCGATGAAAATTTGAACTGTAAATCTTGTAGCGATAAGAACGGAACCCACTACCAATGCTCATGCAACAGCGGCTATTCTTGCACCAGCGGCAACCAAAGTAAAGGAAGCTGCACCAGCTGTACCAAGCCGATAAATTGCCGTAGCTGCCATGTTTATAACTCCTACACCAAGCAATGTGTATGTGACACCGCTGCCGGCCTCACCGAACAAGGCGGCGAATGTGTATGCAACACGGCTCTAGGTTGGCTCAACAGCGGCAGCTGCGGTTGTGCTAAGAAATCATGCCCCACAGGTTACAGCACAAGTGTAACCTCGTGCGACCAAACCTCAACCACGCCGACGTTGGCAACCGACGGATATTCCGGCGGCGAACCATGCAATAAGTGTACTTGTAATAAACCGGCTTGCGACCGCACCTACTACAATTTGGAAAGCGTGCCTGAAGGCGCAACCAATGTTGTATCATGCACCGAAGGCTGCGGCAGTAATGAAAAAACGTATTATCACGTGGATAAAGTCTGCCGTGACGGATACAGCAAATGCAACAAGTCAGCATGGTGTAAGGGTAAATATATGACCATCGAACACGACAACGGCGATACCGAATGCACGCGCTGCGTCTATGATGATTATGACCTAAGTGTCAAAGAATGCAGAGCTAGCGTTGATGATGGCACCCTTGATTATCAATACAATGAAAGCCTTTGTGGTGAGGCTGATGATAATGCGTATGAAGATTGTCTCGATAGATTATGCGCCAAAGTAACCCACATTGAGCATCGCAAAGCTTTTATTTCGAGTTGTGAAGCTCCAACCTGCAGCAGCGGTTACACCTTTAACCCGCAAGATACCTGCCGTACTCCTCAGAGTGTTTCTCCTAAAGTAGGAGTATCTGCTTCACAAGAAGGTGCTATCTACTGCAAGAAATGCGGCAGACCAGATGAAACCGACTACAACTATAATAGCTGGTATCGCTGGGGTGGATGTGAAAACAGTATATTTACACCATATCAAAATAATTCAGATCCTTCTTATCCGGCTTGTAACGATACTTTAGTGAGTGAGAAAGAAGAACCAGGTAATTGCGAACATGATTACCAGCAAATTTCCACAAATAAATGGTCTGACTCAGATGATAGCAGAAACCAAGCCAAAACATTCTTAGCAAAATGCGATTGCGCTTACTTTGGGGATACAAAAGAATTCTGCATTAAATTAGGATATGAGTCAAACATAAATAGAATGGGTTGTGATAACAGTAAAACATACGAGATATGTCCTTGCAATGATGCTTATTGGAAAGGATGCAAACCAAACTAAAATAAGTTCGGCTTAATTCGGAAGTAGCCCTCTTACAGAATGTAGGAGGGCTGTTTTTTGGCACAAAATTTGCATATATATCGAATGAATTAGTTTATTTAAATGCGAGGTTAGTTATGGCTTTAAGTATGTTTACCCCCTCCACCACCGGTATGGAAGCTTATGCGCACGCTATCGGACAGGTAAGTACGAACATCGCCAATGTCAACACCGTGGGTTATCGTACCAATCAGACAATGTTTTACACATTGCTTGGTTCAGCCCCGGCGGTCAAGAATAATGCGGCAGGAATTTCCGCCTCCCGCGTCGATGTGCAGGGTGTGGGTTATTATGACCGCACCAATATTGACGATCAGGGTATTTTGAATGTGACCGGCAATAGTTTTGATGTGGCGATTTCCGGCAATTCTAATGCGTTTTTCACCCTCAAGGACGACTTCAACAACACCTATTATTCCCGCGCCGGTAATTTTGAAAACCGCACGGAAAATGGGGTTACGTATCTGATTTCGCAAAACGGGTTGAAAGTTCAAGGCTTTACGGCCTTAGACGGCGGCGGGTTCAGCGCGGCGGCGGAAAATATTATCCTCAAATACCCCGAAAAAATTCCGGCGCAGCCAACCACGGAGGCCAGTATTACCGCCAATGTTCCGGCTAATGTTGATCGCAACTTGTTTAATATTCCGGTATATAGCGAAAACCACGAGAGTGACTCTTTGAGTATGATTTTTACCAAAGTCGAAGGTAAAGTTAATACTTGGAATTTGTCGTTTGCGGTTGAGGGTGGAACAGCGACCGGCAGCGAAACCGAAGTTGTTTTTGACAGCAAAGGCGGTTTGATTTCGCCCAAGAACCTTAATGTCGATGTGCAATGGGATGACGGGGTTTCCACCAATGTGGCCTTAAATATTTCAACCATGACGCAATATGACGGCGGAACAGGTATTGCCACTATCAACCAAAACGGTGCGCCAAGCGGCAGCTTTATCAAGAGCTACATTGACGAGGGCGGAATTGTGAAAGCCTCTTACACCAACGGCAATACTTATAACATCGCCAAACTGGCAATTACCGGTTTTACCGCGCCCAACAACCTATTGGCGGTAGACGGGACATTGTTTGAGGCAACCAATGATGTCGGCGAAAGCTATTTTGTGTCTGACAACTATCTTGTGCCGCAAGCTTTGGAACGGTCAACCGTGGATATTGCCGAAGAGTTTGGTACGATGATTATTACGCAGCGCGCTTATACCAGTAATGCCAATGCCTTTACGGTTAATAATGAGATGCTGCAAACCGCAGTTAACCTGAAAACCTAGGAAACGGCACGGGAAAATATAGCCGAGATCCTTCCACGCGCTGCGCTTGGTCAGGATGACAATGGTAAAAAAATGCTTGGTCAGGATGACAATGGTAGAAAAAAGCCCCGAGGCATAAAACATCGGGGCTTTGATTTTTCGTAGACAGCTTATTTTTTCAAAACAACTACGCCGGGGAGTTCTTTACCTTCCATCCATTCAAGGAAAGCGCCGCCCGCAGTTGAAATATATGAAAACTTAGCCTCAACTCCGGCATTAGCCAAAGCCGAAACCGTATCACCGCCGCCGGCGACCGAAACCAGCTTACCGGCTTGGGTCAACTCAGCCGCATGAGCCGCAACTTGGTTGGTGGCATTGTCAAACGGTTTTAATTCAAACACGCCCAAAGGTCCGTTCCAAACCAAAGTTTTGCATTCATCTAATTTGGCATTAATTGAAGCAATGGTTTTAGCGCCAACATCCATCAAAATCCAACCTTCAGCCGGAATCTCATCCAAAGCAACCGTTTTGTGTTCGGCTTCGGCTTTGAACTCTTTGGATACAACCACATCCAACGGCAAAATGATGTCGCAGTTGTTGGCTTTGGCCGTAGCCATAATCTCTTTAGCGGTGTCCAACATATCCATTTGAACCAAAGAGTTGGCCTCGTTTACGGTATCAACACCGCTGGCTTTCATAAAGGTGTGAGCCATACCGCCGGAGATAACCAATTTATCAACTTTCTTAACCAGATTGTTGAGCAAATCCAACTTGGTGGAAACCTTAGAACCACCGACAACCGCCATCAACGGACGTTCCGGATTGTTCAGCCCTTTGGTCAAGGCATTAACTTCTTCTTCCATCAACAAGCCCATAGCCGCCGGACGCAATTTAGCAGCCGCAACCATTGAAGCATGCGCACGGTGAGCAGTCGAAAAAGCATCAGAAACATAGACATCAGCCGGTTTTACCAACTCAGCGGCAAAAGCTTCATCGCCTTTTTTCTCCTCGTTATAAAAACGCAGATTTTCAAGCAGCAAAACTTCATCGCTCTTCATCGTCTTAACGGCAGCGGCAACTTTTTCACCAATGCAGTCATCAACAAAAACAACATGCTGTCCCAAAGCTTTTTCCAACGGTTTTGCCACGTGCGACAAAGAGTTTTTCATATCGCCTTTGCCTTCCGGACGACCAAAGTGCGAAACGACTACTACTTTAGCGCCTTTTTTCATCAATTCCTTAATGGTCGGAACTGTACGGTCAATACGAGCCGTGTTGGTTACATTGAAATTTTCATCCATAGGTACATTCAAATCAGCACGCAGCATAACAACTTTGCCGTTCAAATCACCTAAATCTTTGATTGTTTTATATTCCATTTTCTTTTCCTAAAATAAAAAATCCCCGCGGTCAGTGCGATTAGCCGTAACCGACTAACCGCGGTGCTGAAAGCGGGGAATTTAAGACTATCCGTTAACTTTAGCCATGTGAGCAACGAGGTCGAGAACTTTGTTAGAATAACCCCATTCGTTGTCGTACCAGCTAACAACTTTAACAAAAGTCGGAGTCAATTGGATACCGGCTTTAGCGTCAAAGATAGAAGTGCGAGAATCGCCCAAGAAGTCAGAAGAAACAACAGCATCTTCAGTATAACCCAAAATGCCTTTCAATTCGCCTTCCGAAGCTTTCTTCATCGCAGCGCAGATTTCTTCATAAGTAGCGGCTTTTTTCAGGTTGGCAGTCAAGTCAACAACCGAAACATCCAAAGTAGGTACGCGGAAAGACATACCGGTCAATTTGCCGTTCAAAGACGGAATTACCTTGCCGACAGCCTTAGCAGCACCGGTTGAAGACGGGATAATGTTGCCGGAAGCAGCACGACCACCGCGCCAATCTTTCATAGACGGGCCGTCAACAGTCTTTTGAGTAGCAGTTGTAGAGTGAACAGTTGTCATCAAACCATCTGCAATGCCGAAAGCATCGTTCAAAACTTTAGCAATCGGAGCTAAGCAGTTGGTGGTGCAAGATGCGTTAGATACAAATTGTGTACCTTTAACATAAGAATCGGTGTTTACACCGCATACAAACATCGGAGTGTCGTCTTTTGAAGGAGCAGACATAACAACATATTTAGCACCGGCGTCAATGTGGCCTTGAGCTTTTTCTTTAGTGAGGAACAAACCGGTTGATTCAACAACATATTCAGCTCCGACTTCGTTCCATTTCAAGTCAGCCGGATTTTTCTCAGCGGTAACACGGATAGCTTTGCCGTTTACAACCAATTTACCGTCTTTAACTTCAATAGAACCGTTGAACTGGCCGTGCATTGTGTCATAACGCAGCATATATGCCATATATTCAACATCAATCAAGTCATTGATACCAACAATCTCAATATCGTTACGAGCTTGAGCAGCACGGAAAACCAAACGGCCAATACGTCCAAAGCCATTAATACCGACGCGAATTGTCATATTATTATCCTTCCATAAGTATTTTTATCAATGTGCGGACAGCCCCGCACAGGCATAGTTTTAATCGTTGGTAATTTAGCACCAAATCATATTTTTTCAAGCTAAATTTGAAAACTTGGGTATCTACCCACAATTTTTTGCCTTATTTCAGGATTACCACTTGCCCCAATGGATTTTTTCGGGGTGATAGCGGTCGTCAGGCTGCTTAGGGGTTTCAGCCGGATATCCCATCGGCACAATCGCAAACGGGCGAATATTGTCCGGCAAATGCAGATACGCTTTTAAGGCATCAACCACCTTTTGCATCGGCGCAGCTCCGCAATAGCAGCTGCCGATACCTTTAGACCAAGCCGCCAACATCAAATTTTCGGTAGCAATCGCGCAGTCAACGTCAATAAAGCTCCATTTCTCATCTTCCTTGTTGCGGTTAAACGAACGATCAATATCGCCGCAGACAAAAACCACGCAAGCGGCATTTTTAGCAAACGACGTCCAGCGCTGCAAATGGCGCAAGTCGGCTAAAATCTCTTTGTCATCAACCACCAAAAACTCCCATGGCTGGCGATTATGCGCCGTGGGGGAATATTGAGCGGCTTTGATAATTTCTTCCATAACCGACTTGGGAATCTTTTTATCCTGATATTGGCGAACCGAACGACGGGTCAAAAGTCCTTCCATTAGTTCCATAAGCGAAATCTCCTTTATTATACCGCAGGCAAAAGCAGCTTAATTTACGGTGCGTTTGAGGCTGTCTATCCGCGGCAGCACCGAATTTTCGATGACAAAAGCAATAGTTTTTTCAACCATTTTATCAGTATTGGCAAACGCTGTTGTAATGTCAGACAAATCAGCGGGGTTGTCAAGTTTTTTAGCCAAAGTAGTATAAGCTTCAGCTAATTCTGACAGCGAATCAATCACTTGGGCGAGGAATTCGGGCAATTTCAAATCCTGTTTGCCGCCCCAAAAGCCTTCGACATACCCCCACTCGACCTCAGCAAAGCGCCGCTCGCAGGCTGCGCGAATTGCCGCAGTGTCAGCAAGAGAAAGTTTCGGCAATTTGATTTTGTTGGCTTTGATGTGAGTAAAAATTTCATCCCACAAGCCCATAAAAAACTTAAAAAACAAATCCGCCTCATCTTTGGTGGCCAGACGCGGAGCTTGCCCTTGCGGCCAAAAGGACGAGATTACATCCGTTGGGCGCAAATCCATATTGGGACTGCACAAAGCACCGGCAAAGCGCATTTTAACCACCTCCAGCGGAGTTGGGCATTGATAGTGTTCCAGCAATTTGGTAAATTTATCATCACCGATATATTTATTTTCAGTTTGCATTTTTATCTTCTTTTAGTATAGTTATCACAATTTACTTTTAATGTAGTGGAGTTTTAAAAATTGTCTAGGCTAAAAATGACCATTCTGCCGATTTTGATGCTGGCTCTCGGGGCTTGTTCGCTGTTAAACCCGTTTGTCGACCGACGAAGAGAAGCCGGAGCGCCTTCTGCTGACAAGTTATATGTCGGGCGCTCAAAGCCTGAGGCTCCGGCAATCTGCTACAACGGTTTGTGGACATCGTTCGATGAAGTGAAAAAAATGGCTGACGAAGAATGCGTTAAGCAAAAAAAAGGTTCTCATGCGGAGGCAGTCAGCAAAAGCACTTTCACCTGTCGGGTTTTACTCCCCAACCACTACTATTTCAAATGTGTAAAATAAGTTTAAGGAATTAAGTTAAAATGAGTTTGTCTTTAGAAGCAATTATTAATCAAAAAACTACCAAAATTTTTCAACAAATCGGCTTAGATGAAAAATACGCTCAAGTTAAGGTTTCCGATCGTCCGGATTTGAGCGATTTTCAATGCAACGGCGCTTTAGCCTTAGCCAAGCAGCTGCATAAAAATCCGCGGGAAATTGCCGCTTTGATTGCCGCCGAACTGGAAAAAGACAGCGATTTAGCCAAAGTTTCGGTTGATGGCCCTGGTTTTATTAATATGACAATCAGCGATAAGTTTATTGCCCAAACGATGGATAAAATCAGCAATGATACCCTTTTCGGGATTGACAAAACCGCCAATCCGCACACCGTGGTGTTGGATTTCGGCGGCCCGAATGTCGCGAAAGCTATGCACGTCGGCCATTTGCGTTCCGGCGTTATCGGCGAATCGCTGCAAAGAATTGAACGCTTTGTCGGCAACAAGGTAATTTCCGATGTTCACTTGGGCGATTGGGGAACACCAATGGGTATGATTTTGGCGGAAATTATCAACCAAGACGGAAATTTGGCACAAACCGAGAGCTACGATATTAATCAAATTACCGAATTTTATAAAAAAGCCAACATCCGCTGCAAGGAAGACGAAGCCGCCAAAGAAAAGGCTCGTATTATTACGGCCAAACTGCAGGACGGCGATGAAGAATATCGCAAAGCATGGCAACATTTACGCAAGGTTTCGGTTGAGGCCATAAAACAAAATTATGAAGCCTTGGATGTGCATTTTGATTTGTGGTTAGGCGAAAGCGATGCACACAAAACCTGCGGCGAAATTGTTGAACTGGCAAAAGCCAAAGGCTTGGCCGAACTTGATAACGGAGCTCTAATCATCCGGTTGGCCGATGACAGCAAACCACCGGTTATTATGGTTAAAAGCGACGGCGGTTTCGGCTATCAGCTGACCGATATTGCTACCATTAAAATGCGAGTTGATGAACTGCACGCACAAGAAATTTTGTATGTGGTGGACAAACGTCAGGCGTTGCACTTTGAACAAGTGTTTGAAGTTGCCGACAAGTTAGGAATTGCGCCTAATGTTAAACTGCAGCACATCGGTTTCGGCACAGTCAACGGAGCGGACGGCAAACCATTCAAAACCCGTGACGGCGGAGTAATGACATTAGAAAATCTGATTAATATGTCGAAAAACAAAGTCAGCGAATCGGTTCCGGAAGCCGGTGAAGTTGACGGTTACGGGGCAAACGAAATTAACAAGTTGGTGGAACAAATTGCCGTCGGCGCGATAAAGTTTCAGGATTTAAAAAACAACATCGGCTCAGGATATGTGTTCGAACTGGAAGATTTTGCTAAATTTGAAGGCAAAACCGGCCCGTATATTCAATATGCAATTGCGCGGATTAACTCAATTTTGCGCAAGGCAGAATATGCGGCCGGCGAGGTGATTATCAGCAACAAAGAAGAGCGGGTTCTGGCGCTCAAAATTTCGCAGCTTAACAGCGTGATTATGCGGGCGGAAGCCGAAAAAGAGCCAAGCATTATTTCGGATTATGCTTATAATCTGGCACAGACATTTTCCAGCTTCTACAACGCCTCCCCGATTATGAGTGCCGAAACAGCCGAATTGGCGGCCTCCCGCCTGCGTTTGGCCAAAATGGTACGCGATATTCTGCAGCTTCTGCTCAATTTGTTGGGAATCGAAGCTCCGGAAGTTATGCTCAAAAAAGCTTGTGCGGAATAAATTAAAACATTGCGAGAAGAGGGGAAAATGAACAAAATTTGGGAAAGTATCAAATCTTTGGAAAAATTAGCTTCCCCTCTGACGGCTTTTTTTATCGGCACGATGTTTACCTGTGCAGCCTATGGTTTGTTGTCGTCAACCTTGGCTTTAAGGCTTAATGCAATGCCGATTACCACCGCGGAAGCCGGTTTGGTGCTTTCGGTTTATTATGTAGGATATATTTTTGCCTCGCTGAGTTCATACCGAATTATCAACCGTGTGGGGCATATTCGAGCTTTTTCCGTCTATATATCCGTTTTATCAGCGTTGGTTTTGCTGCACAGCATTTCTCCTAATCCGCTATATTGGGGAGTGTTGCGTTTTCTGGAAGGATATTGCCTCAGTTCAGCTATGATGTGTCTGGAAAGCTGGCTGAATACCCGCACCAAGAATCAGAATCGCGGCATCATTATGTCATTATACATGGTGACAACCTATTTAGGATCAGCATGGGGGCAATTATTGATTACCGTTCCCGATGCCAACGGAGTAATTATTTTTATTCTGGTGTCGGTTTTGTATTCTATTGCATTAGTGCCGATTTCACTAACCGCCCTGCCCGCACCCGATATCTCCATTCACAAAAGTATGTCGCTGTTGCGGCTGTATAAAATTTCGCCGGTGGGCGTAGTCGGCTGCATTGTAAGCGGCGTAATGGTTGGCAGTGTTTATATCTTAGGGGCAATTTATGCCAGCAAAAGCGGCTTAAGTTTGGATAGGATTTCACTGTTTATGTTTTTTATCATTACCGGCGGGATGTTGGCGCAAATTCCGGTCGGTAAACTCTCTGACCGAATGGACCGGCGCTTTGTGGTGATGTGGGAAAGCGGCATTTTGTTTTTGATTGCACCCTGGGTACACCTGTTTATCGGCGGCGCATTATGGGAATTAATCGGCGTATCCTTGATTTTGGGCGCGGCCGTGTTTGTGATGTATCCGTTATGCGTCTCCCATGTTAATGACCTGATAGATGACAGCGAACGCGTGGAAGCCAGCGGAATGTTGATTTTACTGCAAAGCATCGGTATGATTTTCGGGCCGATAGTAATTTCTTATACCATGGAGGTTTGGGGAGCAATCAGTTTCTTGGTCGCTTTTTCCGCCGTAAACGGATTTTTGGTATTATTTGCTTTTTCCCGCATCACGTTTCGTCCCAATGTCAACTACGTGGACAATACGCCGACCGATCCTATTCCGATGTCTCCAACGCATATGTTTAATAAACTGGCGCAAGACAGCTCTTTGCTTGACCGTGCTAAAGTCATATTCCAAGGCAAGAAGCACTAGCAACGCGGATAATATGCTGATATTCTTTGTGCCGCGACTGATGCGCGTCACGAAAAACAAGGCCGAGACCTTTCGACCATTTAAAATATTCCTGCACTAAGTCCTAGAAGTTCGGATAGAGGAATTTATAGAGTGGATAACAAGGCGAGTGTGAGTGAGTGTACAAAATAGTACATGACCGAACACGAGACCGTAGTTAGCTGCTCTAGAAAACCTCTAGACGAACTTCCCAGCACAAAACGAACTTCCTACTCCGGCTCATAAACCTTACTAAAATCCGGCACCGGATTGCCCATACCGCGCTGTAAGATTTGCATTTTCACAAACCCCATTTCGCCGCTGTCAATCATTATCCGCGCCCAAATTTTATCCGGAGTTACACCGGTCAGGCGAACAGTAGTGCCGCTTTTCACTGGCTTGAAGATATCAAACTCATCTGACGGACCATACATAATTTGGGCATCAGCGCGCAAATGATACAGCTGCTTGATATCGGTTCGGTCGACCGGAATAGTCAAAACCTTGCCGACAACGACATCATCAACACTGCGTCCGCGACGCCCGAAATTGACTTCCTGATAATAATCAATAGCTTTCTTATTTTGGAAATACTGCATTAAATCCCATTCACTGACATATTCAACCGATGACGGCAAAAATACGGCTAAAAAGATAAGCAACGGCATCAGCAACTGTACCAGTTTAAGCTGCAACAACGGCCATGACTGCGGACGAGCGACACGTTGGTTAAGGCGAGCAATAAACTGCTGCAAATAAGTCCGCAAACTGCCTTGAGCATAGCTCAGCGCCAAAACAGCCGAACGGGAGGCTTCCGCTTGTTGTCCCAAATGATTATACGCCACCGCGTTATGCACCAACAGACGCAAATTTTCATCCTGATAATCAACATGGCGAAAGTTTTCACACAAATATTTGCAATTAAGCACAAAAGCTTTGGGCTGCCACCAACCTAACAACCAATTAAGGACGGAAACTTTCAACTCGTGTTTGCGCGCCAAACCTAAAGTGCAATAACATGGCTGTGTGCTTACCGTATAGCGCCACAGTTTTCCGCGCACCGACATCGGGTTGATAAAACGAATGTCGACACTGTCGCTTGCCGGTGATTTAAATGGTTGGATATTTTCAAGCTCAGGATAATTGTTTTTATCATAAACCGCCGATAACAGATTATAAATTAAGCGTCGGTCATCATTGCTCAAAACTTCATAAGCTTCGGATAATTGTTGAAAAATCTCCACCGCGGCGGCAGATTTATTATAATCGGGATGATATAATTTGGCTTTATCGCGGTATTGGCGTTTTATCTCAGCGGCCGATGATTGGTCGTTGACTTCTAAAATCTGATAATAACCAAGTGCGTCTTGCAACATTGCTGCTCCCTATTACTAAATATATATGCTGTCATCCAACTGATGATTTTCAGTTTCAGCGATTTTAATAAAATTTTCCTTAAGATTGATATTTATGTTACCGACATAATCAACTTCCTGCAAAGAGGTTTTGAAAAGCCGAATAATTTGCGAACAAAAGTCTTCCGAAAACTGCTGGGTAGTACGAATAACCAAATCAAAGCGCCGGTCTTTGGGCAGTGAAAAACCATCGAACTGAAATTTGCCCAACCGTGTGAATTCGGTTTCCAGCAAAAACCGTGTACCCGATTTGCGCTTAGCGGCCGGAACATCTTTTTCTTCTTCGTCCTGCGGCTTTTTGATGGACAATTGAATATGCGAAAGCTCCGAACCGGCAAGAAGCGGTATTTCGACCGTGCGCCAACTGATACCGTCACGCATATTTTGGCTTACATAATCAGCGGCGCGGGCAATAACCTCTTTACCCTGAGTGCCGAGCGAATCAAGCTCCTGCACCAAATCTTTACCCAACCAGGCACTGACATCGCGGGTTGAAGCCGCTTTTACATAATTAGTCATGTTAGACAACATTTTATCATTCGGCGCCGGAAGCTTGTCCAACAAAAGAGTAGCGACATGTGTTTCTTGCGGCTGAGCGGCCAAAGGTTTTAAAATATCCAAAAGCGGCGATAAACTGTTGGGCATACGAGAGGAAAGCGTATTGATAACCATACCTGTTTCCGGCAACGGAAGACTTTTTTCCGTCGGAAGCAATGTTTCGGCTTTCAACGGAGTAAGCAGTGATTTAGCATTCAATTCAGGCTTAACTTCAGCCGGCTGCGGCTTGATGACGTCAACCAATTTGGACAACAAACTGCCTAACAACGATTTTTCCGATACCGGTTGCGGATTAGCCGCCGGCGGTTGGCTAACTGTTGCGGGACGAGTATCAGAACCGGTTTCGACTTCTTTCAGCTGTAAGATTACCTGCGTTTGCGGCGGAAATTTAAGCGAGGTTTCCGGCAACACTTCACCCAACGTGGTTTGAAAAAACAGCACGTTGTTTTCACCTTTGAGCTGAGCCGTAGCCGGCAGCAACGGCAATGATAAATTTTTGACTTCGGCAGCCAAATTGTTGATTAAAGCGGTCAGCTGCTGCGGTTTGTCCTGTGCTAGCGCAATATTGCTTATCAGTTGACGCAATGGCGCGGTAATTTCTTGCTCTAAGGACTGCGAAATTGAGGTGTTTTCCTGCGGGGTCGGCAAAACAGCTTTCAGCTCAACATTCATTCGTAAATCGCTTACCGCTGCAGAAATACGATTTTGCAACTCCGGCGGCAGTGAAAATTCCTGCATAATTTCCGTTACGGCCGGCGCTAATTTCAGCGGCACAAATTTAACTTGTTGAATAGCGGAGTTGACTTCCTTGATTATCGGCGTGTTGGGTGAAACCATTTGATTAGTGACATCGGGTTTTAAGTTTTCATTGCCCAAAACCGGCGTCGATGTGGTGTTTTTTGAGGTTTGCGGCGGCAGGACAAAACTGTCGGGGCGCTTATTGTCAATACTGATAAGCGAAAGACTAAGACGCGAATCGGTAGGACGTCCAACCACTTTGGCTAAAATTTGGTGAGCCTCATCAGCCTCAAGCTTCAAAGGAATATCAAACTTTAGATGAAGCGGAGTTTCCTGCCCGTCGATCAGCAAACGCACGTTCAAGTCCTGATTAAACTTAAAAGCATTATTGTCAAACAGAACTTTAAGCAGCAAAGTATCGCCGATATTAAAATTGCTCAACGCCTCGGGAATTTCCACAATTTGTCCGGTAACAATCTTATCGGCAAGCTGCGGTGTCATCGCGGGATTAAGGGTTGAAGCAATTACATTATCCATTGGCGATTAACCTCTTGGCAATGGCTAAAACATCTTCGGCGGCCTCGGATGTCGGATAGCGATTTATAATGGAAGTTTGATTGCGAATCGAATCACGAACGCGCGTATCTCTTCTGATTATACCTAATAAAGGCGGATTTATTTTCAAGAAGTTGTTGCAGGCTTTGAGCAAAGTATCATACGTGCGTTGGCCCTCGCGCACCGAATTAGCCTGATTAATAACGATATTAATATTACTCTTCGGATATTGCATGGTCATAATTTTGATAAAAGCGTAGGCATCGGTCAAAGAAGTGGGTTCGTCCGTACAGACAACAATGATTTTTTCGGCCATACCGGAAAGTATGCGTACCGGCTTTTCAACACCGGCGCCCATATCCAATATGACTTTATTGTAATTACCGGCCAGCAGGCTCAAATCCTCACCCAAAATTTGTAACCGCCCTATCGGCATGGAGGCTAATCCGGCCGAGCCAGAACGTCCGGCAATAACATCAAACCGCCCTTTGTCATAGTGATGAACCACCTGATTAAGGCTCATAGCGCCGGAAATGACGCTGCCTAAATCGTATTTCACCATAAGACCTAACTGGATATCGACATTGGCTAAACCCAAATCGCCGTCAAACAGCAAAGTTTTTTGCCGCAACGTGCTTAAAGCATGAGCCAAGGTTATGGAAAACCAGGTTTTGCCAACTCCGCCTTTGCCCGAGGCAATAGCCAACATATTGCGCCCTTTACACAAACTGCGGGCGGATGTTCCGGCGGGAGCGATTGTCAATTCTTGTATATTTTCCATTTTCCTTTCCTTTAAGCTAACAAAAGTTTGGCTAATGATGAACTTTCGACACGAGCTAATCCTTTAGCTATTGACGAATTTACACCGGCGGCGGCAAAAGCAAGATTGCAACAGCCGGCGGCAGAAATCAAAGCACCGATGCGTCGGGTCAAATCCAAACGGGTCGGTAATAAATAGTCCGCGCCCAAATCCTTAAACAATTCAGCCGTTTCAACCGCTTCAAAGACGTTGCGTCCTGCATCCTGCACTAAAATTTTATCTCCCTTTAAAGCTTCGACAATCGGCGCAATCTTGTCCAATTCTGCCTGATAATAAGGATTGATACCGGCAGTATCAACCAAGATAAGCCCATAATTGCGCTTGGCCTGATTAATACATTTAAACGCTTCTTCCGCCTGTTTGTGAAAGACAAAATCGACTTCCAAAATGTTGGCAAATGCTTGTAACTGATTATTAGCACCGGCGCGAATGTTGTCGGTACTGACAATTAAGGTTTTAATGTTTTGCAACCGAGCCTGAGTGGCCATTTTGGCAATGGCGGTGGACTTACCGCTGCCGGAAATCCCCATAAAAACTTTTACCTGCGAATCAGAACCGAACAGTCCGTCAAACTTAAATACCTTAGCCAAAGCCTGACTTAAAACTTTTTGCTCATCGGCTTGCGGTTGTGAACGAGCGACATCTCGAGCCTGAGCCAAAATTTTTTCGGCGATGGATGCCAAAACACCGTGATATTCCAAACTTTCGCGCAAATGGCGTTCATCAAACCAAATTTTGGTATCTATGGCGCGAAGACGCTCGTCAGGATTGAAATCAAAGTCATCACGTTCATCAACCGCGGCGGTAAGATGAATCTGCCCGTCCAGGGTCTGATTAGAGAGGATTACGGCCTCAGAACCAAGCGTCATTCGGACTTGCGCCATGGCTTCGTTCATATTTGCCGCTATGAAATTTTTAACTCTCATCGGCGCTTATCCTCAAATCTGCCCGACGGTTTTGATTTTAGCCTTAGGATGAATTTCATTTTGCGACATAACCACCGTTAACGGGCGGAAACGTTCAATGATAGAACGAACAAACGGACGAATGCCGGGACTGGTCAGAAGAACGGCGCTTTCACCTTTGGCGGCAAGTTCTTCCATCGTATTGCGGACTTTGGTAATAAAGCTTTGTAAAGCGCTGGGAGCCATTGCCAACTGACGCTCATCACCCTCGCCCACAATAGCTTCGGCAAAAGCATGTTCCCATTCCGGCGATAAGGTAACCAAAGAAATCACTCCGAATTCATTGGCATAGGCATTGGAAAGTTGGCGAGCCAAACGAGCGCGAACATGCTCGGTAATCATCATCAGGCTGCGCGTAGTGGTAACCGCCTCGGAAATGCCTTCCAAAATAGTCGGCAAATCGCGAATTGAAACTCTTTCCTGCAACAGATTTTGCAAGATACGTTGCAAAGCACCAAGGCTGACTTTGCTCGGAATAAGCTCTTTGATAAGTTTTTGATGTTCTTTGTCCAGTTCATCAAGCAGTTTTTGCGTTTCGGCATAAGACAACAATTCGGGCATATTATCTTTGACCAGTTCGGTAATATGGGTTGTAACCACCGTAGCCGGATCGACCACCGTATAGCCGCGGAACATAGCTTCCTCACGATACGAAGGATCAACCCACATGGCTTTCAGCCCGAAAGTCGGCTCAAAGGTAGCTTCTCCGGGGAGAGTAATCGCCTCGCCGCGCGGATCCATAACCAATAATTTGGTCGGGCGAAGTTCCCCCTTGCCGGCCCGAACTTCTTTGATGTAAATATTATATTCGTTAGCCTCCAGCTGCATATTATCCTGAATACGGATTGAGGGCATAACAAAGCCAAGCTCGGAAGCCAATGCGCGGCGCAAGGCTTTAATCTGATCAGTCAGTTTACGGTTGGTTTCTTCATTAATCAACGGCAACAGACCATAACCGATTTCCAGACGAATCAGGTCAACCCGCAAAGCATTGGCAATCGGCTCATCAGCTGCTTTGGCCTGTTTGCCTTGTTTTTTCTCCTGCTCGAGTACTTCTTGGGCTTTAGCGGCCTGCTCTTTTTGGCGTTTATCCAGATAATACGCGGTCGCACCGGTCAATGTTGCCAACATGACGAACGGTACAAACGGCGTTCCGGGCAGCATTCCCAAAGCCAAGGCCAAAAAGGCACTCATACCCAAAGCTTTAGGATAGTTGGCAACCTGATCGAACAAAACTTTGTCGGTCGAATCGGTCATACCGGCCTTGGACACTAAAATACCGGCGGCAACCGAAACAATCAGTGCCGGAACTTGCGAAACCAAACCATCGCCGACCGTCAAACGCATATAAGTTTCGCTGGCCTCGCTGAAGCTTAAGTGGTTTTGCACCATACCGATAATAATACCAGCGACAATGTTAATGAACACAATCAGCAAGCCGGCAATAGCATCTCCGCGGACAAACTTGGAAGCACCATCCATAGCTCCGTAAAAAGAGCTTTCTTTAGATAAATCCTCACGGCGTTTGCGCGCTTCATCTTCATTAATCAAGCCCGAAGACAAGTCAGCATCAATAGCCATTTGCTTACCGGGCATCGCATCCAAAGCAAAACGGGCGGCAACTTCAGCAATACGTCCCGAACCTTTGGTAATAACCACAAAGTTTACCAATACCAAAATCGCAAAAACGATAACACCGATAACAAAGTTATTGCCCATGATAAAACCGCCGAAAGCTTTAATAACTTCACCTGCGGCATCAGGTCCGGTATAACCTTTGGCCAAAATCAGACGCGTAGAGGCCAGATTTAAGGACAGGCGGTATAAGGTTGTTATCAGCAAAACCAGCGGAAAAGCACTGAATTCGGTCGGCTTTTCGATAAAAATAGACATCATCAGCACAATGCACGACATGGTAATGGAAAAGGCCAACAAAACATCCAAAATCCAAGACGGTAAAGGTAAAATCAAGATAACCAGCATCAAAATTATGGCGAAGGCAAAGAAAATATCGCCGCGCCGGGTTGCACCCGTGAGCATATCCTTAAAGCTTTTGCTACCAAACATATTTTGAGGTTGTTTTGCCATTGTCGATTATTTTATCCTTCAGCTGCGGGAAAATCAAATCCCTCTTCCTGATATTGTTTGAGTTTGTTACGCAATGTGCGGATTGAAATTCCTAAAATATTGGCAGCCGTAGTACGGTTACCCATGGTATGTTTGAGGGTGTCAATAATCAGCTTGCGTTCCATTCCGGCAACGGTTTGCCCGACCATACTATTGTTGCCGCTATTATCAGCCACAGCGGCCGGAGGATTAATAACCGCATCGGGACTGGTCAAAATAATCGCATCCTGACCAATAACATCTCCGGTACTTAATAATACCGCACGATGAATCGTATTTTCCAACTCACGAACATTACCCGGCCACAGATAATTAAGCAGCATCTGCTCAGCCTCAGGAGACAAATCTTTCATCGGTAAGTCATTGAGTTCGGAATATTTTTTGATAAAATGCTTGGCCAAAACGATAATGTCGCCGGAACGGTCTTTCAAATCGGGAATATTAATTGCGATAACGTTCAAGCGATAATACAAATCCTGGCGGAATGTGCCGTTTTTTACAGCCTCATCCAAGTTGCGGTTGGAGGTGGCAATAATCCGCGTATTGACTTTAATCGGAGCTTTACCGCCGATACGGTCAATTTCTTTTTCCTGAATTGCACGCAGTAATTTGGCCTGAATACCGATATCCATTTCGGAGATTTCATCCAGCAACAATGTTCCGTCAGAGGCTTCCTCAAATTTGCCGATACGGCGAGCGACAGCGCCGGTAAATGCGCCTTTTTCATAGCCGAAAAGCTCTGATTCCAACAATGTCTCGGGAATTGCCGCACAGTTTACGGCCACAAACTTTTTATTGGCACGTTTGGAATTATCGTGAATAAAGCGCGAAAAAATTTCTTTACCGGTTCCGGAAGAGCCGGTCAACAGCACACTGGCTTCCGAAGGGGCAATTTGCTTGGCCATTTTTAAAATATTTTCGGTCTTTTTATCCCCGTAAATCAGGGCGTGATTTTCGCGCGTGGCCGCCGCCAAAACAGCTCCGATAAGTTCGGCATCGGGAGGAAGAGGGATATACTCCTTAGCGCCGGCTTTTATGGCTTTAACCGCCAAAGTCGGATCATTAGCCACACCGCAGGCTACAACCAGAACATTAATGCGTTCCTGCTCCAACGAGGAAATAAACTTATAGACATCAAGCTTAACGTCTATCATAACCAACTCAATGGTTTTGCCCGACCGCAAGATTTCAAGTCCGGCCTCGACACTGTCGGCTAAAGACACATGACCGCCCTGCGCAATAGCAATTTTGCTGGCTGCACCAATTTGTCCTTCTAAAGTTCCGACAATCAACAATTCCATTTTTATTACCGCCGATCCAACTATTTAGCTACGGTTTTGACAATTTCAGTCATGGTAATACCAAGTTTGTCATCAACAACGACAACTTCACCGCGGGCAACCAAATTATTGTTAACGTAAATATCAATCGCCTCCCCGACTTTGCGGTCGAGTTCAATAATCGCGCCTTTGTTCAACTTCATCAGCTGGCTGACTTTCATTTGCGTTTTACCCAAAATGGCCGAAACCTTAACCGGAATATTATAAACAGCTTCCAAGTCGCTGGTGGAGCTTGGAATGTCAAAATCTTCCGTCGGATTATTTTTGCGCAAAATCGGCTCATCATCCATGGATGCCGTTTCGTTTAACTCGTCTAATTCCAAATTTTTATCCATGTTCCCTCTCTTTTCCATTCATGGTCTTATCATCAAATAATTCGCTCATTTTTTCAAGCATTTTATGATTATTGCGTTCAACTCCGCCATTAAGCCATTCAACCCGACAGTCGGTCAAAGCAAGATTGGCATCTTTATGAATGGCAATTTTACCCTCAAAATCATTTTGTGAAGCCAGTTTCGATATAATTTCAGGCATTGCGGCAACCACTTCGGGATTAAAACTAAATGATAACGAAGGTTCTTTGCGAAAATTAACAAAGTTATCGGCCAAAAACTTTTTGACTTCGGCTTGAGCCTGCGTTTTTTCCAATGTCGGTAACAATTTACGCACCAATTCGACACTTAAGCTCATCTGCTCTGCTTCCAAATTGGTTTGCACAGCCGCCGCATTATCCAATAATTCCTGTAACTTACCGCTGATTTCGGTTAATAATAATGATTGGCGTTGTTCTTTTTCGCTCTGTGCAACCTGAAAACCTTTTTCATAACCGCGTTCTTCGGCTTTTTTAACCTCTGCGTCCAATTCTTCAGGCGAAAAGCTGACAGTAGGTTCGGCTTTTATTTCCGGTTCAGGTGCAGCCGGCGGCATCGGCTCAACCGTAGCTTCGGCAACGACTTCTTCCGGCATGGTATCAGTATTTTCCGATGACGGTAAATCTTGCGCAGCCTCATTTTCAGATGTTGTCATAACCTGCGGTTCATCAATGACCGGTTCATTGTCATTGGGAACAACAAAATTATCAAACATATATTTCTGAAACTCTGCCACGCTTGCTCACCCCATCAGTAAACCAGCTCATCGCTGTCTTTACCTTCACTGATAACCAATTCACCGCTGTTAGCCAAATCTTTGGTCGCCGTAACAATGTATTGTTGAGCTTCCTCAACATCGCGCAAACGAACCGGCCCCATAGCTTCCATATCTTCCTTGATGATTTTGCCGGCACGTGAAGACATATTGTTGAAGAACAAATCTTTGATTGTTTCAGACGAACCCTTCAAAGCAATTGCCAATTTATCTTTATCGACATTACGCAGCAAGACCTGAATACCTTGTGAATCGACACGAACCAAATCCTCAAAAGTAAACATCAAGGACTTGACGCGTTCAGCACTCTCACGGTTACGTTCTTCCAAAGCTTCCATAAAGCGGGTTTCGGTATTGCGATCCAAAGAGTTGAAGATATCGGCAATCAATTCATGCGAATCGCGGCGGGTAGACTTAGACAAGTTACTCATAAATTCTTTGCGCAAAGTTTTTTCCAAGCCGTCTAAAACCTCTTTTTGCACCGAATCCATACGCAGCATACGCATCAAAATTTCCATTGCAAAATTCTCAGGGAAAAGCGCCAAAACTTTAGCCGCATGCTCAGCCTTGATTTTAGAAAGGATTACGGCAATGGTCTGCGGATATTCATTCTTAAGATAGTTAGCCAAAACATGTTCGTTAACATTGCCGAGCTTATCCCACATAGTACGTCCGGCCGGACCGCGGATTTCTTCCATAATAATGGAAACACGATCTTTATCCAAAGCCTTAGCCAACAGACGTTCAGTACTTTCATACGTACCGATAAGCGTTCCGGTGTTGGAAATTTTTTCAGAAAACTCCTGCAGCAGTTGCTCGACAACATTAGAATTGATTTTGCCCAAAGAAGCCATAATAACCGAAAGCTCCTTAATCTCTTCGTCATCCATTAAGGCAAATAACTGTGAAGAGCGCTCTTCATCCAAAGACAACATCAGAATGGCGGCTTTTTGCTGCCCCGAAATAATATTATAATCGTCTATAACGTTTTGTTTCATCGCTTGCTACCCCTAGTTATCATTATTATATAGCCAGCTGCGGATAATATTTACAGCCGCATCGGGATTTTTTTCGACCATGGTATTAAGTTTCTTTAATGATGAAACTTTAACTCTGCCGTCAATTTTATTTAAGTTAACCAATTCTTCTTCGTTTTCTTCCGGATTCAGGAAGTTCGAAAGCAACAAGTTATCATCTTCGGGATTGCCGGTCAGAAGCTTGTCACTGCCGGAATTGTTTGCCCCGTTGTCAAACGCATTGTTAATCAATGGACGAATAACCAGCAAAATGACCAAGATAGCAACAATAGCAACGCCCAAGCCTTCGCACATCCGCATCAATTCTTCTTTGGTAAAACCAAAATACAAAATTTCATTAACTTCATTATAATCCGGCGTCATGGAAGCAAACCTCATATTTTCAACCTCTACAACATCACCGCGGTCAGCATCATAGCCGACAGCCGACTTAACCAACGCGGCAATTTTATCCATCTCTTCAGGCGTACGCGAACGATAAACCTCCTTACCGTCCTCGCCGCGCTCATAAATACCGTCCACCATTACGGCAACGCTCAAGCGTTTGATAGTTCCGGCATTTTTAACTTTATTACGCACAACTTTGGAAATCTCATAATTAATGGTTTCTTCGGTCTTGGAATTTTGGCTGTAAGTACCGGAATTATTGGTGACACCATCACCATTGGGGATGTTTTGGGCTACGGTAACCGGTTTGATATTCTGACCGGAATTGCCTTCTTCGGTAATAGTTGCCTGCGAACGGACAACTTGGCTGTCAGGGTCATAGATTTCCTCATTAGTGACGACCTGATCGAAGTCCATCTCAATATTTACCTGAGCCTGAGCTTTACCGGCGCCGACTGATTTTTCCAACAAAGCCTGCACCTTAGCAGCCATTTTGCGCTCCTGCTCCAGACGCAAAACCTCATTATTGGCATTGTTGATGGTTTCTTCATCTTCATAATTATTGGTCAAAAGGTTTCCGGCAGCATCAACAATCGCAACATTTTTGACATCCAGCTTAGGAACGGCCGCGGCCACCAGTTTTTGAATCGACTGGATGTTTTGCAAACTCAAATTGCCTTTTTGCGTTTTGATTACCACTGAAGCAGACGGGGTTTGTTCTTCCTTAGAAAACATTTCGCGTTTGGGCAGAACCAAATGAACTCGAGCCGAACGAATATTATCAACCGAACGAATCGTACGGGCAAGTTCGCCTTCCAAAGCTCTGATTAAATTTACGTTCTGTACAAAATTGGTTGAGCCAAGAGCATCGGTATTATCAAAAACCTCATACCCGACATTAGAACCGGCTGAGGATAACGCCAATTCAGCCGTATCAACCCTCAATTTATTAACTTCATCAGCGGGGACTTGGATTTCCGTGCCGTTATTGGTCAGACGGTATTTTATGCCATCACTGTCCAGACGGTTGGTAATCTGTTTGGCATCCTCCAATTCCAAATCAGAATACAAAACCGCGTAATCGGTAGTACTCATCCGCACACCAATATAGACCAGAAAACTGATTAAAAAGACAACAATTGCCCCCAAAGACGCCAAGCGTCCGGTAGACATATTTTTAAGTGACTGCAGAATATTATTCACTTTTTTCCCCAATTACAAAACGTTTTTACAGCCCCTAACCGTAAAAACTTCCCCATTTATTTATGTCTTAGCTTAAAAATATTATTTAGGGAATAAATAATTTAAGATATCAACACCGCAAACAAAACTCCGCCGACTTTCTGCCGGCGGAGCGTTTTAGGAGGATAAAGTTTTTAAGACGTCTTTTCGTCTTTAGTTCAAGATTGAACTGACTATGTCAGTCTGGTCAATTCGTCCAACATCTCATCAGCCGTGGTGATAATCTTGGTTGCGGCTGAGTATGCACGCTGCGTAATAATCATATTCGAAAATTCCGTAGCCAGGTCGACGGTAGATTGCTCTAACGAGTTAGCGGAAATAGTTCCTGCACCGTTAGTTTTAGCCTGTTTCAGCAAAGCTTGTCCCGAATAATCGGTCTCGATCCAAGCGTTACCGGTCAAAGCGCTCATACCGTTAGCATTAGCAAATGTTGCCAATGGTAAAATAGCAATCGGACGAGTTTCACCATTGTCGAACAGAGCCGTTACGACGCCGTTTTCACTTACGCTTACACCGGAATAGCTACCGAATTTAGCACCATCTTGTTTGATGTAGTTGGTATTGAAATTTCCGGATAAGCTGGTTAAACCATCATTAGTACCAGCACTGCCCATTGTGATAGTAATCGGAGTGCCCTGTTTGTAGTCACCGTTCATATTCTCAGCACCGTTAGCCCATTCAATATTCATCTTGTTTACAAAGAAGTATTTAGGCGTACCATCAGAGTTGAAACGAACAGCCGGAACACAAGAACCTTGTTCAATATCAGTGTTATTAACATTGAATGTGTTTTTCAAGGTAATGTCGGTTGCGGTTGCTCCGGCATCAACCCAAGCAGTACCGTTACGGATTTCACCTTTAATCAAGCCATTTAAGCCGCCAAAGTTCAAGACCATATCCGGACCGGTAGAAGTCGGAATAAAGGAAATGGTAGAACCGCTGGCAGTAACACGATCCGGTTCAATCAAATTGCCGTTGGTGCGGATTTGTTCAACTGTAATCTCAGCCAACTTACCACCGTTAACATTACCATTAACCAAAGCTCCTGAGATATCAACAGCTACGTTACCGCCGGTAGCAGCGCCGCCGTTGACAAATTCGTAAGTAACACCTCCGACTTTGAAAGTTTTGCCCGTATATTGGGTCGGATTAGTTTCGGTAAAGCTTATACTACCAACGTTTTTGATATCACTGTCGATAGCCGGAATTTTAAATTTACCGGTCGGCAAGCCGGTTTCCAATACCGGATTAGCCGCAGATTGTGTACAAGCCAAGGTTTTGCTGCAGTCAATCGACAAAGCACCACCGGTCAAAGACTGAACAATTTGGATACTGTTAGCACTGGCCGAAAAACGTTTTGCACCAGGCATGACATTTTGAATAACCTCAGCAAATTTGTTAGCAAAATCCGAAGCCGAAACAATGCCTGATGAAATATCAACCGCATAGTTATCAGCACCGGTTACGCCGGCAGGATTGCTGGTGAACACGAAGTTAAAAGTCTGTCCTGTGGTTTCGTCGGTAATGGAAATTGACGAACCTTCATCAGGAACTTTAGTAAATTCGAGCTGTCCGGCTGCATAGTAAACGTCATCCGAAGCATCGCCGAAAGTTTCGTAGTCACTGGTCATGGTGACAACGGCAGCACCGGACGGAATTGAAGTCGACATACCCCAGCTGTTTGAACTTTCTTTAGTGTAGCTGATGCTCAAGTTGCTGGAATTTCCCAAGCTGTCATAAATCAGAGCATTAATGCTGTAACGACCGCCAGCCGAAGGAACTGCCGGATCATAGACCGGAGCATTAGACGGCAGGTTAGCACCGTATTTAATCTGTTGGGTCGGGGTAGCCGTACCGCCGATGGTCGAGAGGTTAACCGGTTGCAGGTTGCGGCTGTCAACAATATTATCGTTAATATAAACCGTGTTACCCTGAGTATCATAATAAGCCTTCATATAGTTAACACCGTTGACGTTAATAATGCTGGCATTAGAGTTACCATCCCACGGAAGCAACGACCAGCCTTGCAGATAAAAACCGCTGGTGTTTTTCAAGTAGCCGTTATCATCGACATCAAAGTCGCCGGCACGGGTATAAGCCCAAGTATCACCTTGTCCCGGATTAGCCGAAGTATTTACAACGAAATAACCGTTACCGCTGATACCCATAGCTGTTGATGAAGAGTTAGCCGCTAACAACCCCTGAGCGTTAACCGATTGTTTGGAAACCGGCTGAACACCGCCCGGTGAATAGTAGTTGGTTGAAGCCTGTTTTGTTACCAGGGTTTGAAAAGCAACCGAGTTGTTTTTGTAACCGATGGTATTAACGTTAGAAATATTATCAGAGATTGCGCCCATTGAGGTTGACTGCGCGGCAAGCCCCGAAATTCCTGATTGTAATGCACCAAATAAACTCATTTTCTTTCTCCTAAAACTTTAATAATTAAGCCGAAGCCGTATTATCATCTTGATTGTTATTGCCACTTTCGCTGTCACCGCCATCAGTACCACTGTTATCATCTTTCTTGATATTATCAAAATAGCTGTCGCTGCGAACAGTGAGGATATCACCAAGGCTGGCAGTAACCGAATCGCCAAGACCGACATAAATACCGTTGCTGTCGCTGGCCACGCCGGTAACCTTGCCAAAAATGGTGGTGGTTACGGTCGCGGCGGTTTCACCGCTGGCAACTTTAGCATTGACAACAATTTGATAAGCTCCGTCTTCCAATTGGTTGCCGTCCTTATCTTTGCCGTCCCAGACAAATTCGTGAGTGCCGGAAGTTACTTCGCCACTGGTGGTGTAAACAACTTTGCCGTTCATATCCTTGATACTAATGGTGGTTGAAACAACATCTTTATCCAAAGTGTAAGTGGCTTTGGCTTTGCCTCCTTCTAAGGGCATTACATCACCCAGTACTTGAGCGGTTTTTCCAATATAAGATACAGCTTGTGCGCCAAGGTTAGAAATATTAAGGCTTAACAGGTTGTCTAACTTACTGTTCATCTGAATAGCCTGTTCAACGCTTGAATATTGTACCAACTGGTTGGTAAATTCAGCCGTATCCATCGGATCCAACGGATCCTGATATTTTAATTGTGTGGTCAACAAGGTCAGAAAGGTGTCCATATCCGCCGACAGCGTTTGACTGCTGGAACTTGTCTTGGCGGCACCGGTCTGAACTGCACCCGTAATTGCGCTAACATCTGTCATTGTGGTTCTCCCCTTAACCTAAACGCGGATATTAAGACCCTGTGCAGGTGTCCAATTTTGTAAATTATCATTGCCGGCGATTTCTTCTTGGGCTTCATGCTCGAAAATATTGCCGATAAAACTGCGGAGTTCGGAATTGCTTTCCTGTCCGGCTTGGTTTCCACCTTGGAAACTAAAACTTAAACTGTCGGCATCAGTCTGGAAACCGGCTTCATTAAACGCCCGTTCCAAATTTTGAATTTCTTTTTGCAAAACTTCCAATGTTTCCGGACGGCTGGCAATAATATGAGCCTGCAATTTACCATCTTTAGAAATTTGCATCTTAACTTCAATATGTCCTAAATCTTCCGGTTTAAGTTGGATATTGATTTTATCAACGCCTTTAACCGCTGATTTGGTAATATTTACTTTCACCTGTTCGACAACTTCTTTTTCCATACCTTTTAAGACATCGCGAAAAGAAGTGTCGGCGGTTTTGGCATTTTCAGCTCTAGCCTGATTTACAAACTCACTGCTGTTGGCGGCAGCGGCCGTAGCGGTATGAGCCATTGAGGCTGAACCGATTTCGCTGACACCGCTGATTGTGGCAGATGAAGTTACAGCCTCGGTATTTTCAACCGCAGCAACAACAGCCTGAGCCGCGGCCGGCATAGCATTAGCAGTAGTTTTAACTTCCGAATTAACATTGGACTGTGAATTGGTCGATGAAATCTGACTTTCTGTATCACTAAGCGTTGTCTGATTAACATCCTGTCCGGCGTCGGCAACTGCTTGCAAAGCCTCTTCCAAAGTTAATTTATCTTTTATCAAATCAGAAGAAGATGCCGTGTAGGCAATTTTTTCCTCTTTAACATCAACAGCGACTTTAGCCTTGACATCATCAGGCAAAACCTCATCCAGTTGGGCGGCTTGGACAGCCAAAACATCATCAGTATAAGCCTTGGTATCAGAAACAACTTTAGCCATTTGCGGTTTGGCGTTTTTAACCTGTGTATCAGTTGTTTTTTCATCTTTGCTTACGTTTTCAATCGGAGCATCGGCAACTTCAGCCACAACCGGAGCGGCAACATTTTCAGCAGCTTCGACATTAGCCTTATCAACCGCTTCAGGCATAACAGCGGCAATTTTTTCCGCCTGAGCCGGAGCATCGACATAAGCCTGTAATTGAACATACAACTCTTGCCCGTCAACATTTACCGCCGCACCGGTATCCAGATTGACAACCTTAATTTCGCCCAAATCCTGCAATTTTTCAGGTTCAGCAGCAAAATCAGCGAGCGGCATTTCTTGATTATCAGCGGTTTTGATCACCAAATTGCTGTCGGCCACAATAGTTTGCACCTGATCGGTTGCGACAAAAGCCTGTAATTCTGAATTATTCGTTTGCTCAAGAGATGTCTCCGGTAACATTTCTGCATTTGCAACCGGAAGCATTTCAACATCAGCCGGTAAAGCGTCCGCTTCCACAACAACATCGGCTACAACTTCGGCAACAACATCAGCAACAGCGGCCTCATCGACAACAGCAGCGGCCGCATTGCCGTCTGCAACCGGCGCAGATTCTTGCATTACTTGCTGTTCAGGCTGAGAAACGGACATCTGGACTGAAGCGCTATCATCTGTTACCTTTGTTTTTTTAGTTGTCGGCTTATCAGCGACTTTCTTGTCCGCAGCTTTAGCGGCAACATTTTTACTGTTTTTACCATCCTTAGCGGCATCTGACTTTGTTGTTTTCTTTGACGCATCAGCCACCGTTTTTTTGCTGTCGGGTTTCTTAACGCTGTCGGATGAGACATCAGCTTTAACATCTACCGATTTGTCACCGGACACAATATCTAAAGCCATTGTAGTTTGCCCTAACAACGACGCAAACCCTGCGCCCAAAGCTTGGGTTGAAGAATTAACTGCCGTATTCTTGAACAGCAATTGATTCAAATTATTATTTACATCTTTTACTTCCATGGCTCTAAACCTTCTAAAAAAATTTCGTTACGGATAGCTATGCAAAATACGTGCCAATTTTTAAAATAGCGCATACACTCTTCTTATGATTGTTAATATTTTTAAAAACAACCGTATTTTAGAAAATATTTTTTAAATTGCTTATTTACGGAATTTTCAGTGATTTTTAGCGATTTTTTGCTAAAAACGGGGCATAATTTTGCAATTCTTGATATTTTTATTGTCTTTTTCAAAAAAATCGGTTATTTAAAGGTAAGAATTTTGCGTTATTGCCATGCGGCAATATCTGTACTTTATTAATTAACCAGAAAGAGAGAAAAACTTATGTCTAATCCCATTGACACTAAAGTCATTGCCAAATTGGCTGAAATCCTTGAAAAAAGCAATCTTAATGAGTTGGAATACGAAGACGAAGGCTGCCGCATCAGTTTATCTAAAGGTTTGACCGGCGCTCCGGTTCAAATGGCTGCAGCTCCGGTTATGCAAACTGTCGCCGCTCCGGCACCTGCCGCGGCAGCGATTGCACCCGCAGCTCCGGTTGCAACTGCAGTTGCCGATGAGGATTATACCAACAGCCCCAATGCCGTCAAATCACCAATGGTCGGCGTAGTTTATCTGGCGGCTGATCCCAATACCCCGAACTATGTTAAAGTCGGAGACAGCGTAAAAGAAGGCGACATCGTTTGCCTGATTGAGGCTATGAAAACATTTAATCCGGTTAAAGCTCACAAATCCGGTACGGTAACTAAAATTTTGGTTGAAGGCGGCGATCCGGTTGAATATGGTGAACCCTTGGTTGTTATTGAATAATCATAATTTTTAGGATTGTATGATGTTTGAAAAAGTTTTAATTGCCAATCGTGGCGAAGTTGCATTGCGTATTCATCGCGCCTGCCGAGAAATGGGTATCAAAACCGTGGCCGTTCACTCGGAAGCCGATGCCAATGCCATGCATGTACGCCTGGCTGATGAAGCCGTTTGTATCGGTCCGGCTCGTTCGACCGACTCTTATTTAAATAAATCGGCAATTATTTCGGCGGCCTTAATCACTGGCGCTGATGCCATTCACCCCGGCTTCGGCTTCTTGTCGGAAAATGCCGACTTTGCCGAAATGGTTGAGGAACACGGAATAACGTTCATCGGCCCTACCGCCGAACAAATGCGTTTGATGGGCGACAAAATCACCGCTCGCAAAGTAGCCGCAGAAGCAGGTTTGCCGGTTACCCCCGGTTCACCGGCTTTGGAAAGTGTTGAACACGCCATTGAGTGGGCTAACAAAATCGGTTATCCGGTTATTGTTAAGGCAACAGCAGGCGGCGGCGGAAAAGGCATGAAAATCGCCTTTAACGACGATGAAATGCGTGAAGCTTTCACCATGGCTAAAGTCGAAGCTAAAGCCGCTTTCACCAGTGATGTGGTTTATATGGAAAAATATCTGCAAAAACCGCGTCATATTGAAATGCAAGTGCTGGCTGATAAATATGGCCATGTCGTCCACTTGGGCGAACGCGACTGTTCAATCCAACGTAATAACCAAAAAGTGATTGAGGAAACTCCATCACCGGCTCTGAATGCGCAACAGCGCCACGAAATCGGCGAGATTGTACGCAAAGCTATTGAAAAAATCGGTTATACCAGCGCCGGAACACTGGAATTTTTGTATGAAGACGGACGCTTCTATTTTATGGAAATGAATACTCGTCTGCAAGTAGAACACCCGATTACCGAAGCCGTTACGGGAATTGATATCGTACGGGAACAAATCCGCATTGCCAGCGGCGCAGCCTTGGGTTATACCCAAGATGACATCACCTTCAGCGGTCATGCTATTGAATGCCGTATTAATGCGGAAGATCCGGAAACTTTTGCTCCCTGCCCCGGAAAAATTACCGAATGGCATGCACCCGGCGGTTTGGGCGTGCGTGTTGACTCGGAAATCTACTCCGGTTACAGCATTCCGCCGTTTTATGACAGTATGATTGCCAAACTTATTGTCAGCGGCAAAACCCGAAATGCGGCCTTGATGAGACTGCGCCGCGCTTTGGAAGAATTTGTGATTGAAGGTGTCAAAACCACTATTCCATTGCATCAGGAAATTATATCGCAAGCCGAATTTATTGACGGGCAATATAACATTCACTGGTTGGAAAAGTTTATGACCAAAAAATCACAGCAATTGTAGTAATGAAAATCCCTTTGACAGCAAATCAAAGGGATTTTTTGTAACTCGAAAATTACAAATTTATTTAATTGGCGTTGTCAATATAGCTGCGAACATTAGTGCCAAACGTTTGACGAATGTACAATGTCAATTCGGATGGTTTGGGATTAAAGCGCTCAGCTTGCTCTTGCGCACTTAAGACTTCGTCAATCTTCATTCTGCTCTCAATAACATCACGTTTAGCAGCAGCCCCTTCCGCTCCGCGAACGGCCGCCAGGTTGAACATCACGTGAGCAGTAAACAAGTCTTTGGTATATTTTTCACCGCGAGCCAAAATATCACCTAATGTCATCATGGCTTCGACATTGCCTTGAGATACAGCCAGTTTTAAATATTTAACGGCATTACCATAGTTTTGCGGCATCCCCAAACCATTAATATACATAAGCGCTAACGTATATTGCGCTTCATCAAAATTTGCGGCAGCTGCCGATTTTATTAATGTGGCGGCTTTAAGATAATCCTTATCGAGCAAACCGCCCTTGTAACGCGCGTAACCGACCATAAACTGTGCCGTCGGATTTTTGGCATCGGCCGCTTGTTGAAAGAACTCCATTGCCAAAGACGGATTTTTTTCCACGCCGTTGCCGGTTATAAGGATAAAGCCTAAATTAACGGCAGCTTCCGCATTGCCTAATTTAGCCGCTTTTTCAAACAACACTGCAGCTTTAGCCGTGTTACGCTTGATACCGATACCACTGTAATATAAACTGCCGAGATTATTCAGCCCAACCGAATCATTTTGCATGGCGGCTTTGGCATAATATTCAAATGACTTGTCATAATCAGGTTCAACCCCGTTATCACCATAAAGATAGATATAGCCCAATGCCAGCTGAGCGTTGACATCACCTTTATCAGCCAAAATTGTTGTCTGCTCCAGCGATGAGAGCTTAGATTGTTCGGAAACCGAAAGTTTGGGCTTTTCCTTACTCCAATTTTTGAAGTTCAGAAAAGAAAAAATACTTTCACCGTCATCCTGCGGTTTAGGTTTTACTTCCTCAGCCGCAGTACCGTCAAAAAGCGAGATAACACCGCTGTCATCAGCCGCCTGTGCCAATGCCGGTAACGCGATAGCAAAAGATAAGAGCCAGATTTTTTTCATCTATTTTCTCATACTGCCTTGTTTTTTACGTATCATTTGGGTTAATGATAATCCATTTTTCTTAACTTTTGGCAAAGATTTTGTTCTTTTTGCATATTTTGCAATATCATAATCCGGTAAAGGTTCATCCTCCGTCAGCGGTTCAAGGTTCATATGACGGCGGTCAACTTCCTGCAAACGATGATATTCCTCTTCAGAGCGAGCAGCAAAATAATCATCCCTTTTCAGCACGTCTTTTCCTTCCTGCCCGTTAATCCAACCACGGTAGTGGGAAGTAATATACGGCAGATAACGATGAATAGTGCAGCGGAGATGCTCAGGACAATCGCGTAGCAACTTTTGCAGATAGGGCGAGTTGTCATAGATTTGGTACAAGGTCTTCATGGTCGGCGAAATATCCGGATTATCAGGATTACGGCGATAAGCAATATATTCCAGCTTAACACTGCGCGGAACATTGATAATCGGATTTTCGCGGACAAAAGCCTGCTTGGGACGTGCTAAAAAGTTGCGTTCCAAAATTTGCACGGCATCAATATCAAGTCCGAATTCGTTAGTCTGGCTATGACCGGAAATACGATTTTGCTCTTCAACGCGATAAACTTTATCAAAAACTTCGTTCTGATTGTGTTTTTCGATACCCAAACGATAAATGCCTTTAATCGCGTATTCAAGTTTATGAATCTCCATTTCCGTCTGTAATTTTTCTTTAACCTCTTTGATATGCTTGACTTTTCTTTTCAGATCACGCAATTGTTCATAAAGAGGGTGCGTCAGTTTATCAATCTCATCAAGAGCAGTAATTTTGATTTGAATTTCCATCCGCAGTCCACTGGGCAATTCGGCAAAGAAAACATAGTTACGGAAATTGTTTTCCGTAAACTTATCGGCATTGTGAACATCATTGGCGCAAAATTTATCTTTGGTTTTGCTCTTGTCGATTTTGATATCCGGCGAATCAGCAAAAAAGTCAGCCCACATACGCACATTCTGCAACCGCTTGACGCTGATTGAGCAACGAGCAATATCACTTATGGCCTCAGCCGGCTTATGCAGTTTTTTGACGGCGGCTTCATAAGCTGATGAACCAACACTGTAACGAGCAGAAATTTTATTTTTATCACTCTGATATTTGCTAAAATATTTTTCATATTTGGCAAGAGTGCGGGTTATACTCTTCAGTCCCGGCATAGTCAGAAAAACCGGATTCAATGATTCCGGAACATCGGAAAAATCGCGATGACGCAACCGACCACGACCAAAAGTCTGGCTCTCGTATTCCAGACGGTCAATATATTCCAAAACCGCACAGTTGTTAGGCGTGATTTGGCCGAGACGAGCATCATCAACCTTAGTTTTGCCGGTTGCAGGATCAATGATTTTGATATTCTTTTTGATACCCAACATATCGGCAATTGAGAAGAAAGCCTCGCGATAAGTTTCCATACCGTCGGTGTAATAAAAACGCAAAACCCGAGCATAATCACGGTCAATTTTACCGCACCTGACCGCCTCTTCGGTGATATTTTCAAAAGTATATTCTTCACCGGTTTCATCATTAGTAACGGCCTCACGGATAATTTCCAGGCATGCGGCATCCTTCTCGTGCTGCTCAGCATTAATTTGTTCACGAGTTTTGTTATAGTCGCCTTCGCCCATCGGGAAAGACACGCCCAAATCGAAATGGTCAGCCGACTGATTCTCAATATCAACAAGGTTGTTATTCATGACACTCTCTTATTTTTTGTCTAAATTATATTACACTACATAACAACATATTTCAAGTACTTAATGCAAAAAACTCCGCTTAGACAGCGGAGTTTTTATGTTGTTTTATCCAAACTGCTCTAAGCTAATTTTTTTATGGCCTCATCAATACGGCGCAAAGTTTCATCTTTGCCTAAAATTACGGCTATTTCCGTGGCGCCGCCGGGGGTGGTTTCCTTACCGCTCAAAGCAATACGGGCAGGATAGAGAATTTGTCCGTTTTTAACACCTAATTTTTCAGCTAAGGCTTTAAGTGTTTCAAACAAAGCCTGATTGTTCCATTCCGACTGTAAAGATAAGGTTTCACGGATTGCCGGCAAATTTTGACGGGCAACAGCAGCATCGGTTTTCATCTTTTTGTTGCTGTACAAATCCAAAGCATAATCCGGAAGCTCACAAATAAAGTCTGTTTGAGCAGGAATATCGCCCAAAGTTTCAACACGCGGCTGCAAAGTTGCGCTCAGGGCTTTAGTATCAACAAATGACGGCATATTATGATAATATGGCAAAGCCAATTCATGGAATTTTTCAGCCGGCAAGGCTCGTAAATACACGCCATTCATCCAAGTTAGTTTGGTGATATCAAAAATCGCCGGCGAACGATTAAGGCGTTCAACGGTAAAGATTTTTTTCAAATCCTCAAGACTGAAAATTTCTTCATCATTGCCGGGATTCCAACCTAACAATGCAATATAGTTAATAATCGCTTCCGGCAAGTAGCCTTTAGCCACCAAGTCCTGAAAAGAGGCATCGCCGTTACGTTTGCTAAGTTTATGCTGGGCATCTTTCATAACCGGCGGAACGTGAACATAGTGCGGATGCTCCCAACCGAAATCTTCATAAATCAGGTTATATTTCGGGGTTGAAGAAATATATTCATTGCCGCGGACAACATGGGTAATGTTCATCAAATGGTCATCGACCACGTTGGCAAAGTTATACGTCGGGAAACCATCAGATTTGAGCAGTACACCTTCGTCAAGTTCGTCATAGTCAATCTCAATATCGCCATAAACTTCGTCATGATATTTGGACTTTCCTTTTTTATTAATCGTTTGACGAATGACATACGGTTCTCCGGCAGCCACGCGCGCCTTAGCCTCCTCCAATGACAACATTTTGCAAGGATCTTTAAATTTGATATTAAGCTCCTCGTTTTTCTCCTCATCAGCTTCGCTCTTGGAGCAGAAACAATAATGCGCGCCGCCCAATTCGACCAACTTATGAGCGTATTCGGCATATAACGGTTTGCGCTCAGACTGGATATACGGACCATAATTTCCGCCGATATCAGGACCTTCGTCCCAATTCATACCGACGGTTTTCAAGGTATTATAAATAATGTCGGTTGCGCCCTCAACATAACGCTTTTGGTCAGTATCTTCAATTCGCAGCAAAAACTGACCATTGGCGGCTTTGGCAATCAAATATTCATACAAAGCCGTGCGTAAGTTGCCGATATGCATATATCCCGTGGGACTGGGAGCAAAACGAGTACGTGTAGTCATAACTTTTCCTTTTAGTAAAATTTAATTATGTTCTAAAATAGCGCAAATATTTTTTTAGACAAGAACTTTCAGTAGATACCAAACCAACAAAAACTCAGGCGGACAACAAAACTTCGGCAGCAGCGCGCGCCTCATCGGTAATTTTTTCACCGGCCAACATGCGGGCTATTTCCTCGCGGCGCTCATCAGGCGAAAGTTCGTGAACCTCGGTAGTTGTAACATTATCAACGGTTTGTTTACTGACCTTGAAATGAGTACTGCCGCCGGCGGCCACTTGCGGCGAGTGAGTCACAACCAAAACCTGAACCGTGTCGCCCAGACGTGCCAGACGTTCGCCCACCGCTTTGGCCGTAGCACCGCCGATACCGGCATCGACCTCATCAAACACCATTGAGCAGACATCGGAGCTGGCCGCCAAATTTACCTTAAGTGCCAACATAAAACGCGACAATTCACCGCCGGAAGCGATTTTGTTCAGCGGCCCTTGCGGAGAGTTCGGATTGGTAGCGACAGTAAATGAGATATTATCAAATCCGTTTTCCGTCCAATTGTCTTCGCCTTGTTTTTCAACCATTGTTACAAAGCGTGCCTTTTCCATTTTCAACGGCGGCAACTCTCGCATAACGGCGGCATCTAACTTGGCCGCAGCTGTAACCCGCGCCTGATGCAACTCATTGGCAGCCTGTAAATAAGCCTGTCTTGCCGCCTGTTCCGCCTGACGCAAAGCGCTAAGCCCGTCCTCGCCCAACTCAATTGCATTCAATCTGGACTTAAATTGAGCCAAAGTGTCTTCCAAATCATCAACACTCACACCGTGTTTACGCGCAATATCTTTCAGCATAAACAACCGCTCATCAATTTTTTCCTGTTCACTGCTATCCAAATTTATGTCTTGCGAAGCGGTTTCAATACGCTCCTGAGCATCGGCTGCCTCAATCAGCGCCCGATCCAAAGCATCATAAATTTCCGCATAGCGCCCGTCGACATACTGATTTGCCCGATCAATAGCGGCTTGCGCCTGACGCAGCGCAGACTGGACATCACGCCCCTGAGTCAAAGCTCCATAGGCAAAATTCAGACTTTCAACAATTTTTTCGGCATGCATCAACTCTTGGCGTTTTTGCGACAGCTCTTCCTCTTCGCCTTTATGCGGCTTAAGCTGTTCCAGCTCCCGCACCCAATGGCGCAGATTATCCTCTTCTTCTTTGGCGCGGCAAATGTCATTTTCAGCCTGCTCTCTGGCGCGCAGAGCTGCTTTATACTGCTGGTAGGCGGCTTTGACTTTGGTCAAAAGTTCGGCATAATTGCCATAAGCATCCAAAACGCCGCGATGACTGGCCGGATTAAGCAGTCCCTGATTATCAAACTGGCCGTGAATCTCGACCAAACAACGACCGATATCCTTAAGCAGTTTGGCACTAATCGTCTGGTCATTAAAAAAGATTTTGCCTTTGCCGTCACGGTTAAGCGTCCGTTTGATAATCATTTCATCGCCGACATCAAGCTCATTTTCCCGTAAGATTTCATTCAAGGGTTTATTGTCCGGCTCAGCGTCAAAAACCGCCGTAACGCTAAGTTTATCCTCGCCCTGACGGATTAAAGACGTTTCCGCCCGTTTGCCCAAGACAAGCCCTAAGGAATCAAGCAAGATTGACTTACCGGCACCGGTTTCACCGGTCAAAACACTTAAATGCGGCTTAAAATCGATATCTAGTTTATCAATCAAAACAACATTACGAATGGATAAAGACTGCAACATTAGAAAAAATATCCTCTACTGCGAAATTTTTTGCGCGGCTTGATACCATTTGCTGTCCGGATAATTATAACCGAGAACTTTCAAAGCATCCTGACTTTCTTTGTGCAGGCCTAAAATTTTATAAATTTCGACCTGACGGTATAAAGCCTCCTCAATCTGTGAAGTGGTTTGATAGTGATTTACGACTTCTGCAAAACGATTTAGTGCGGACAAATAGTTATGCTGATTGAGATAAAAACGTCCGATTTCCATTTCCTGTCCGGCTAAATGGTCGGCAATCAAATCCAGCTTAAGCCGTGCATCTTGGGCATAATCGGTGTTGGGGAAACGAGCGATGACCTGATTAAAAGCATCTTGCGCCTGACGGGTGAACTCCTGATCTTTTTCCACGCCGTTTATTTGTTCATAATAGCACAGACCTTTCATATAATAAGCATAGGCGACATCTTTGTTGCCGGGATGAAATTTGATAAACCTATCCAAGCTCATAATCGCGTCATCATATTTCTGATCTTTGTAATAAGCATAAGCTCCCATTAATTTAGCTTTAGTAGCCCATTTGGAATAAGGATGCTCCAACTCGATTTTTTCAAAAGTTTCGGCAGCCTGAGCATAGCGGGTTTTGTTAAGCTGTTTGTAGGCGGTATTGTATAACTGTTCCGCAGTGCGATGTTCCTCCTGAGGAGTTGACGAACACGCGCTAAGCAGGCCAAGGCTCAGTCCTAACACAAGCAAAACAACTTTTTTCATTTTTATTCCTTTACGCAATGGTATAATTTGCCTTATCGGCAAATAAGGTTTTTAACAACTCATTATTATGGTAGTGTCCGCTTTTGGAAGCAATAAGCCGCCCTTTAAGCTGATAACCGGAAGTATACATATCGCCGATTGCATCCAAAACTTTGTGGTTTACACATTCGTTATTAAGCCGGAAACCTTCGGGATTGAGAATTTTATCACCGTCAAGAACCACGGCATTTTCCAAGCTGCCACCTTTAATCAAGCCGATTGATTTGAGGTAGTCGACCTGATATTTTTCGCAAAAAGTACGGCATGGCGCAATTTGGGAGGCAAATACATTTTCATCAATTACGGCATCAAACTCCTGATGTCCAACCACCGGAGACGGATATTCGACCGTGAAATGCACCGCAAAATCATCAGCCGGCAAAAGCTCGACCCGTCCACCTTTGCCATCATCAAAAGCCACCGGGCGCAACACTTTTAAATATTGGCGCGGAGCATCCTGCGCAACTGTTCCGGCCTGACGCAAAGCCTGATAAAAAGGCTGAGCCGAACCGTCCATAATCGGCATTTCCTGATTATCAATTTCAATCAAAGCGTTATCAACCGCGCAAACCGCCAAAGCCGACATCAGGTGTTCAATCGTAGAAATAACGCCGCCCTCAAAGCCAAGGCAGGTGCAGTTGCGCGTATCGACCACCCGGCTGTACAAGGCGGGAATTTCGGGCTGATCAGGTAAATCCACACGCTTAAAAACAATACCGGAATTAACCGCTGCCGGCTTTATCGTCAATGATGTTTCACAGCCGGAATGGAGCCCGATACCTTTAACTTTGACGGTTTGTGTTAATGTGTGCTGCATGGGATTCCCTTTCATAAAAACCAAAAAATAAGGCAGCCTATAAGCCGAGTTCTGTACTTTAGGCAAGCCTAAAGCGATAGCTATTCATCTAGGCGGAACATTACTGCGCCGCTCAACGCGACCTACCTCTGGAGAGGGAAGAGAACATCCCTTGTTATTCAGTTTATGCCGAAGCATACTTGAACACTCCTGACTTGGTCTTGCATCAGACAGGGTTTACCTTGCCAAAGCTGTTACCAGCTTTGCGGTGAGCTCTTACCTCGCCTTTTCAGCCTTACCGCCCGTAAAGAGCGGCGGTATATCTCTGTGGCACTTTCCCTTGGATTACTCCAGCCGGACGTTATCCGGTGTCTTGTTCTCTGGATGCCCGGACTTTCCTCACCGAAGGCAAAACTTCGGCGCAGCTATCCGGCGGCCTTATTCAGCTTGATAATATAAGATGTAAACATTGATTGCAACAGCTTTAATCAGATAATGAGCACAAAACAAACATAAAACCAAGCAAAAACCGCATTCCTGAAGTTATTAAAAAATTTTTAAAATTATCCCCATTTTTTTAATTTGGGCTAAGGCAAGCCCACCGCCATGTCAGGGCGAATCGGAATAAAATCAGATAGAACAAAATTAGAACAGTTAATAAATTACTAAAAATTCCCATTGATTCCCATAAAATCCCATGTTATATCATAAACAACGAAAGCTAATTAAGAAGGATTCCACAATTGCGCAAAACATTTTTGTTTATGGATACCGTCCTGAATAAGGTTGACGCCAAAGGCCGCGTTTCCTTACCGGCAGATTACCGCGCAATTGTCAAAGATACCGAAAGCGAAATTGTTTGTTACCGCAGCCTCAGCGCCCCGTGTATTGAAGGATGTTTGGAAGATTTGCTGGATAAACTGGCTTGCGACATGGAAGATTCGCTGGACTTTTTCTCCCAAAAACAAGATGACTTAACCAACCTGATTTTCGGCGACGCCAAGCGTTATCCGTTTGACTCGACCGGACGCATTATGTTGTCCGAAAAACTGCTTAAGCATGCCGAAATCACCGACAGCGCGGTATTTGTCGGCAAAGGACGCAAGTTTCAGATTTGGAATCCGCAGAATTGGGCTAAAGAGGAAGCTCGTATTCGTGCCGAAGTATTAAAAAACCGCCCCTCGCTTAAACCGGAGGAGAACAAATAAATGCTGTCGGCCAATTATCAAAAACATTTCCCCGTTATGCTGTTGGAAGTATTGCAAGCCTTACAACCGACCGACGGCAAAATTTATGTTGATGCGACGTTTGGCAACGGCGGATACAGCGAAGCAATTTTGAACTCCGCTGACTGCCAAGTTATTGCTCTTGACCGCGATCCGTCGGTTCAGCCTCGGGCAGAAGAAATGCGGCGGCAATACGGCGCACGCTTTGATTTTCGCGCCGGACAATTCAGCGATTTTGCAACTTTAGTCAATGAAGAAATTGACGGCGCGGTGTTTGACATCGGTGTATCGTCCATGCAACTTGATCAGGCGGAAAGAGGATTTTCGTTTGCTAAAGACGCACCTTTGGATATGCGGATGTCGCAAAACGGTATCAGTGCCGCCGATATTGTCAACTCTTATGACGAAGAAGATTTGGCCAACCTGATTTATCAGTTCGGTGAAGAACGCAAATCACGCGCGATTGCCCGTAAAATTATTGAAGCGCGCAAAATCCAACCGATAAGCACAACCAAGCAATTAGCCAATATAATATATGGTATAATTCACAAAACGCCTAAGGCCATTGATCCGGCGACCCGTACTTTTCAAGCTTTGCGGATTGCGGTTAATGATGAATTGGGCGAGTTGCAGCAAGGCCTCAAAGGCGCAACGTCCCGCCTTAAAACGGGAGGACGTTTGGTGGTAGTGGATTTTCATTCACTGGAAGACCGAATCGTCAAAAATTATTTTAAGGAAAACACCGGCAAAGCGGTACATGTCTCCCGCTATCGTCCGGAAACATCAACCATTGATAACGGCAAAGTGTTTAGCGAATGCTCCAAAGCGATTATGCCCTCACCCGAAGAACTTACGGTTAATAATCGTTCGCGTTCGGCCAAATTGCGCTATGCGGTTAAAAAGTAAACTCGAAGTCTAGGAAAGGGTTCGAAAACATGAATAATACTAAAATTGTTAAAAGCATTGTCTGGGGTACATTGTTAAGTTTTATCTGTTTTAGTTCTTTGGTTATGAAAAACCAAGTACAGGAAATGGAAAAAGAGCTGGCGGCAATCAACCGCGGCATTCGCAGCGACATCAGCTCAATCCATGTTCTGAAGGCGGAATGGAGTCACTTAAATAATCCGACTCGTTTGCGTCAGCTTGCCGGCAAACATATTTTGCTAAATCCGGTCAAGGCTGAACAAATTATTAACTATTCTGCGTTACCATTTGATAATGAGAATGGCGAATCGAAGAAAATCGCCGCCAGAAAGAATTTATCCGGTTACGCCGCACAAAATAAGGAACTGAAAAAACTTACAAGTGCTACACGTTAACCCCTAACGATTGCAGGCAGAAGCAAAAACAATGGTAAAGTATTTCGGCAAACGGGAGAAAGAAGATTTTTACCTCCCCGGAGAAGAAATAAAAATCGACCGAAGCGCGGTTTTTAATAAATTTTCCTGCGGAAAGGATTCGGTATCCTCGTGCCGTGATCGTCTGTTGTTTGTTATCAGCGCATTTTTAGTTGTTTATGCCGTAATTATCGTCCGCCTGTTTAATGTATGTATTATCCCCAACCTACACCTTGATAACGAGCCGGAATTTGAAACCCGCAAAATCTATGCCGAAAGCAACATCCGCCGCGCCGATATTTTGGATCGCAACGGTACGATTATTGCGACCTCGCTGCCCACGGTTAATCTGTTTGCCAACCCTAAAAAGGTTATGAATGCCAAAGCGGCTGCTCATGAATTGGTTAAAGTTTTGCCCGAACTCGGCGAAGAAAATGTCTATCGCAAGCTGAAAAAACACGGCACATTTGTTTACTTGAAACGCAACTTAACGCCGACGCAGCAATTTCAGATTAATGCTTTGGGAATTCCGGGATTGGAGTTTGAAGACGGCGAAAAGCGGGTTTATCCGCACAAAAATTTGTTTGCGCATATTTTGGGGGTGGCCAATATTGACAACGACGGCATATCCGGCTTGGAAAAACAGCTGAATGAGCGCTTAACACAGTCTGATATTCCTTTGATGTTATCAATTGACGTCGGGGTACAGGACACCATTCGCGAACAGCTGTTGGCCGGCGTTAAAAAGTTTCAGGCCAAAGGCGGAACGGCGATTTTGATGGACGTAAACACCAGTGAGATTATTGCCATGGTTTCTGTACCTGACTATGATCCGAACATCAACAAAGTTAAATCCGAAGACGCTTTATTTAACATTGCGACCAAAGGGGTTTATGAACCGGGGTCGGTATTAAAAATTTTCAATACCGCGATGTCTTTGGAAAGCGGCAAGGTTAAAGTTTCCGACAAATTTGATGCGACACAGCCGCTGAAGCTGAAATACAATGTGATTAAAGATTATCGCGGGGAAAACCGCTGGCTGAGCGTACCGGAGATTTTGGTTTATTCCTCGAATATCGGCTCAGCCCGTATGGCTTTGAAAGTCGGCGGCAATGAACAACGAAACTTTTTGGAAAAAATCGGCTTTTTTAATGAACTGCCGATCGAAGTTGCCGAACGCGGCAAGCCTTTGATTCCGCGGCAATGGGGCGAAAGCACGATTGCAACGGTTGCTTACGGCTATGGCTTGGCGGTTTCGCCGCTGCATGTTATTACGGCTTATGCCGCCGTGGTCAATGGTGGAATTTACCACAGTCCGACCCTAATTAAAGGCAGTGCCAAAACTCATGACGGGCATCGGGTTATTTCAAATGCCACCTCAAAATCCATGCGTAAACTTATGCGCTTGGTTGTAACCGACGGTTCGGGACGGCGCGCCAATGTTGCCGGTTATGAAGTTGCCGGCAAAACCGGTACGGCAAACAAACTTTCCGCACAAGGAAAATATGTCGATAAAAAAGTACGCACAACTTTTGTCTCCGCGTTCCCGATATCAAACCCGAAATTCAGTTTGTTGGTAATGTTGGACGAACCTAAGCCGACCAAAGAAACATGGGGTTTCGTTACCGCCGGCTGGAACACTGTTCCGACAGCCGCTAAAATCATTGAAGCCATAGCCCCGCAATTGGATATCAAGGCAAATTATGATTTGGATGAATTACGCCGTAACCGCATTATTGAAGCCTCATACAGCAAATAAAACATCGCTTTGAGCGCAGTCGTTTTTAAAAGATCATCCTGACTAAGCATTTTTTTCTAATGTCATTTCGACTGGAGCGCAGCGCGTGGAAGGATCTCGGCTATATTTTTTCACCAAGTCGCAACAATCTCAATGTCGGGACTTACGCCCGACAACACATTAAGGCCGAGACCCTTCGACTGCGCTCAGGGTGACATTTTTAAAATATTTTCCCCCACTTGTTAACCTATTTCTAACCATTATATCCTTATATTAAGCACAGTAACAAATAGAAAGGAGTAAGACTGTGGCGGGAGGAATCAGCCTCAATGCGAATATGCGCGGCAATTTACTTAGCCTGCAAAACATCAG
>ERZ1034878.21-NODE-21-length-77564-cov-11.734573_pt1 | contig 77564 bp, 75 predicted proteins | sample MGYA00520593_ERZ1034878 | MGnify/ENA primary metagenome ERZ1034878 (study PRJEB33766, sample SAMN09781724) | gut metagenome | biome: gut microbiome | host: Homo sapiens | place: Madagascar | study: EMG produced TPA metagenomics assembly of the PRJNA485056 data set...
GGTACAAAATATTAAAGTAAACGAATATTTACGGGCCCATAGCTCAGTTGGTTAGCTTGAGGATAAAAAAGTTGCCCTAGAGGCAAGTTTTTTGACGAAAGGTGCAGCGGAGTTAAGCATAGAGCGAGAGAAACGAAGCGAATATGCTGTTACGAGCAAACGACAGAAACGAAGTTATTGAGGCGAGAGCCGAAATTTACGGAGTGACTCAGGGCTGCTCTTAGAAATAATTATTAGAACGGGTACAAAATATTAAAGTAAACGAATATTTACGGGCCCATAGCTCAGTTGGTTAGAGCAGGCCGCTCATAACGGTCTGGTCGTTGGTTCGAGTCCATCTGGGCCCACCATAATAAAAAGCCTCCCTTTTGTGGAGGCTTTTTATTATGGTAAGTATAAGACAGCTCGAACCAACCATCTGAAAATTGTTTTTTTATGCCACAACATCACATTGCATTTCATTATTTTATCACCTAAATATAGATATAAATACACTACAAAAAATGATAAAGGCACGTTAATATGGAATTAGATCAAAATAAAGATAGATATATTTTAACCAATAAAGAAAAGCGAGCATTAGTTTGGCGTATTGAACATTATAAGCAAAAAGACCTTAAATATTTACCGTTAAATTATAAAATGTCAAAAGAACTAAAAGAAATTCTGCTATTTATAGAAGAACTAGCAAACAGTGTGAGAGAATTGCAACAAAGTATAACTATTGCCGCCATGCAAGAAGCCGATACCATTCAAGAAAGAACGACTATCAAAATGCAAAAACAAGAAAAAGAAAGACATGCCAGAGGCGGATTGGCAAAAGGCGAAAAGAATAGATTATTTAAAGAATTTCTAATGCAAGAATACGACAAAAATAATGATTACAAGACAATCAAAGAGTTCGTTAATAATATTGTTGATAGGCTTCACCAAGGTGAATTTGTGTATTTAAAGCCATGTTTTCAATCGACAACACCGGAAACGACCATAAGAAATTGGATAACTGAATTTAGAAAACAAAAAAACACTTTTCGAGCAAAATGAATCTTTTTTCGAGCTAGCGGATTTAAATTATTGTTTGTTGTGATATTGTTATATCTTATAATGGTAAAAAGAAATTTTTACAATTGAGGTAAGGGAACAGCAAAATGAGTAAATTAGAAGATGATTTGCATCAAAGAATACACGGATTTAGGACAGTTAAACGAAGTTAACTACCAATGTTGGGCAGAGGCATAACTTCCACTGGAATATTCGTTTCATCTATGATGACAAAATCGTTCGTAGTGTTTCGGCTAGCCCAAATCAAGGACGATGGCATCGTATTCGGTCTGCAGCAAAGCTTTATACTCGTTGTTGGCGCCAGAAAAACGGCTAACGATAAATTTCGGCACTCCCAAACAGTTTTTGATGCCATCACCAATCAGGTTGTCGTCTTCAATTAGTAGTATTCGTATTTATTTTTTCAACGTTACGATATCAACGTCGATTTTCGTGTCTTTGAAGATATGTTTATCGACTTCGCCTTCAATAATCAGTTCGCTGTCGGGGGTGGCGGTAACGCCTCTCCAATCATCGTCATCGATTTCAATCGTGACTGTTCCGGTCGCGTCTTTGAACAGGTATTTTTCATCGCCCAGCTTTTTTTCGATTTTTCCAATCAGTTTGACGGGGGTGTCATCTGAAACGTTTAACGCTTCGGCTACCGTTATGACTGGCAGGCCGGGGCCTTGAAATCCGCCGCCTAGTTGTTGTGCTAATGTGTTGCCGGTCAAACCTAAAATTAGCGCCAAAGAAGTTAAAGTTGCAAATTTTTTCATAGTGTTTCTCCTTAATGCGGTGTTTTAGTTATGATTTCAATTTAATGTAGAGAGCTTTAAAAAATGGTTAAGGTGTTTTTTCGATTTTAATATATGCCGGTGGTGTCAGTGTGGAATTTATTATTTACGTCTGAAATTTGAGAGAACAGATACTGCCCGATAATTTGATTGGGAAACATGCCGAACGAGTAGGCAAGATATTTAATAAGCATATCCCGCCCGAGGGAGGACATCCCGGGGAGGATTATAACTGTCGCTGTTGGGCTGAGCCGTATAGACCGGAGAAAACCGCGGATAAGCCGATGATTGTAGACGTCAGCGGACTTGATATGTTTAAAGAGTTGCAAAAAAACTTAAGCCGGTTGATTTTGATACATCCAATCTTCCGCAATATGCCGAAAATTATAAAGTTGGGATAAAGAGCGATGCTATTAATTATAATCCAAATTATATTTCAGATGAAGAATTGTATAAAAGAATGTGGCATAACATTAATGAGTATGAAAACGTAATACCTTATTCTAACATAAATTAAAATATGTTAAAAGAGATAATATTATTGCGTATTCAAAGCATTTTTATTAGTTATGTCGGCAATCCTTATTTTTGTAATGAAACTATGGTTGTTATACGGGGATAGAAGGTGATCAGATGTCGTAGATGGTATGGACAATTAAAGATACCAATGGTTTAAGTTTTCATTATTTCGGTGCAGTAAATATACGACTTAGTTTTTTGTTATGGTAAGTATAATGCCTGCTTTGGTTGTTAAAAACCGGTGATTAAATCACCGGTTTTGTTTTTTTATACGTGTCATCTTTCTTAATTATAAAAACTGTGGTTTATGGAGATGTAAGCGCTATATTTAACTTAAAGTTGTGTTGTATATATAGTTTTCAAGATATTTTGATTAAAGTTAAAAATGATGTTGCAATTATAGATGAATGTTTATACTATATCGAATTATGAAAAATAAACGGTGGTTTATGTATATTTGGTTGTAATACGTCAATACTCATAATACCGCTTATCGTTGGATTAATCGGAGTGTTTATCATGCCTAAAGTGTCTGTTTTGATGCCGGTATATAGGACTAAAGAAACTTATTTGCGAGAAGCAATTGAGAGCATTTTGGCACAAACATTTACAGATTTTGAGTTTTTGATATTAGATGATTGTCCCGAAGACGACAGGGAAGATGTGGTCAAATCTTATCAGGATACACGCATAAAATACAGCAAAAATGAGCATAATCTTGGTATTTCGGAAAGCCGCAACAAATTGATTGCCATGGCTGAGGGTGAATATTTGGCCGTTTTTGATCATGATGATATATCATTACCGGAGCGATTTGCCAAACAAGTTGCTTATTTGGATGCTCATCCCGAAGTCGGCATAGTCGGAACTGCACATATTGAAGTTCCTTCCGGTAAGGTAGTGAATCATCCGTTGTATAATGACGAAATTGAAGAACAGCTGATGTTTTCTTGCCCGTTGATTCATCCATCGGTGATGATGCGTAAATCATTGCTGGTTGCAACCGGAGTACAATATGATAAAGAATTTTTTCCGACTGAAGACTACAATTTGTACTTGCATCTGATTGGTAAAACCAAATTTGCCAATTTGCCGGAAGTATTGTTCAAATATCGCAAACACAGTAGTAACACGACCAATAAAGCAACGCAGCAGATTCGGGCAATAGAACGTCGAGTTTTTGCCTATCTGCAGTCAGAACATCCGTCTTTGTGGAATAAGGCGCAACAAAGTCATGTCTTGGTTACCAAAATAAAGTTATTCGGGTTGCCGTTGTTAAAAATCAAACATCTGCAAACGACAACTAAATATTATCTGTTTGGTGCAATACCATTTATGTCGAAATATTCCAAAATATCTTCAAAAGCTAAGTTGTAGGGTGAAGATTATGGGATGGTTTTATCGACTACTGAATTATCATAAAGTTAAGCGCTATGAGCATATAGTATTGTTAGGCTATAATTGTGAATTAGCCTTTCAGTTGTTTAAACATAATCATTTCTTGGAATCGTCAATATTGGCGTGGAGCTATATTCCGTCTTTTCAAATCTTATTAAAAGTTGTTAATGATATTTCGTTAATCGGCAGTCGCGGTTTTGAGGCTTTGGCAGATGGAGTTATGCATAAAGACAAGGCAACCGGAATTTCGTTTCATGGAAAAGCAAGACCAAAAGATATTATCGGTAATACGAAAGCAATTGAAGATGATGTTAAGGAGCTTGAAAGCCGTTTGGCTTTTTTAGGAGAACGGTTTAAGCAGATTGCTGTTTCAACATCTTCAAAGCTTTATGTAACTAAAATTCGCAGCGGTGAAGAGCGGATAAAAGAAAAAGTACAAGAACTGCAAAAGGTCTTATCAATTATTGATAGGGGGCGGTACGATTTGCTCGTTATTGTAGAAAATAAAGAATATGCTCAACAACATTTTGTTGATGATAAGCATTTGTTCTTTCGTAAGGTGGACTTCTTTTCTCCGGATGATGCCGTTACTTCAAAATGTAAAAATTTTGCAAGTTGGCAGAGGATATTTGATGAGTTTCGTCCGTTAAATAAATTAAAACAGACTAAACATTACAAATTTGAGGACATATCATAATGCTTTTGAATCATTTGTTCCGCTACATACGTCTTAAATTTAATAATGCACTGTGCCGAATTTTATTTCGTCGCAAGCAACCTCAGAAAAAGTATTTTTTGAGTGTTTGTGCGATATTCAAAAATGAAGGTCGTTTTCTGAAAGAGTGGATTGATTTCTACCTTTTGGCAGGGGTGGAGCATTTTTATTTATATAATAACTTGTCGGATGATGACTATCTGCAGGTGTTAAAGCCGTATATAGATAAGGGATTGGTTACATTGACCGATTGGGCAATACCATATGGTCATATGTCTGCATATTTTGACTGTGTCGAAAAATATTCGGCCGAGTGCAATTGGATTGGCTTTTTTGATTTGGATGAATTTGCTGTCCCTCTGCAAACAATGGACTTAAAAAAGTGTTTGCAAAAATACAATCAATTTCCATCGCTTTCAGTTTATTGGAAAATGTTTGGCGCAAACGGTATTATCGAAGATGATAAGAATAAACTGATTTCAGAACAGTTTGTCTTAAGTTATGATTTTAATTCATATAAAAGCTTTTTAAATACCAAATTTACTAAATGGATTTCGTCCAAATCACGTTCGCCGCATTTTTTCAAATTTAAGTTTTTTAACCGTATTTGTCCTAAAAATCCGGCATATTATGTTGGTTTCAGAAAATCGCAAATTGCTCAGGATATACAATTAAATCACTATTATTGCAAAAGCTTTGATTACTTCTGTAATAAAAAACAGATTGGAAGACAGCTTGATGATAAAGATAAAATATCTTTGCAAAAATTCTTTGATGTCGATTGTATGGCGACAACTCCTGATTATCAGATTTTCAAATATATGATTCAACTAAAAACTTTTAGGCTAGATGACTAGGAAAGGTGGAGAGATGATTTCGTTTTTAGATTTGTCCAAGGTAAACAATCGTTTTCGGAAAGAGATAGGCGAGCGGTTTAAGAACATATTGGATAAAGGGTGGTATCTGCAAGGAGAGCAAAATGAATTGTTTTGCAAGCATTTTGCCGATTATTGCGGAACGAAATATTGTATTGGTGTAGCCAATGGTTTGGAAGCTCTGACCTTGATTATTCGCGCCAGCGGTTTTGGTGTCGGCGATGAGATTATTGTGCCGTCTAATACTTATATTGCTACAATCTTAGCTATTTCTGAAAACGGCTGTACGCCGGTGTTGGTTGAGCCGGATATTAAGACCTATAATATAGATCCTGATAAAATTGAGGCGGCAATAACACCTAAAACCAAAGCCATTATGGTGGTTCATTTATATGGGCAAGCCGTCCAAATGCAAAAAGTATGGGATTTGGCGAAGAAATATAATCTTAAAGTGTTTGAAGATTGTGCGCAGGCTCATGGAGCAAAATATCAAGGTAAACGTGTGGGCAATTTGTCTGACGCTGGTGCTTTTTCGTTCTATCCCGGAAAGAATTTGGGATGTATGGGTGACGGCGGCGCGGTTGTGACCAATGACGAGGAATTGTACAACAAAGTTAAGGCCTTGGCTAACTATGGTTCAGATAGAAAATACCATCATATTTATAAAGGTATGAACAGTCGTTTAGATGAATTGCAAGCGGCAGTGTTGGATGTGAAACTACCATATTTGGATGCGGATAACGCCAAACGACGTGAAATTGCAAAATATTATCGTGAACACATTGTTAATCCGCAGATTACCTTACCGCAAACGTATGATGAAGACGCGGCGGTGTGGCATGTGTTTGTGGTCAGGACTAAAGAACGCGACCGTTTCCAGCAATATCTGACCCATAACGGCGTGCAGACGATTATCCATTACCCGACTCCGCCGCACAAACAGGACGCATACAAGGAATGGGCAGATCGCTCTTATCCAATCAGCGAGGAAATTCACCGCATGGTTATTTCCTTGCCGATTTCTCCGGTTATGACTGATGACGAAGTTAAAAAACTCGTGGAGATTGTCAATGCCTATAAATGATTTAGTGTCTGTAATTATTTCGGCATATAATCATGAACGTTATATTGAAGAATGTGTGCGTTCAATTATGGCACAAACATATCAAAACATCGAATTACTGGTGATTGATGACGGATCGACAGACAGTACGTTTGCCAAGTTGCAGGAATTAAAGCCGGAATGTGAAAAACGTTTTGTACGATTTGTTCTGGAAACGCAGAAAAATTGCGGGACAAGAGTTACCGGCAACAAATTAATTGATATGGCGCAAGGGAAGTATATCTATGCTTTGGCTTCAGATGATGCGGCTAAGCCGGATGCAATTGAAAAATTATATACATTTCTGGCGACAAATCCTGATTATGTATTGGCGGTCGGTGACAATGAAATGATTGATGCCGATTCACAGCGTATTTATTGGGATGATCGTAGAAATGTCGTACTGCAAAGCCAAGCCGTATGTAAAACAGTCGGTGATGATTTGCATATAAACCCGAAGAATAATAAACATCCGGATTTTGGTAATTATGCTGATTTGTTAAAAAGCAACTACATTCCTAACGGCTATTTGTATTTGCGGCAGGCAATGCTTGACGTTGGTAAATATGATGAAAGTGTTTTGCTTGAAGATTGGTATATGCATCTGCAATTAAGTAAGGTTGGAAAATATAAGTATTTTCCGGAAGTTTTGTTTTCGTATCGTTGGCATACGACTAATACAATTACATGTCAGGTATTTAAAGACAAAGTAAAAGAAATATACCGCCAAATATATGAACATGAAAAAGACTATTGCTTTACACATGGTTACAAAAAGTTATGGAAAAAACTGTGGTCTAAGAATTTTGGTTTCGGAGCTTGGCGTAAAAAGATGCTAAATATTCGTTTTTCCCGCCGTAAAAAGATTGTTCGGCTGTTTGGTATAACCTTTTATGAAAGGGGTGAGTAATGACAGCATCGGTATCTTTGCAAAAATTTGTTATCCATGGCGACAATCGCGGCTCATTAATTGCTCTGGAAAATGAACATAACTTACCATTTGATGTTAAACGCGTGTATTATATTTTTAATACCAAACAAGGGGTTTCACGCGGGTTTCATGCTCACAGAAGATTAAGACAAGTTTTGATTGTAATCTCAGGGGGGTGCGACATTAAAGTAGAATATCAAGGAAAAAGTGAAACTTATCATTTGAGCAAACCCGATGAAGGATTATTGATTGAGGGTCTAGTTTGGCGCGAAATGCATAATTTCACACCGGATTGTGTGCTAATGGTTTTGGCAGACGCCTATTATGATGAAACCGATTATATCCGAGATTATAACGATTTTTTGAAAGCAGAGAAAAATGATTAAAAACACACACGATTTTAAACCGTTGGAAGGGAAATATGTCAATTTGCGCGAAGCCGAAGTTGAAGATGCTGCATTCATCTTAGCGTTGCGTACAGATCCGAAAAAATCGCGTTTTATTCATCAGACCGATCCGGATTTGAATAAACAAATTGAGTATATGAAACGTTATAAAACGCTTGACGATGAATGGTATTTCATCATTGAAAATAAAAAAGGAGAACCTCTGGGGACAAGTAGAATCTATGATGTAAAAGGTAAACAATATACAGGAGGTAGTTGGTTGATGAAAACGGGTTCTTTACCGGAAGAAAGTTTGGAAGGAAATTTACTGGCTAGAGAAATGGCTTTTGAAAAAATAGGTTTCGAAAAAGATTGTTTCGATGTTCGAAAGGGTAATAAAAAAGTTGTTCGTTTCCATCAATTAACAGGTGCTAAAATAGTTGCTGAAAATGATATTGACTATTTCTTTGAAATAACAAGAGATGAATACAATCAACATAAGCAGTTTTTATGGGCTACATTATAAAAATTAGGAGAAGAAGAATGAATACACAAGAGTTTTTAACAGAAATGCAAGATGTTTTGCAAACAGAAGATGAGTTGTCGATGGATACTGTTCTTGAAGATTTGGATGAATGGGATTCCCTTTCTATCATGGCAACCATGGCCTTTTTGGAAAGAAATTTTGGAATTAGAACCAGTATAAAAGATTATCGTGAGTTGAAAACTATTGGTGATATTGCAAGAAAAGCGGGGCTGTGACTTATGATTTCATTTAATTCAGAACAACGTTTTATTGTTACTGGAGCTTCGTCAGGATTGGGCGAGGCGACAGCTTTACTGTTGAACGAATTAGGGGCAACAGTTGTGGCTGTGGCCAGAAATATTGAACGTTTAACAAAAATGAAAGTAAAGTGCAAGTATCCTGAAAATATGTTTTTGGAAACAAAGGATTTGATCGAAGATATTGAAAGTTTGCCAAAATATATAAAAGAGCTTAAAGAAAAATATGGCAAGTTTTCTGGTATGGCCTACTGTGCGGGGGTAACTGATATAACTCCATTAAAGGCGTTAAATTTAAATGTTATACAAAATATTTTGGATATAGATTATCTTGCTCCTATTTTTATGTCAAAAGGGGTATGTGATAAAAGAAATAATATTGGAACGGGAACATCTATTGTTATTGTTTCATCGTTTGCAGGAGTTTTCCCATCTAAAGGGATGGTTTCATATTGTGGCGCAAAAGCAGCAATCATAAATTCTGCGAAAGTTATAGCAAAAGAATATGCGTCATTAGGAATAAGGGTTAATTCAGTTTCTCCTTCTGATATCAATACGCCAATGACGCAGACTGAAGATATTAAAACATTTATTGACAACCGTATATCAAATTATCCATTTGGTATTGGCGAACCTAATGATGTGGCTAATATGATTGTTTATCTTCTTTCTGATAAAGCTAAATTTATATCAGGACAAAATTATATTATTGATAGTGGTGGAGTATTGTAAATGGCCTTTTCAAAGTTTAGTCATGTCAAAATTACAGCAATAGCAGGTGTTGTTCCTGAAAATTTTATTAATATTGATGACGAGATTCAATATTATGATAATGATCCTAAAAAGCTAGAACGTATAAAAAAAATCTTAGGTCTAGGTATTAGGCATGTTGTTGAAGAGGGGGTAACAACGTGTGATTTATGTGAAGTTGCGGCAAATCGACTGATTAGCGAGGCAGAAATTGAACGAAAAAATATTGATTTAATTTTAGTTGCCTCGACGTCACATGATTACAATTATCCGCCAACGGCTTGTATTTTACAAGGATTGTTAAATTTAGATAATACCTGTACAGCTATTGATACTCATGGCTATGGGTGTACAGGATATGTTCATGCGTTGCTTGTTGCTAGTTCAATGATTGAATCTGGCGCAATTAAAAATGCTCTTGTTCTAGTTGGTGATATATCTAGTAAAGATAGTGATATCCGTAATCGGTTGACCAATATTTTGTTCGGAGATGCTGTTGTCGCTACGTATGTTGAATATACGGATAAATTAACAGAGTCGTGGTTCTATACAGGATGTTGTGGAAAAGAGTATAAAAATATTATAAGCCCAGCAGGAGGATTTAAATTAAAGATTAAAGAAGATTTAATTAATTTGGAGGTGCGTGATAAGGCTAATAATGTATGGCATTTGTGGGAGAACTATATAAATGGTATGAATGTTTTTAAGTTTTCAATGGAAGTAGCGCCCAAAACTTTGAAGGAATTATTACAATATGCAGAAAAAAGTATTAATGATATAGATTTTGTTGGTATTCATCAAGCAAACAAGCAAATTATTCAAAATATTGCAAAAATAGCTGAATTACCGATGGAAAAGTATTCATCGGAAACTTTTACTAAGTATGCAAATTGTGCAACTGCTGCTGTTGCTGTTAATGTATGTGATGCTCTTTGGGGAAAAAATGTAAAAAATATTTTACTTTGTACTTTTGGAGTAGGGTTAAGTTGGGGAAATGCTATTATTAATTTTGAAAATGTTAAAAATTTAGGAATAGAACAATATCCGTTCACTCCAAAAGAAAAACGTGAAGATCTTATTGAATATTGGAAAAAGGCGTTTAAAAATGAATGATAGCAATATTGTATATGTGAACTATAAAAATATAGAAACAATTTTAGCTGATAGAGCACCATATGTTTTTGTAGATCAAGCAGAAATTATCTCTGGTAAATCAGCAAAAGGTGTGAAAAATTTTACGCATAATGAATGGTTCTTTGCTTGTCATTTTCCTGGAAATCCGGTTGTTCCAGGAGTGTTTACGTTGGAAAGTATTATGCAAACGGCAGCATTGATTGTATATTCAAACAAATCCTTAAATGTTGATTTTGTTTATGCAAAAAGGTTTAGAGATGTAAATTTAATTTCAGCTGTTTATCCAGGTGAACAATTGCTAACTAATGTAGAAATAGTATCTATGAAGAGAGGAATAATTGCTGCAGAAGGAAGTGCTTATGTCATGCGAGAAGGAAAGAAAGTTTGCGTTTGTGTAGCAAAATTTGACATGGTTGTTCCTAGAATACTTAAATCTTTGTCACCTAAAAATAAGGAATAGGAAATGCTAAAAAATAAAACTGCTCTAATTACAGGAACATCACGAGGGTTAGGTAAGTCTTTTGTAGAAGAGTTTGCTAAAAATGGGGCAAATATAATTGCACATGCACGCGAAGAAACTCCAGAATTTATGCAAATGATATCCGCAGTATCACAGAAATATGGGGTTTCTATAATGCCTATGTTTTTTGATATGACTAATGCTGATGCGATGAAAAATGAAGTACATAAAATTATTGCGAATAAGATGCCGGTGGATATTTTGGTTAATAATGCCGGAGTTACAGATAATGTATTGTTTCAGATGTCATCTGAAACAATGTTGCGCAATGAATTTGAAGTTAATGTTTTTTCTTTGTTTTTGTTAACTCAGTATATTAGCAAAATTATGGTGCGCCAAAAATCTGGAAACATTATTAATGTATCATCAATTTCAGGTTTGCGAGGAGATATTGGCAGGTCTGTTTATGGAATGACAAAAGCTGCCGTTGCTTCTTTGACTCAATCTTTGGCTGCAGAATTGGGGAAATCAGGAATACGTGTTAATGCTGTTGCTCCTGGCTTTATTCAAACTGACATGATGTCATATATGAATCAAGATGTTATAAATAAAAATATTGAGCTATCAAAATTAGGGCGAATTGGGCAACCTGATGAAGTAGCAAAAACTGTTGTGTTTTTAGCATCTGATGCTTCTTCATATATGACGGGTGAAATAATTAAGGTTACAGGTGGACTTTAATGGGGAAAATGGAATGAATTTAGAAATTATAGCAAAAAACATTCGGCGAAATATTTTAGATGCTGGTCTAGCGTGCGGGGTTAGAGGTGGACACTTCGGAGGCTCTCTGTCAATGGCTGATATTATGGCAGTGTTATTTGGAAAAATTATGCATTATGATGTTAAAAATCCGGCAGATAAAGAACGAGATAGATTTATTTTAAGTAAAGGGCATTGTGCACAGGCTCTGTATGCTACTTTGTGCGAATTTGGCTTTATTACTCATGAGCAGCTTTTATCATTTAATGCAAATGGTGGTGATTTCCCGTCACATTGTGTCAGAAAAACAGAATATGGCATTGAACTTTCAAGCGGTAGCTTAGGTTTGGGATTGTCATTTGCTGTCGGACAAGCATTGGGGCTGGATGGTAAAAGTAATATATATGTAATGGTCGGAAATGGTGAAATTAATGAGGGCGCTTTTTGGGAGGCCGCAATGTTTGCTGGTCACAAAAAAGTTGCTTCAATTTGTGTAATTATTGACGATAATCAAATGCAATTAGATGGATTTTCGAAAGATGTGATGCCTGTTTTTGATTGGGGAGAAAAATTGAAATCATTTGGTTGGCAAACTATTGACATTGATGGACATAATTTTGATGAAATTGAAAACGCATTAAAAATAAAAAGAAACGGAAAGCCATTGGCTATCATTGCTCATACGGTTAAGGGAAAAGGTGTTTCTTTTATGGAAAAAAATCCCGAATGGCATCATAACAAATTGTCACAGGAACAATATGATGTTGCTTGTGCTGAATTGGAGGACAAGCAGAATGTTTGATATAAAAACTGTTCAAAATTTTTCTCGTATATCTTCTCGTGGGGTGTTTGGACAAGCTCTAACTGATATTGAACCTCAAATGGATGATTTAATGGTGTTGACAGCAGATGTTACAGGTTCGGCCAGATTGGTAGATTTTAAAAAGCAAGCGCCTAACAAGATTATTAACGTTGGTATAGCTGAACAAAACATGGTAGGAATTGCAGCAGGATTGGCTTCTGTCGGGAAAACGGTTTTTGCGACAACTTTTGCTCCGTTTGCGTCAATGCGATGTTATGAAATGCTGAGAACGCAATTAGGCTATATGAATTTGAACGTTAAAGTTGTAGGTCTAATGAGTGGTCTTGCAGGAGGAGTTGTTGGAAATACACATTTCGGATTGGAAGATTTGGCGATTACACGCACAATTCCGAATATGACTGTTCTTTCTCCCGCTGATGGAGTTGAAACGTATAAAGCTGTTTGTGCAGCGGCGGAAATAAATGGTCCATGCTACATTCGATTAACGGGTACAAATGGTTTTGCCCCTGTTTATAAAGAAGATTTCGATTTTAAAATTGGAAAAGGGGTTGTTTTGAAAAATGGAACGGATGTCGCTTTGATTGCAACAGGAAGTATGGTCAATGAAGCTGTTCGCACGGCTCGTGTTCTTGCACGTGAGAATATTTCAGCAACGGTTGTTGATATGCACACAATAAAGCCGCTGGATACTGCATTGTTAAACACACTTTTTTCTAACCATAAAATGATTGTTACAATGGAAGAACATTTTTGTATAGGTGGGTTGGGTTCTGCTGTTGCTGAGTATAAGACGACATTTGATAATGCTCCGGTACAAATGATAATTGGAATTCCTGATAAATTTCCTAAAGCCGGAGATTATGCATATCTGCTAAATGAATGTCAGCTGACGGCATCGCAAATTGCCCCTAAAATTATACAAAGGTTTCAAGAAACAAACTAAACAAGGAGATAAAAATGTCTGAAAATTTAGAAAAATATATTAACGCTTATGTTGAAGCTTTTGATGTTGATAACGAAACAGCAAAGACATTGAAGTATCAAGCAATCGAAGCTTGGGATTCTGTTGGACATATGGGGTTGATTGCCGCATTAGAAGATGCTTTTGATATTATGATGGAAACAGATGATATTATTGATTTATCAAGCTTTGAAAAAGGTAAAGAAATTTTATCAACTAAATATGGTATTGAATTTTAAAAGGTAAAATTAATGTACTGTATTTCGGTCAATAATCGAAGTTTATATCGTTTTGTGTCTCCGTATATTAAAGAAAATATGTATGTTCTTATAAAAGGTGAAAAGGCTTTGGTTATTGACCCTAATGGATTAGAAGAAGCACTTAATTTTATTAAGGCAAATGGTGTATGCGAGGTTACAATATTTCTGACACATGAGCATCAAGATCATACTTGTGGAATACCGATATTAGAAAAGAACTTCCAAAAATTGCTAATTTGCCAGGAGCAATGTGCGAATAAAATACTCAATAAACGCAATAACAGACCACTAATGACAGCTTTTGTTTTGGCTGTTCAAGATGAAAAAAATGGAACAAACTACGAGGCTGAATTTATTAAGAACGTTAAAGAGTATTCTTGCCATGCAGATGTCATATTTAAAACAGATTTTGTATATAATTGGTGTGGGGAAGAATTTGTTTTTTACCATACTCCAGGACACTCTCAAGGAAGTTGCTGTATTACATGGAACAATGTAGCTGTGTTTACCGGAGACTCTTTGCTGAAAGATATGCCTGTTATCACCCGTTTTCCAGGAGGAAATACCAAACAATATAATCAGATTACTAAACCTTATTTAGATGCACTATCTGATAATATTCTTGTGTTGCCGGGGCATGGTGATGATTTTGTAATGAAAGAATTGCGGGAGAAAGTGCTGTGATGTGGAATTTGCGTAAATATAAAGGAAATACGGCGGTTATTACGGATAATGGGCAATATGTTTCGTATGAGGGTTTGGCCGACTTATGTGATGAATTGGCCCAAAAAATTGCTGCACGGTCATTGGTTTTTTGCCTTTGCACTAATACAATAGGTTCATTAATCGGATATGTTTCATTTTTGAATCATAATATTGTACCATTGATGTTGGATGCGCACATTGACAATGAATTACTGGGCAATTTTTTGAATGAGTACAAGCCTGATTATTTGTGGCTTCCAGAAGAAAAAGCCGGAGATTTTTCAGGTGATAATGTTTACTCTTCAGCAGGATATGTTTTACTTAAAATGCCGGCATCACACACCTATAAGTTAAATGATGAATTGGCTTTATTGCTGACAACTTCAGGTTCAACGGGTAGTCCGAAATTTGTACGCCAAAGCTATACAAACTTGCAATCAAATACGGCGGCTATTGTCGAGTATCTGAAACTTGATGCAACTGAACGCCCAATAACAACATTACCGATGAATTATACGTTCGGCTTGTCGGTGATTAATTCACATTTGGCGGTTGGGGCAACGATTTTGTTAACCGACAAAACGATTATGCAACGCGAGTTCTGGAACTTTTTCAGTGAGCAGAAGGCAACTTCATTATCCGGTGTTCCTTATACTTTTGAGATGTTGGATCGGTTAATGTTCTTCCGTCGTAAGTTACCTGATTTGCGCACAATGACACAGGCCGGCGGAAAACTGCAGCCGGAACTGCATAAAAAATTTGCTGAATATGCCGAACGTGAAGGGAAAAACTTTATTGTTATGTATGGACAGGCCGAAGCAACCGCGCGAATGGCATATTTGCCACCGGAAAAAGCTGTCGAAAAATGCGGCTCAATGGGAATTGCCATTCCAGGTGGACAATTTAGTCTGATTGATGCTGACGGTAGCAAAATCACAACACCGAATACGGTTGGTGAGCTGACCTATCAGGGAGACAATGTAACATTAGGCTATGCGACTTGTGGCGAAGATTTAGCCAAAGGTGATGAACGAGGGGGCGTGTTGCAAACCGGTGATATGGCGATGTTTGACGAAGAAGGATATTATTATATTGTCGGGCGTAAAAAGAGATTCTTAAAAATATTTGGTAATCGTGTCGGCTTGGATGAAACGGAAAGGCTGATTAAGTCTTATTTCCATAATCTGGAATGTGCGTGTACCGGTATTGATGACAAAATGAAAATTTTTATTACCGATGAAGATAAAGTGAAAGAAGTTAAGAGTTTTGTAGCTGATAAAACGCATCTTAATTTTACAGCTTTTGATGTCAGGTTTATTGCGCAAATTCCTCATAATGAGGTGGGCAAAATATTATATGCGGAGTTAAACAAGCTATGATTGATATTGATAAATTATGGCATATTTCGCCATATTCTTTAAGTAGGGATGATAAAAAGGTATTTTTGACGGATGTCTTAAAAAAGCTGACGGCGCACCATATGCAAAATTGCAATGAATACAACAGGATGATGAACGCACTTAATTTTAAGGTTGAAGATGTAAAGGATTATGAAAACATTCCGTTTTTGCCGGTTTCGTTGTTTAAGGATTTGACGTTAAAAAGCATTAGCGATGATGAAGTTTTTAAGACGATGACTTCCAGCGGAACAACCGGACAGGCGGTTTCAAAAATTTTCTTGGATCGAGACACCGCGGCAATGCAGCAAAAAACATTGGTAAAAATTGTTACCGATTTTACCGGTGCGGAACGATTACCGATGTTGATTATAGACAGTCCGTCGGTTATTAAAAACCGTGCGATGTTTTCAGCAAGAGGTGCCGGTATTTTAGGCTTTTCAATTTTTGGTACAGATCGGACATATGCTTTAAATGATGATATGCAGATTGATTTTCCGGCAATCGAAGCGTTTCTTGAACGGCATAAAGGGCAAAAAATTTTGCTATTCGGCTTTACTTTTATGATTTGGCAACATTTTTATAAAGCGTTGCTGAATGTGGATATTAAACTTGATTTGTCAAAAGGAATTTTAATTCATGGCGGTGGCTGGAAAAAACTTATCTCAGAAGCTGTATCGCCTGATGAATTTAAACAACGGCTTACAGATGTATGTGGTTTGAGTAATGTCCATGATTATTATGGTATGGTTGAGCAAACCGGTTGTATCTATATGCAGTGTGAACATGGACATTTGCATGCGTCTAATTTTTCAGATGTGATTATTCGAAATCCGTATGATTTTTCAGTATGTCCTAAGGGAGAAAAAGGCATTATTCAAGTAGTTTCGGTATTGCCTAAGTCCTATCCGGGACATTCATTGCTGACGGAAGATGAAGGTGTGATTTTAGGAGAAGATGATTGCCCTTGTGGTCGTCAGGGAAAGTATTTCAAAATTTTTGGAAGATTAAAAAATGCAGAAATAAGGGGGTGCAGTGATACCTATGCCGCAAAATTTTAGTGAAATAACATATATAATCGGTACGCCGGAAATAGTGGAACAAATGCAGAAAGTTTCTTGCTTGCCGCCTTTTTCGGATAAAGTTATAGATTTTTTGAATGCACTGTCGTCCAAATTATTGAAGGCGGGTAAAGCTTATTCTGATGTTGTTACCTTTGCCTTTTGGTGCCGTAAGGCTGCTTTGCTAAAGGAAAAGGAGTTCTATAACTGCGGTGAATTGCGATTGGGCAGGGGGATTGCATTCCATTCAACCCCATCGAATGTAGCCGTAAACTTTGCGTTTAGTTTTGCGGCCGGTTTGTTGGCCGGTAATCCCAATATCATACGTCTTCCGGCGAAAGCGTTTGAACAAGTTAATATTATTTGTGAGGCGATAAACGATATTTTAAGCGAAATGCCGGAATTGAAGCCGTATGTTGTAATGGTTAAATTTCCGACGGTTCGTGAAATTATTGATTATTTCTCTTCGATTTGTGCGAGCCGTATAATTTGGGGAGGAGATTTAACGATTGCGGAGATTAGAAAATCGCCGCTGCCGCCACGGGCAAAAGAAATAACGTTTGCCGACCGTCATTCAATCTTGGTTTTAAATGCCGAGGCGATTGCTCAAACAAAAGATTTGCCGCGATTGGCTCAAGATTTTTACAATGATACGTTTTTCTCCGATCAGAATGCCTGCACATCGCCAAGAATAATCATTTGGCTGGGAAAAAATAAAGAGAATGCCAAAAATATTTTCTGGAATGAAGTTCATAAATTGGTGGTGGAAAAATATACACTTGCTCCGGTACAAGCAGTTGGCAAATTGGCGGCTTTTTATCGGGTTGCAGCTCAAGAGAATGTAAAGTTGGAGACATTAGTCGATAATTTTATTTATCGTGTTAAAGTGGATAAATTAGATTCTAAATTGCCGGAATGGAAGTATAACAGCGGCTTCTTCTTTGAATATGACGCAGAAAATTTGGATGAAATTGCTCCAATCTGTACTAATAAATGCCAAACGATGACTTATTATGGTCTTGATAAGGACTATATTGCTAATTTTATTTTATCATCAGCACCAAAAGGTATTGATCGAGCTGTACCAATGGGGAAATCAATGGATTTTACCCTTATTTGGGATGGGTATGATTTGATTCGTGAGCTTTCCAGAATAATAAAAGTAAGTTGAAAATAGGTTGTCGCGCTCTGTCCGGTGTTTTTTCAAAACAGTGGTGTTGCAATTGTGGTTTTTTGGTTCTATGATGTTCATAGATTAGAGGAAAGGATAGGACAAATGCAAGATTTTACCATTCAGACTAACAATGTTTGCGCAACACAGATTTCTTTTTCTTTGGAAAACGGAAAACTGCATAATATAAAATTTAAGGGCGGATGTCCCGGAAATACGCAAGCTATAAGCAAATTACTGGAAGGTGCTGATGCCCAAAGGACAGTCGAACTTCTGAAAGGTAATGATTGCCGCGGGAAGGGGACTTCTTGTGCCGATCAACTGGCCAGAGGTATAGAAGAGGCTTTAAACAAATCTACAATTGCGGCCTGAAACAAATTCGTTAAATGGTTGAGAAAAACGAAAAAATGAAAAATTTTATGAAAATTGATTCGATAAAAAACTGTCCGGCGCCGGTGCTGTTGTTGATAGTTATTCTCTTGGTATTGGCCATAAAATTTATATTTTTTTCGGTCGAAACGGTAGTTAATAGCAGTGAATTGTTTTGCTCAAACGAAAATGAAATTGTTGTATGTATGGATAAAAAATTAAAGCCTTTCAGCGGTAAAGCCGTTGCGAAAAATAACAATGGCTTTGTTCGCTCTATTACCTCTTATAAAAATGGCTTAATCGACGGCGTCAGCAAGATATATTATGACAACGGGCAGTTAAAAGAAGAAAATACCTACCGCAAAGGCAAGGCTGAAGGAATTAGCCGTGGGTATTATGAAAATGGTCAGCTGTTGGGCGAAATTCACAACAAAAACGGTGAGCTTAGCGGCAAAATCAAGATGTATTATGATGATGGTTCGGTATTAATTGATGGCATGGTCGAGGACGGAGAGATGACGTATGCCAGTTGTTATAGCCAAGAAGGTGAAGAAATCGACTGTTCGGAAGTTCGTTACCTGTTAGCGACAATGTGGAATAATAACTAAACTTAAGTATGGTGAGTTGTAAGCAGCGAAGAGGTTGTGATTATGTCTTTTATAAGCAAGGTTTTGACAGAGGATGAAAAAATTAAGCTCCAAGCGGAATTGCATTGGGTTAATTATTTAGCTCCGGTGGCACTATTAATGCTTAGTCTATTGTTTGTAGTCGGTTTTGTGTTTGCGGTCGGTGAGGAAGAAAGTGTGGTTTTCTTGCTGTTAGGCGCGGTATGTTTAGTGCCGGCTCTGTATAAATATCTGGAAATATTGACTACGGTAATGATTGTGACTGATAAACGGGTAATTAATAAAGTCGGAATTATCAGTATTAAGACCGATGAACTGAAGAACGGTAAAATAGAGTCGGTGGAAGTTAATCAAACAATTATCGGGCGGATTTTGGGCTATGCAACAATTGAGTTTTCGGGGACGGGAACTTCAAAAGTATATTTTTGTAATGTTGCCGAACCATGGAAAATCAAGTCGCAGATTGAAACAATTATCGGTGATTGATTTTTTGTCCATAATCTATTTGCGTTGGGATTGATAATGTGGTATGATTATCGCAAGTAAGCAACTTTAGGGCAAAGATGTGACAATGGTTAAGAATAATCCTTATGCAAATGTCTTTTATAATGACTTCCAACAACGCTTTATTAAGCCTGAGAATAAAGAAGATAATGCTGTTGTTGCTGATAAGTTTCGCCCTTTTGTTAAGATTCTGAATGATTTTTTAGCACAAAACACAAATGATAAGCCACAGGTTAAAGCGGACGGGTATAAAATCAGTTCGAAAGAATGGGTTGATTTTATTTTATCTTTACGGGCAACGATGATTGCCAATGCGACGAAAATTGATACGCTTAGTGAAAAATACAGCCGTAGTCCGGAAATTATAGGCTTTTTTGAAAAAGTTAAAGATTTTTGCGTCGCTAATTCAAGTAAATTGCAAGCTGAATTTGATTACGATGTTTTTAAGCGGAATAAAGCAACGGGAAAGTTGGAAACGGCAGATGATTGGCCGGATACGGATAAAAAGAGCGTGTTCTTTTGGGGCGTGAATCGCAGCGGTAATAATATAGAAGAAGTAAATCGGATGTTTCGCCATTCAACCAAAGATTTGTTTGATGATGAAATATTTGTCAAGGCTGATATTTATTCCGTAGCCATGCCGAATAGTTTTCCTGAGGAAATTGCGGCTTCAACTATTTTACAAACAATCGAAAAACCGCATGATTTCAGGGATTGTGATCGCTTTTTTGCGGAAGAATATTGGAGTGAGTATGTGGGAAAAAACTTAGCCTTTGATGAAGAGGGTAAAATTATCGAAGGCGAGGCGTACAGCACAGATGAGTTAACAAAAAAGCTGCAAAACTTGAAAATTATAAGTTATTGTGCCGGAGCGGCTAATGCTCATCGCAGTTTAAATGCCCTAAAAAACATTGCAGCGCAATTGTATGATGAGCCTGATTTGGATAAGGCTTGGAAAAATATTCAGGTTGTAAGTTATGCTTTTCCGTTAGAAAACGAAAAAATAGATTATAATTGTACGGCGATAATGTGTAATGACGTGCGTAATCTTAATAATCCGGAAACCGTTATACTGACTAACTTTCCGACCCAATACCGAAAACTGTATTGTCCGGAAGGGCAAGATGTTAAAATCAGCAGTGAAGATAATTGCCGCTATGTGGCTCTGGCCTTACCGGAAAATGTTCCGGAATTTAGCCACGAGGGTAAAAAAGTTTCGCGGGTGATTAATAATCGCAACGGGCATCGATTGCAAAATGTTACGGCTAAAAATGCCGAATCACATAATTTTGAGGTTATGCGCTATATTGTCAATTGTGCGCTTAACGATGAAAAGGTCGAAGTTGCAAAAATAAGACGAATTGCAGCCAAACCGAATGCGGTCTTATTAAATCTCCGCAATCAGCAGGAAAAATAATCAGCTTACGTTATGAACATATGACAGATTGATAATTGAAATAAAATTATCATGATATATAATCTATGCAGACTTGATAATATAAAGATTATGGCAGGAGATTGCAGATGAAAAAAGTTAAAGAGATTAAAAATATTGATAAAAAATACTTCAAATGGGCCGGAATTGGCGCTGCGGTTGTCGTTTTGGTTGCTTTGTTGTTTATGGCTTTCAAACCATGCAGCAAGGTAGCTTTGGTTAATGTGGAGCAGGTAGTTGCGGTCTCTCCGGCGATTGAAGCTTTGCGCGCAGAACGTCAAAATGAAATGGTTGAACTGCAAAAGTTCTTGGAAAATGCTAATACGGAAATCAATAAGTTGAGCGGCCAAAAGAAAGCGGAAATGAAACAGGCTTATGGTGAAGAATTAGCTCAAAAACAACAGGCTATGCAGGATAAATATAATGAAAAACTGCGCACGATTGATCAGGATATGACAAACCTGATTGAAAAAGTGGCTAAGAAAAAAGGCTTTAAGCTGGTTTTGAGCAAAACATCAGTAGTTTTGGGCGGAACCGATATTACGGAAGATGTTATCAAAGCTATTCAAGCTAAATAGAAAATAATATTTTTTCAGAAAAAAGGCAGGAATTCAACTTCCTGCTTTTTTATTTGAATGACATTTTTAAAACGACTACGCTCAGGGTGACATTTTTTATTTTTTTCACATCATTGTTAACCTATTTCTAACCATTATATCCTTATATTAAGCACAGTAACAAATAGAAAGGAGTAAGACTGTGGCGGGAGGAATCAGCCTCAATGCGAATATGCGCAGCAATCTGCTTAGCCTGCAAAACATCAGCGGGCAAGTCAGTTTGACGCAAAATCGCTTGGCTACCGGCCTCAAGGTCAACTCCGCGATTGATAATCCTTCCTCCTTTTACACCGCCAAATCCTTAAATAATCGGGCAACCGACCTAAGCCAGTTGCTAGATAGTATGAGCCAGGGTATTCAGGTTATAAAGGCTGCCTCGACTGCTATTGACAGTGCGACAAAAGTCATTGCGCAGATGAGCCAGATTGCACAAAGCGCGAGCGAGGTAATCGGCGGCGAGGTGCATAAAATTGATTCCTCAATGACGACGCTTGAAATTCAACAGATATTGAATCAAGGCGGCATAATTTCCCTGCAAGATGACATTACCTTAACCAAGACTTTGGACATCAACATCGCCGGCACAATCATAGTCGGCAACGGCCACAGCCTAACCTATCAAGGCAGCAGCGGCTTTAAGGTTGTAGGGAATGAGAATGTGGCCGGTGACGCGGCGCTGAACATTATCGCCGATGCCAAAATCAGCGGTTTGACGATAAATTATAGTAACAGCGCGGCACAGGGAACGGCGATAAGCGTGGCGGGAGCAAGTGCGGATATTGACAACCTGAGCATCAACGGCAGCACGACCGCCAACCGGTTATACGGGATACAGGTCTTAAATGGTGGAAAGTTAAAGCTCGACAGCACGCAAAACATCAATCTGGGCGGAGAATACAGTCAAAAGTTGGTAAACGGAAATCCGGACTTGTGGGCGGGCAAATACAACACCGACATGATAGTCAATCAAATCGGTAATGATGGAGCTGCAGCGTGGGCGTGCAAGAATTATAGTCCGGACGCGTCATTGACGAATGATGCGACGTTTGGCGCGGGACAATGGTATTTGCCGGGGCTGGGAGAATTGGCGGACCTGTACGGGACGGATTATGAGGCGATAAATACTCCGGCGGCAGGACACGGCACGACAGGCTCAAAAGGCGACAACAAGGCCAAAATCAATGCGGCGTTGAGCACCTTGCAAGCCAAAGGTGTTGATGCCAAAACCTTAACCAACTCTTGGTACTGGTCGTCTTCTGAGCTCTACGAGGGTAATTCTTGGTACGTAAATATAAATAATGGCAACCGTAATGGCACCATTAAAGATTATTCTGAGTACGTTAGGGCTACTCAGCTTGTCGAAAATTGCTTTAACCCTTTACCCCTTTCCGCCGGAGGCGGTGGCGGCGGAGCCGCGCCAAAAATCGGTGATGTAATGTACGCGGACAAAACCTATGGCTCGGCGGCGGATTATGACGGAAGCAAACAGGCGGTCGGCATCATCAGCCATATTAGCGAAGACGGGACGTCAGCCACCATCATCGCCCTCAAAGATATCGGTGCTTTCAAATGGCAAAACAGTGCGTATAAGGACGAAAACGGCAACTATCATGGCACAAACATAACCAATATTAAAGAATATTATTGGGAAAGCAATCCGGATATCTATACCGCCATCGCCAAAGGCCGCGGCGAGATCAGCGTCAGCAATCGGCTGACCGAGGCTTTGGATGTGTCAGTGAGTTCCTACACCAAGCAGTTTAACACCGCGCTCAATGTCTATGATCAACTAATCTCTGACGGCAGTTATCAGGGAATAAATCTGCTTAAGAGCGATAAGTTGAAAGTAGTTTTTAATGAAACCGGAACGCATTATTTTGAAATTAAGGAACAGAACATTACTTCCGCGGCTTTAGGCTTTGAAAACGCAAAATGGGAAACTTTAAGCGATATTAAAAGCAGCATTGAACAACTGCAATCGGTGGTGAGCACATTGCGCGAGGTCAGCACCAATTTGGGCAATAATTACAGCATTTTAACCACCCGCCAAAACTTTACTGATAATCTGATTAATGTTCTGACTGAGGGTGCGGATAATTTAACCCTTGCCGATATGAATTCCGAAAGTGCGACCATGCTCGCTCTCCAAACCAGACAACAATTGGCGGTTAATGCTCTATCCCTAGCGTCAGAATCCGCAAGAGAGATATTAAAACTCTTCTAAGTGCCGGGGAAGTTCGTATAACGGTACATCTAAAGCGATTTTACGGGCCGCCGCCATCCTCATTTACGCTTTATGTAAACTCCGGTGTCGCCACCCCTAGAAATCACTTTATCTGCACCATTCTCCGAACTTCTGTGTCGAATGTGTTGAAAGGCATTTTTAAATGTCACCTTGAGCGAAGTCGAAAGGTCTCGGCTATATAAAAATTTGCCGAGATCCTTCCACGCGCTACCGCTTGGTCAGGATGACGATGATAGAAAATGCTTGGTCAGGATGACGTTCATTGTGTAGGGATTTATGTCCGATAATACATTAAAAGCCGCTATATTTTCAGGTATAGCGGCTTTTACGGAGTTAGACTGATGTTAATTATTCGTCATCAGACGAGATGTTATCATCCCCGATAAGTTCGGTGCTTAAGTGACCGGCATCAGCTTTAATCTTGTTTTCAATTTCTTGAGCCACATTCGGATTTTCTTTGAGGAAAATCTTAGCATTTTCGCGGCCTTGACCAAGTTTTTCGCCATTATAAGCAAACCAAGAACCTGATTTCTCAACAATTCCGGCTTTGATACCTAAGTCAAGCAATTCACCGGTCTTGGAAATGCCTTCGCCGTACATAATATCAAAGTCAATGACCTTAAACGGAGGAGCAACCTTGTTTTTGACGATTTTAACGCGGGTTTGGCTGCCGATAATGTCATCTTTGTCTTTGAGTTTGCCAATGCTGCGAATGTCAATACGTACAGAAGCATAGAATTTAAGAGCATTACCGCCGGTCGTGGTTTCGGGGTTGCCGAACATAACACCGATTTTCATACGAATTTGGTTGATGAAAATAACCAAAGTGTTAGAGCGGGCAATGGTCGAAGTGAGTTTGCGTAAAGCCTGACTCATCAAGCGGGCCTGCAAACCCATATGCGAATCGCCCATTTCGCCTTCAAGTTCAGCCTTCGGAACAAGCGCCGCTACCGAGTCAACAACCAAAACATCAATAGCGCCTGAACGGACTAAAGTGTCTGTGATTTCGAGAGCCTGCTCACCGGCATCAGGTTGCGAGATTAAGAGATTTTCAATATCAACGCCGATTTTTTTGGCATAAGACGGATCAAGTGCGTGTTCGGCATCAATAAAGGCGCAAGTGCCGCCTTTCTTTTGAGCCTGAGCAATGACGCTCAAGGCTAAAGTGGTTTTACCGGAACTCTCCGGACCGTAAATTTCGACAATACGTCCGCGCGGCATACCGCCGATACCGAGAGCTAAGTCCAATCCCAAAGATCCGGTTGAGATTGCCTCAATATCCGCATGGGCGTTATCTTGTCCGAGGCGCATAATCGAGCCTTTGCCGAAAGCTTTCTCAATCTGGCTGAGGGCGGCGTCAAGTGCTTTATCTTTATCCATTATTTTGACCCTTCAATTTAGTTACGAATCTGATTTGTTTATAATATGTTCTATTTTTGTTCTTTTGGCAAGAACTTTTTTGTGTGATTGCGTTTTTTGTAATTATGGTGTCCACGATATTGAGACGGATAGGTTTTGACAATAACTTCCGCTGAGTTATCACCACTTTTGAAATCAGCCAAAGCGGCGGTTACCACAGCACCGAAAATCACAACAGCCCACGAGCTGTAAATCCAGATAAGCAGAATCGGCAAAGTTGCCATTGCTCCATAGAGGGTTTTATAGGTGGCAGAGGCCAAAATAACCTGTCCGAAAAACTTACGCAGCAAATAAAACATGAAAAGCGCAACCACTGCTCCGATTAAAGCATGCAGAATTTTGACTTTTTTGTTAGGAACTAAAACATAAAGCAAAACCAACGCCAGCAGTGTGCAGAGGCTGGGAACAAGGCTGCTGATATAAAATTGAGTGCTGATTATTTCCTCGGGCATAAACTTTTGCAGGGTGTAAAGGTAACCACGCAATGATAATGCCGTGCCAAGCAAGAGCGGGCCAAGGGTAATTACGGTCCAGTATAAGGTTATACGGGTTTTGATGCTGCGTGGTTTATAAACCTTGAAGATAAAGTTTAGGCTGTCTTCAATTGTCGAAAGCATTAAGATTGCCGTAACGGCGATGCAAATTACGCCGATGGTTGTAAGTTGAGCCGTGGCACTGATGAATTCGGCAAAATATTGGCTGATTTCGGCCTCAATATTGGGGACAAAATATTGCAGGATAATATCTTGCAATTGTTCCTTAACGCCGGAAAAAACCGGAAAAGCCGAAAAAATCGCCAGACCGATGGCTAAAAGCGGAACAATGGCGATTAAAGAAGTATAGCTCAACGATGCCGCGACGCGAAAAATAGTGTCAGTGCGGACACGTTGAGTCAGATAAATAATAAATTGTTTGCTGATTGAACTCCAGTTTTTGAGGACGTCAGCGGCAGAAGAGAGCGGTTTTTGTATATACATTCGACAGCCTTGAAAAAAATTGTTTACAAATTTGAGTAAATTTTATAGAAATCTACCTAGAATTCAAGAGATATAATTTGTCTGTTAATTTGTAACTTAGTAAAAGGAATAAATATTATGACTGAAATGACAGCATTAATGGCTGGTAAAAAAGGTCTGATTATGGGTTTGGCCAATGACAAGTCAATCGCATGGGGTATTGCTCAGGCTTTGAATGCACAAGGCGCACAACTCGCAATCTCTTATCAAAATGAAACCTTAGAAAAAAGAGTTCAGCCGTTGGCTGCACAGTTGGATAAAGAACCGTTGTTGATTAAATGCGATGTTTCGGATTCAGCCAGTGTTGAAGCTTGTTTTAAAGAATTAGGCGATAAATGGGGAAAAATTGACTTCCTAGTCCACGCAATTGCTTTTTCGGATAAGAATCAGCTTAAAGGACGCACGATTGATACAACCCGCGATAACTTCAAAATGACCATGGAAATTTCCTGCTTCTCCTTCTTGGAAGCTTGCAAATATGCTGCGCCGATTATGAATGAAGGCGGTGCAATCGTTACTTTGACTTATATGGGAAGTGAACGCGTTTTGCCGAACTACAACATTATGGGTGTGGCTAAAGCCGCTTTGGAAGCTTCTGTTCGTTATGCTGCTGTTGATTTGGGACGTCAGGGCGTTCGGGTTAATGCCGTATCGGCAGGCCCGATTAAAACTTTGGCAGCATCTGGTATCGGTGATTTTCGCAAGATTTTGCACTGGAATGAATTTAATGCTCCTCTGCAACGCAATGTTACACAAGAAGAAGTCGGTATGATGGTTATGAGCCTGCTTTCTCCTTGCGGTACAGGTGTTACCGGCGAGATTATTCACGTTGACTGCGGATATCATATTCAAGGTATGCTTAACCTTGATAAGGCGGTTGAAACCGGCAAGATGCTGTGTGAAGGCGAATAATAAACGCAAAAACAGTAATAGCTTGAATCTCCCGCCGTTTGACGGGAGATTTTTTTGATGGTGAAAAAGCAAATTATAAGTTGAGTAAAAAACGAAAAACGCTACAATAAGCTTAATTATTCAAGCAAAGAGGATAATAATGGATAAAGTATCATCGCCTTTTCCAACCGGAAATTATAGTTTGCGTAAAGTACGCGGAATTAAAATTTTAGTTAAATCAACCATATATGCGTTTGCAATAGTGGGGATTTTGTTTATTCTGCTTCTATTGGCGGTAATAGGGCTGTTGCGCAGTGAAGCCGTAATCGAACCGCTACCGGAAAAAGCAATTGTCAAACTTAATCTTGACAGCATGGTTAACGAAGTTCGGGCTGATAATTTGTTAACGGAAATACAAGATGAAAATTCGGCGGCGTTTATTGATTGGCTGACAATGATTGATGTTATGGCCAAAGACGAGCGTGTGGCGGCTTTGGCGGCGGACGTAAATGTGACGGAAATGGGGCTGGGGCAGATCAACGAACTGCATAAAGCGATTGAGCATTTTCGGCAAAGCGGCAAAAAGGCATATCTTTTCTCAACCGGAATGGGCGCATACGGCGGTGGTACAAAAGAATTTTATCTGGCATCGGCTTTTGATGAAATAACAATGCAGCCAAATACCGATGTCGGGTTGACGGGGTTGAGCGTCGAAGTGCCGTTTATGCGGGGTTTGCTTGATAAAATCGGGATAAAACCGGAATTTTTCGGTCGTTATGAGTATAAAAATGCGATGGCGACTTTTACTGATAAAGAGATATCGCCGGCATATCAGGAAAATCTGCAGGATATGGTTACGGGGTTGAATGATACCATTTTGCAAGGTCTGAAAGATGCTCGCTATAAAAATTTGACGCTTGATGACTGGCAAAAGCTGATGAATGAAGCGCCGTTTTCGGCTGAATTTGCCAAGGAAAAAGGATTAATCGACAATATTGCTTATCGTCCGGAGTGGGAAGATAAATTAAAGAAAAAATATGACGCCGAGTTCTACTCGTTTGAAAATTATATAAATAATTTTAAGTGGAATGAGAGTAAAAATTATATTGCGCTGGTGAATATTGAGGGTACGATTGACGAAGGAGAGAGCAACGATACCGGTTTGCAGCTGGATAAAATTGTCGGGACGCAAACGGTGTTGCGGCAGCTGCGCGAAATTGAAAAAAATGATGATGTTAAAGCGGTGGTGCTGCGGATAAATTCGCCGGGCGGCAGTTATACGGCGGCTAATGAGATATGGTATGCACTGAAGCATCTTAAAGAAGTTCGTAAGTTTCCGTTAATCGTTTCAATGGGAAATTATGCGGCTTCGGGCGGATATTTCATTGCCTTGGCCGGTGATAAGATTTTAGCAGATGATATGACCATAACCGGTTCTATCGGTGTTTTCGGCGGTAAGGTTGTGTTTGAGGAGCTGTGGAACAAGATAGGGGTTAACTGGTATGGTTTCCAAACCAGTGAATCGGGCAATGTTTTGAGCGCTAATCACGGTTTTACAAAACAACAAATATCCATATTTAACAAATCATTAGATAGAGTATATGAAGATTTTACTTCAAAAGTTTCTATGGCGCGAAAACTAGATAAAAAACAGATTGATAAGGTTGCGCGCGGCAGAGTTTTGACTGGTAAAAAAGCATTGCAGACCGGTTTGGTCGATGAGATCGGCGGCTTAGCACAGGCTTTGCAACTGGCGGCGGAAGAAGCCGGAATTGAACAAAATAATTTTGGAATGATAATTTATCCGCAGCAAAAGACATTGTCGGAAAAAATCAAAGAGGCTTTGTCGGGATCGCCGCTTAATGTATCGGCAGCGGTGAAGATAATAACTGATACGAAAGAAAAAAATAAGATTGCAGTTATGCAGCGCTTGCGTTATGATGCGGTTTTGCCGCCAATGATTTTTAATGATTAAGAGGAACAAAGTATGGCAATAGATACACAAACAGTCAAAAGAATCGCTTTTTTATCGCGTTTACGCATTGAAGATGATAAGATTCAGGCAACCGAAGATGAATTTAATAAAATTTTAGACTGGGTTGAACAGCTTAAAGAGGTTAATACCGATAATGTTGAACCGCTGATTTCGGTTAATGAGCATAATTTGAGCCTGCGTGCCGATGAGGTTACGGAAGGCAATCAGTCGGCAGCGGTTTTGGCTAATGCCCCAATGAAAGAATACGGTTACTTTGCAGTTCCCAAAGTTGTTGAATAAATACAAGAACAGGATAGTGTGATGACAGAATTAACAAGACTAACCATTGCAGAAGCTCGTGAAGGGCTGAGAAAAAAAGAGTTCAGTGCGGTTGAATTGACGGAAGCTTATATAGCCAAAATGAACGCCGGCAAAAAATATAATGCCTTTGTTTGTGAAGTTCCCGAAAAGGCTTTGGAACAGGCAAAAGCCAGTGATGCTAAGTTGGCGCAAGGACAGGGTGGTGATTTGGAAGGTATTCCGTTGGGAATTAAAGATCTGTTCTGCACTAAAGGAATCGCAACAACGGCTTGCTCGAATATTCTGAAGGGCTTTGTTCCGCCGTATGAATCAACCGTGAGCGGAAAGTTATTGGCGGCCGGAGCAAATTTTTTAGGTAAGCTTAATCTTGACGAATTTGCAATGGGCGGCAGCAATGAAACTTCGGCTTTCGGACCGGTGGTTAACCCTTGGAGTAAAGACGTGCCGTTGGTTGCCGGTGGTTCGTCCGGTGGTTCGGCTGCCGCAGTTGCTGCGGAGATGTGTGCCGCCGCAACCGGTACTGATACCGGCGGGTCTATTCGCCAGCCTTCAGCTTATTGCGGAGTTACGGGAATTAAACCGACTTACGGACGTTGCTCGCGCTATGGTATTATTGCCTTTGCGTCATCGTTGGATCAGGCCGGACCAATAGCCAAAAATGTGCGCGACTGTGCAATTATGCTGAAAAATATGGCAGGTTATGATGCCAAAGACGCTACATCGGCTAAGGTTGAAGTTCCTGATTTTGAAAAGTTTTTGGGACAAGACATTAAAGGGATGAAAATCGGTATTCCGCAGGAATATCGAGTTGATGGGCTTAATGACGAGGTGGCTTCTTATTGGCAAAAAGCCGCAGAGATGTTTAAGCAAAGAGGAGCTGAACTGGTTGATATTTCTTTGCCGCATACCCAATATGCGCTTGCAACTTATTATATTATCGCTCCGGCGGAAGCTTCGTCTAATCTGGCTCGTTATGATGGTTTGCGGTTCGGCAACCGCGTAGACGGTCAGCATCTTGACGATATGTACATTAACTCGCGTACTGCCGGTTTCGGTAAGGAAGTCAAACGCCGGATTATGGTTGGTACTTATGTGCTTTCAGCAGGATATTATGACGCCTATTATCTGAAAGCGCAGAAAGTTCGCCGCCTGATTCGTGATGATTTTGTTAAAGCGTTTGAAAAATGCGATGTGATTTTAACTCCGACAACACCCACACCGGCTTTCCCGATTGGGGATAAAACCATGCAAAAAGATCCGATTACCATGTGGCTGAATGACGTGTTCACCGTATCGGTCAGCTTGGCAGGACTTCCGGCAATGAGTTTGCCGATAGGGGTGTCAAAAGGCGGGCTGCCTCTGGGTATGCAGCTCATCGGTAAAGCTTTTGATGAGGCCGCCGTGTTTAAGGCAGCATCGGCTTTGGAAAAAGATGTTGATTTTAGAAGAGGACAGAAATAATGACAGGAATGATTATTGAAGGTAAAACCGCAAAATGGGAAGTTATCTGCGGATTGGAAATTCACTGCCAGATTATTTCAAAATCCAAGATGTTTTCGGGAGCGTCTACTCATTATGGCTCTGACCCTAACGAAAATGTTTCGTTTGTTGATGCCGGAATGCCGGGGATGTTGCCGACATTAAATGAAATGTGCGTCCGCCAGGCGATTAAGACCGGTTTGGGCTTAAATGCCAAAATCAATAAGTATTCGGAATTTGCAAGGAAAAATTATTTTTATGCCGATTTGCCGCAGGGATATCAAATAAGCCAATTTAAATATCCGATAGTCGGAGAGGGCAAGGTTGTGGTTGATTTGGCTGACGGAACAACCAAAGATATCGGGATTGAGCGGTTGCATATTGAGCAAGATGCCGGAAAATCCATTCATGATATTTCGCCGACCAAAAGTTTTATTGACCTTAATCGTGCCGGTGTCGGCTTGATGGAAATTGTTACCAAGCCTGATTTTCGGTCACCGGAAGAAGCGGGAGCGTTCCTACGTAAATTACGTTCGATTGTCCGCTATTTGGGTACGTGCGATGGTAATATGGACGAAGGTTCAATGCGTTGTGATGTTAACGTTTCTGTCCGCAAAGTCGGTGAAGACGGCTATCGCACACGCAATGAAATGAAAAACGTCAATTCGGTTAAGTTTGTGATGCAGGCAATTGAGTCCGAAGCACGTCGCCATGTCGAAACTTATGAAAACGGCGGAACTATTGAGCAGGAAACCAGACAGTTTGATCCGGCAACCGGAACAAGCAAGGTTATGCGCAAGAAAGAATTTGCTCATGATTATCGCTACTTCCCCGAACCGGATTTATTGCCGTTGGTTCTGACTGATGAGATGATTCAGCAGGTTAAAGATGAAATGGTTGAACTGCCGGATGCCAAAAAAGCGCGCTTTGTTAAAGAACTGGGTTTGACCGATTATGATGCCATGGTCTTGTGCGAAAATCGGGAAACTGCCGAATGGTTCGAAAAAGCGGCTCGCGGGCATGATGCGAAAAAAGTAGCAAACTGGATGATGGGTGACTTTTTTGCGATGCTGAACGAAAAGAAAATTGAGTTGAGCGAGAGTCCAATAAGTCCGGAAAATCTTGGTAAATTGGTTGATTTGATTACTTCCAATGTGATTAACGGTAAAACCGCTAAAGATGTATTTGCGATTATGGCACAAACCGGCGAAAATCCGGAGAAGATTGTTGAGGAAAAAGGCCTTAAGCAAGTGACGGATACCGGAGCGATTGAAGCGGTAATTGATGAGGTTATTGCCGCAAATCCGGATAATGTCGCAGCTTATAAAGCCGGAAAAGTCGCTCTTATGGGGTGGTTTGTCGGACAGGTTATGAAGGCTTCCAAAGGCAAAGCTAATCCGGCGATGGTTAATGAGTTGTTGAGAAAGAAGTTATAAGGAAGCTCGTCTAGAGTAAGGAAGTTTCGTATAACGGCACATCTAAAGCGATTTTACGGGGATAACGCCATCCTCATTTACGTTTTATGTAAACTCCGGTGTCGTCACCCCTGGAAATCACTTTATCTGCACCATTCTCCGAACTTCTATGAGTACGTGCAAAAATATTTAAAATGTCATCCTGACCAAGCGCAGCGCGTGGAAGGATCTCGGCTATATTTTTTGCGGTGTTGCAACAAGGTTTGATGTCGGGACTTACGCCCGACAACACATTAAGGCCGAGACCCTTCGACTACGCTCAGGGTGACATTTTTTTAATATTTTCCCTCTCTTGTTAACCCAAAAGTAACCATTACATTGTTACTATAATCGTAGTAAAATTAATGAAAGGAGTAAGGTCGTGGCGGGAGGAATCAGCCTCAATACGAGTATGCGCAGCAATCTGCTTAGCCTGCAAAACATCAGCGGGCAAGTTGATGCAACGCAAAATCGCTTGGCTACCGGCCTCAAGGTCAACTCCGCGATTGATAATCCTTCCTCCTTTTACACCGCTAAATCCCTGAATAATCGGGCAACCGACCTGTCCACACTCCTTGACTCCATGGAACAAGCCGTTTCCACCGTCAAAGCCGCCAATACGGCTTTAGAAGCCGGATCGGAATTGCTTGCCCACGCTGCCGCTCTCGCCAACTCGACGCTTGACACCACGGTCATACCCTCCTTTCAAGACATGCAAGCGTTAGTCGGCGACAGCGGCACGGTCGTGACCACCGCCCAAGAACTCAAAAACGCGGTTAATTCCGGCGTCAAAACCATTTGTGTTTACGGCGAAATAAATTATTTTGAAAACGAAACCCTTAAACTCCAAGACGGGCAGAAATTAATCGGCACGGAATACTTCACCGGTTACACCGGCAACGAAAAATTCTCTAAAATTAACTTTAAGGGGAATAATGAGCGCGCCATTGAATGCCGCGAAAATACCATTTCTGACTTAGCTCTGAACTTTGATTGCACCTGTACAACCAGAGGCAACCTGATATTCAAAAATGGAAATGCCAAACTTAACGTTAGTAATCTTGATTTGCAGCTTTCATCCTTAGATGCCACTTCTGGAAATCTGCAAGGAGCAATATGTGCATATTATGGGGAGCTGGCAATAGATGGCACAATCAATGTTAACGGAACAGGTGTGGCGGTGGGGGGGGATTGCAACTTCTGAGTGCCGTACAACCATAAAGAATGGTGCGGTTGTTAACATCAAAAGCACATCTACACGATATGCAAACAATAGTTTTATGATTTACTACAATTCTGTGGTTGATTTATATGGTACGATTAACTGCAATGGACGCACTCTCTTGGGTTATGGAGAGTATGCTAACAATACCCTAAATATTTATAACGGCGCAACCCTTAATACCACCGGAGAACTTCTAATAGACGCATCAAATAGTAATGATACCATTAATAAAATTAACTTTGAAGCGGGTAGCAGATTAAATATTAATGATGAATATGGCTTGGTATCAACCATCAGCACCGGAACGAGTATCTTAAGTAGCACGACATCATTCATCATCATTATCTCTAAAGATCTGATGACAACACCTGGTTTCAGCAAAACTTCAAACACGACCGACTGGAATAACTTTCCACCGGTAAACAAGCGGACAGCCAATAATACTGACAAAGCGGCCAAAGGCTACAAAAAATTAATAAATCAATACGATGAGCTGATGAATGACGCATCATACAAGGGGATTAATTTGCTCAAAGGCAATGATTTATCCGTCATGTTCAACGAAGACCGTAGCAGCTCACTTACTGTCGACGGAGCGGATATGACCAGTTCTTCTTTAGGACTGACGACATTTGAATGGCAGACCCAAGGCGACATTGCCCAATCCTTATCTGAAATTGCCGACGCGCTGTCGTCCATTCGTTCATTCACTACTGAATTAGGCAATAATTATAGTATCTTAACCACGCGGCAAAACTTTACTGACAGCCTGATTAATGTTCTGACTGAGGGTGCGGATAATTTAACTTTGGCGGATATGAATTCCGAAAGTGCAACCATGCTCGCCCTCCAAACCAGACAACAGTTGGCGGTTAATGCTCTGTCTTTAGCGTCCGAGGCAACACGGGAGATACTCAAACTCTTTTAAGTGCCGGGGAAGTTCGTATAACGGCACATCTAAAGCGATTTTACGGGGATAACGCCATCCTCATTTACGTTTTATGTAAACTCCGGTGTCGTCACCCCTGGAAATCACTTTATCTGCACCATTCTCCGAACTTCTGTGTTGAGTGTGTTGAAAGGCATTTTAAAACGTCATTCTGACCAAGCATTTTAAAAACAACAATAAAATATATTTTGTCAAAAATGGACAAATATGGTTTACTAATAATTAAATTTATGTTATTATAATTTTAAGATGAATTGTTGGTTGGGAGAAGGCTATGTCAATAAGAGATGTGGAAAATACGTTAAGTGAGGCAAGAAAGAAAAATAGCCGTTCTATGATGCGGGATTATGTCATGGGTGGAGGAGCAACAGCAGAGCCTTGCTCGTATGAAGATATGTCGTATATCTTGCAAAAACTTAACGAAATGTCTTGCCCGAAGGAGTGGAAACAAGACATCGTTTTTGCGGCGATTAATCGCGGTGATGTCAAAGAGGGAACTCCGGAGAGCAAATTTTTATATGGCTGTGTGCGCGATAATATTGATAAATTTGATGAATTTTGGCAGCCAGATGACTCGCGTAAAGTAGTGGGACAAAATGTCGGGGTGGCAATTGATGATATCCAAAGCGGCAAAATTAAACCTGATTCTAAATTTTATGGAGAAACAATCACCGCCTTGGCCGCTAATCGGGATAAAGACGAGCGCTTAAAGAGTAATGGTGAGCGCGATTGGCTTTATAATCAGGCTCTTACCTTGGGACGAATTGACGCGGTAGAAAACCTGATTAAAGATGCATACGCCGGCGAAAAACCGGATGAGGCTTTTGTTGATAAAGTGTTACGGGATTGTACCGCCAAATTTGCCGCCGATGATTGCACCGGTATTTATCAGACAGTGGCAACAAAAAGCAAAAATTCTGAAGTGTTGCGCCATGTCAGCGCGTGTATGACGACGCTTAAAAGTAAAAATAACATTTATCATTTAGCAGATACGTTGTCTCAAAATCCTCATATACCGGAAAATGTCCAGAAAAACTGTGTTAAATTTGATTTGGCGCTACCTGATTTTCTGCAAGGAACATTGACGAGCAATGTTGCTGAACATACAAAAAATCCGGAAATGTTGGATTTATGTCTGGGAAATATTGATAAGATAGTGGATAAAAATGCCGATATGTTTAGGTATATGCACAATCATTCGTATATGAGCAACTGTTGGGATATTATGAATAATGTTTTGAAAAATCCTAACAAAACGGAACAAAATGTTGCCAGTGTGAGTGCGATTGCAAACAGCGGAAAAGTTAAACGAGAAATTGATGCCAGCTGCGAAGTTTTGGATAAGCTGACAGCCATGAAAAAAGAAAAGTCAACAACGGCCGCATTGCAATTTTCGCAAGGAAACACCGGCAGATAATTTTCCCAATTTGGTAAGAAAAAACAGCCTCAGATGAGGCTGTTTTTTTTGAGTGTTATAAGGTTGGTGTCGGGACAGGAAGTTTCGGCTGCGGGGCAGGAGCCGCAACCGGTGCTGTCGGTTTAACAGGGGCTGTTGGTGTATCGGAAACGGCCGGTGTTTCAACATTAACCGGCTTAGCCGCAACTGCCGCCGGAGCATCAGCCTTGGGTTTTATGTCCAGGGTCGGAACCGGTATATCAGCTTTGGGAGCAGCAGCCCGAGCTGTCGGAGCGTTTTGTTCCAAAGGTGCTTTGGTGTCTAAAATGCCGTTTAGGAGCATATGCGTAACTTTATCGCCGACTTTGATTTGGTTGCGGCGGACTTGGCCGGCATTAAGTTCAATAACGGCACGTACCGGATCACGCGAGATAATCAAATCTTCCGACATCGGTTGGGCATTTTCTTTAATCATGCTGACAGTGCCGTCCGGAGCAACAAAGATCATATCCAACGGAATTTTGGTGTTTTTCATCCACATGGCTGTGGGACGTACCGGATAGATATTAAAAATCATACCGCTGTTGAATGCTAAAGTGCTGCGGTGCATGAGGCCTTGTTGCAAATCATCGGGCGTGTTGGCAACTTCAACCGCAAAACGGGCGTCACCGTTGCTGGTTTTGATAAGCAGCGGGGTAGTAGGTTTGGGTTCAGGTTCTTTGGTGCAGCTGATTACCAGCAACAAGAGCAAAAATAATTTAACCAATTTACACATTAGTATTCTCCTTAGTATTTTGGGAATTGAGTTTGCGCGGTTTCCAACTGGAAACAACAACCGGACCGTGTTGTGAAATTAAAACTTTTGAAGGACTTCGGCCATCAGTCCGGTGTAAAGTCGATGATGTCAAATTTTCCTTAAACTGAGCTGACAATTCCGTCGGGTTAACCAAATTAGCATGTCCGATCTGAAAATTATTGCCATAAAGAGCAGAGCTTTTGACAAAGTCAGCTAAGTCGCGAATGCTCATGGGGGAATATTTTTGCCATATCAGTGACAGAAAATGATTAATGTCATGGCTAAACTGAGGGGCTGTCATAAGAGGACGGCCAAAAGACAGCGCTTTTTTGACATTTGGTTCGGTAAAACCGGAGGCATCAACGACAAAAACCGCCGGCATAAGATAGTTTTGCGCATTAAGCAAAGCATAATGAACCTGCGCTAAAAAAAGCAGATGCTGAAGTTTCTCATTCTCAAGATACCAACCGTCTTTTTCGGCTTGTTTGAAAAACCAATTGGCAACATCCAGAGCTGAACTTACTGCCGGTGCGGACACGTTTTCCCCCTTAAATCTTATATGTTGGAATTTATTATAATCAATATTAAAAAGATTACAAATAAATATTGGAAGATAATCAACCCTAAATTAATCTGCATAAAAAGTTTTTTTGTGCTTGTGTTATCGTAATAAATATAATATCAATAACAAAGAATTATTAGCATTTTTGATAAGGACAAATCGATGTTGTTGCTCAAAAGAATTAGTTTTATGAGTGTGTTGTGTGCCGGGTGTTTGGCGCTAAATGCTTGTGCCGGCGCTATTTTTCCGGATATTGATGACAACGAGGAGGAAGTCGTGGTCGGCGAGGGCGGACGCGTGGTTAAATCGTTGCCTGAAAAGGGAAGTTCACTGAAAGCCGATACGGAAAATGCGGCTTATGAAAATGATGCCGATGACGAAGAGGCTGAAGCGGACAAAACATCAGCAGCAGATGATGATGACGATGAAGCTTTGGAAGAAGATAAAGCCGCTCCGGCAGAGACAACACCGGTTGTTCGCAATGAAAATGTTGCTCCGGCAGTCGTTCCGGCGGTCAACTGGTCTGAAAACGATGCGCCAAGCGTAAGTTATCGGTTGGATACATTTTACTTTAATAACGGCAGTGCCGTCTTAGACAGCAGCTATAATGCTCAAATTCGTAAGATTGCACAAGAGGTTAAACAACGTAATGCATCGGTAACTGTTTACGGTTATGCTTCAAGCCGCACAAGAAATACTGATGCGGTTTCACACAAGTTGGCTAACTTCAAAATTTCTTCCGAAAGAGCAGAGAATGTGGCAGCAGCATTGCGTCGGGCAGGAATTCCGGCAAATCGAATCAGTGTTGAAGCTTTATCTGATACAGTTCCGGCTTATCAGGAAGTTATGCCGGAAGGCGAACGCTTGAACAGACGTGCGGAAGTTTATATTTCCTACTAATCCGGTGTCAGGAAATAAACAATTACTAAAAGTGTGGTGACGGGCTGAAGAGCAAACGGATATCACACTTTTGTTTTTTATAAAAGAATGTGGTAGTTAATGGCAAACGATGTAAACCAATCATTGGGCGGTAATTTGTGGCATGTGGCGGAGGTCGACGAACGCACGGCTGAGTTGATTGCGCAGAAATATAATTTACCGTATCTGGTTGCGCGAATTTTGGCTTTGCGGCAGATTAACATTAATGATGTGCCATTATTTATGTCGCCGAAAATTCAAAGTTTGATGCCGAATCCGTTTGTGTTGAAGGATATGGCTAAAGCAGCGGAAAGAATCGCTTCAGCCGTTATTAAAAAGCAAAAAATTGCGATTATCGGTGATTATGATGTCGACGGTGCAACTTCAACCTCGGTTTTGCGCTCATTTTTGAGTGAGGTTAGTGAAACGCCGATGGTTCATATTCCCGAACGTGATGAGGGCTATGGGCCAAGTATGCAGGCAGTCGATGATTTCAAGGCACAAGGGGCGGAGTTGCTGATTACGGTTGATTGCGGCACAACCGCTTTTGAGGTTTTGGAATATGCCACGGCACAGGGAATGGATGTGATTGTGCTTGATCACCACGAGGCGGAAGCTAAACTGCCGCAGATTTATGCTGTGGTTAATCCGAAGCGTCTGGATGATGAAAATCAGTATCCGTATTTGCGCTATATGGCGGCGGTCGGAGTGGTCTTTATGACCGTAGTGGCGGTTAATCGCGAGCTGCGCGAGAAAAAGTACTATAACGCGGAAAAACCAGAGTCGGATTTGATGAAATGGCTGGATTTGGTGGCGCTTGGCACGGTTTGTGATGTTGTGCCGCTGCAGGGGCTGAATCGGGCATATGTACGGCAGGGCTTGAAAATTATGGCGGCGCGAAAAAATATCGGCTTAACGGCTTTGCTTGATAAATCAGGACTGAATGAAGCGCCGTCGGCCTTTCATCTGGGATATGTATTAGGGCCGCGAATCAACGCCTGCGGCCGCGTCGGAGAGGCACAATTGGGTTATAAACTGCTATGCGCGCAAAACCAGTTTGAAGCTGATTCATTAGCAGAAAAACTTAATGAGTTTAATGTCCAACGCAAAGATATTGAAGCTTATGTTATGTTGGCGGCGATAGAAATTTTGGAAAGCACGCCGCAAAAATACCCCATAGCATTTGTTTATGGCAAAGATTGGCATCAGGGAGTTATCGGAATTGTCGCCGGAAAGTTAAAAGAGCGTTATAATGTTCCGTCATTTGTGATGTCAATTGAGAGCGACGAGGTTAAAGGTTCAGCGCGTTCTATCCCGCAGATTGATTTAGGGGCTTTGGTTATGGCGGCTAAAGAAAAAGGCATTATAACCAAAGGCGGCGGTCACACCATGGCGGCAGGTTTTTCGCTGAACGAAGACAAGCTGGAAGAATTTCGGGATTTTGTGGGCGAATATGTGGTTAACAGAATCGGAGATGAAGCAATTACTCCGATAGTGGAAATTGATGCTGTGTTGGATGCAAAAGGGGCAACCGTTGAATTGGCGGATTGTTTGTCGCAGTTAGAACCGTTTGGAGCAGGTAATGCCGAACCGGTTTTAATGCTTAAAAATGTGCATATTAATAAGGCATCATTAGTCGGAGTAGGGCATGTACGGTGCTTTTTGTCATCGGACAAAGGCGGAAGTTTGAAAGCTATGGCCTTCAGATGCGCCGATAATGAAATCGGGCAGGCTCTCTTGAAATCCAAAGGCGAAGTGTTTGATGCGGTAGGTGTTCTGCATAAAGACAATTGGATGGGGCGTAATGATGTGCAATTTATTATTAATGATTTACGTAAAGCAACAGATGATTAAAAGGTAAAACAATGGCAGACAGAAAAGTTAGACAACGGGCTAAAAATATCAAAAAAATTCGGTTGGAAAGAGAACGCGCCGTATTTATGAAAGTTGGAGCTAAACTTCGGGCTTATTTATTTACCGGTATTTTGGTGACAGCACCGGTGGCAATAACTTTTTATATGGCATATAAATTTATTCTGTGGGTTGACCGTTTCGTTGATAAATTGATACCACCGCAATATTTGCTGGATAATTATCTGCCGGTTACAATTCCGGGATTGGGATTAGTTGTCTTGTTGGTGGTGTTGACGTTAGTCGGTATGTTTGCCACCGGATTTTTGGGACGCTTTTTCCTGCGCTTGGGAGAATGGATTGTATTTAAAGTCCCATTGGTCTCAAGTGTATATTCCGTTTTAAAACAAATATTTGAAACTTTTTTCTCAAGTAAAACGCAAGCTTTTAGTAAAGTAGTTATGTTGGAATATCCGCGCAAAGGAATCTGGATTTTGGGCTTTGTAAGTTCGGAACTGAAAGGCGAAATAAGAAGATGTTTTAACGAAGAAATGCTGAATGTTTTTATTCCCACCACGCCAAACCCGACTTCCGGTTTCCTAATCTTTGTGCCGAAAAAAGATACGATTGAGCTGGATATGAAGGTCGAAGAGGGCATAAAGTTTGTAATTTCAGGTGGTTTGGTCGAGCCTGAACAAATGAAGAAAAAATAAGTCAGGCGAAATAAGTAAAAAAATTTCCCCAATTGCAAAAAATACTTGATTTATTTTTATTTGTGCTTTATTTCTATGCACAGCTTTATTGGCAATATGCGGCCATGGCGGAATTGGTAGACGCGCAACCTTGAGGTGGTTGTGGGAGATTTCCCGTGAAGGTTCAAGTCCTTTTGGCCGCACCATAGTTTGTTTCAATAAAGCTTTTTGTTTATTTGGAGATGCTTGGCAAAATTTAATATTAAGATACCGATTTTGATATCGGCTTCTCAATAGGACTTGAGGGAGGATTGTTATGAGTAAACGAATTAAACGCAGTCTGCTTCCTAAGTCTAAACTCAAAAAAAAGAAAAAATCCACTCTTACAAAATTTGATGGCTATCAGTTAGGACTCGGTCCTAAGATGATAAACTCAATTAACATTGCTCTGCGCGAAGATGATGATGTTCATGTCCGCAAGATTGTTGAGGGTTTGTCAGAATATGATTTGGCAGATTTGATTGAGGCTTTGGATTTAAGTTCGCGTAAAAAGTTAATTGAAATATTAGGCGACAAAATTAATCCGGAAGTCTTTCCCGAATTGAACGATGTTGTTCAGGAACAGGTTATTGAAACCCTGAAAGAGCCGCAGATTGTAAAAATCGCCAATGAATTGGATTCAGACGAAGTTGTAGAAATCCTTGAGCATATGGACAAGGATGAACAACAAAGCATTATCCGTCAACTTGATCCGGAGTTGCAATATCAAGTCGAATCGTCCTTGGGGTATCCTGAAGATTCGGCCGGTCGTATAATGACGCGCGAGTTTGTTAGTATGCCCGATTCATGGACGGTTAAAGAAGCCAAAGAGTTTTTGTTAAAAAATGAAGAATTGCCTGAAGACTTCTATGACATATTTTTAACGGATGAGAAATTCAGACCTACCGGACAAATCGCTTTGGATAAATTGCTGCGCGCAAAGCCTACGCAAAAGCTTTATGATGTTATGGACGGAGAAATTGTACCGATTGATGTCTTGACCGATCAAGAAGAAGTTGCGCATATGTTTCGGGAATATGGTTGGATGTCGGCAATGGTGGTTGATGCACGGGGACACCTTGTCGGTGCAATCTTTATTGATGATGTGGTTGATGTTATTCACGAGGAAGCATCTGAAGATATTATGCACTTGTCCGGTGCGGAGGAAGGCGACGTTTATAAATCGGTGTTTTCGATTTTTAAGTCTCGTGTGGCATGGCTGATTACTAATCTTGGTGCTACGTTGGTGGCGTCAACGGTGGTTAAAGGTTTTCAAGATGTTATCGCGCAAGTTTCTTTGTTGGCGGTATTAATGCCGATTGTCGCTTCAATGGGCGGAACGACCGGAAATCAGACTTTGGCGGTGGTAGTCAGGGCTTTGGCAACCAAAGAGTTAACTTCACGCAATACCTGGAGAATGATCAGTAAAGAGTTTTTGGTCGGAATGTTTAACGGTATGCTCTTTGCCGGTTTAATCGGTTTGATTACACATTTATTGTTCCCTGATTATAAGATTGTCAGTATGGTTATTGCCATTGCGATGTTTATTGAACTCAGCGTTGCCAGTTTGGCCGGAATACTGGTTCCGCTGACTCTCAATCGCTTGAAAGCCGATCCAGCGATTGCTTCCGGTGTTTTTCTGATTGCAATTACTGATTCAGGTGGCTTTTTTGTCTTCTTGGGTTTGGCCAAACTATTCTTGTTTTAAAAGTTTTGCATATCTTGGAAATTAGACTTTTTATTTCAAGTGTTTAAGGGTAGAATCAGCTTAATTAAAGTGAGGAGGATGAAAAAGTGATTACCGGATTGATTGTGGCTATGGTAGTAATTGTGGCAGATCAGGTTAGTAAGTATCTGATTTTGAATGGTTTGCTCGGTGAACAGATAATGATTGTTTACACCTCGTTTTTTAATGTTGTCAGGGCGTGGAATACCGGTGTCAGCTTTTCGATGTTTAATAATTATGGCGGAACGGGGGCAATTTTGCTTTCGGCTGCGGCATTGGTTATAGTGGTCTTTTTGCTGTTTTGGATGAAGCAGGAAAAGAGCAAGATATCACAAATTGCCTTAGGTATGATTATCGGCGGAGCAATCGGAAATGTGATTGACCGCATTCGTTTAGGGGCAGTGTTTGACTTTTTGGACTTTCATATTGCGGATAATCATTGGCCGGCATTTAATATCGCCGACAGCTTTATTTGTGTCGGAGCGGCGGTTTTGATTATTCAGAGTTTGTTTGCTATCATTAAAAAAGAAGAGGTTAAGTAAATGAAAAATTATAATAAAATCGGATTTTTATTGGGAGCTTTATTAGCCTTAAGTGCATGCAGTACCTTAACCAAAGAGAAATTGGGTATGACCAAAAAAGCCCCCGATGAATTTATGGTTGTGCCACGGGCGCCGCTGTCATTGCCGCCGGAGTATGATTTGCGTCCGGTAACCGAGGTGCAGCAGCCTGAGGATACCACCCGAATGAATGCCGGAGAAAAGGCTTTACTGGAAAGGGTTGATAACGAAAAATAAGCAATGATAAAACGTTTTTATCACATCATTTCGTTATTACTGCTGCTTGCGTATAGTCCAATTACGCAAGCACAGCTGTTTAATGGCGAAGAGTTTAAACTGGATAACGGGATGCGGGTAGTGGTTGTTCCCAACCATAAAGCCCCGATAATTAAACATATGGTGTGGTATAAAGTTGGAAGTGTCGATGAGGTTTCTGGCAAAGGCGGATTGGCTCATTTATTGGAACATTTGATGTTTCGCGGCACAACAAAAATCAAAGGCAGTGAATTCAATAAGATAATGGAAGAAAACGGAGCAGAGAGCAACGCTTTTACCACAGCCGATTTTACGGTTTATCACCAAACGGCGGATATCAGTCGTTTGGAACTGCTAATGTTTTTGGAAGCTGATAGGATGGAAAATCTGCAAATCAGCGATGATGATTTTGTACGCGAACGGGATATTGTTTTTCAAGAGCGCAAGCAAAGAATTGATAATAATCCTCAGGGCTTTTCCGGTGAAGAAATTGACCGTATTTTGTGGCAAAATCATTCTTACGGACGTCCGGTTATCGGAACTAATGAGGATATTTTTAATCTGACTAAAAAAGATGCGGAAGATTTTTACCGCCAATATTATGCTCCTGATAATGCCGTATTGATTTTGGCCGGAGACATTGAGCCGCAAATCGCTAAAAAACTGGCCGAAAAGTATTATGGTAAAATTAATAAAAAGGCACAAATAAAGTCTGAAAATTTTGCAAAATTAAAAAATAACATCAAAAATCATATCGATATGGAGTTGCCGGAAATAAAGAGCGAGCGTTTGTTGATAAGCACGGCAGCGCCTTCATATAACGTCAATCCTAAAGATGTTGATGCTTTGAATGTTTTAGCAGAATATATGGGCGGAGACGAAACGGCAAAATTGTATAAAAAATTAGTTTTGGAACAAGGCGTTGCCATTGCGGTCGGAACAAGTTATTATCCGTATGCCCGCAGTTATGGAGAATTTAACATCGGCGCAACTCCGCAAAAAGGTGAAGATTTGAACGACTTGTTGTTGAAGGTACGTCAAGCTTGGGATGAGGCATTGTCAGAACTGAATGAGGAAAATTTGGCCGCCGTTAAACAAAAAATGGTTGCCGGCCTGATTTATTTACGGGATAATCCGGAAACAGCGGCAATGATTACGGGTAAAATGGCCGGAATCGGTTTGGATTTATCGACAATTGAACGACAAGCAGAATTGATTAATAATGTAAGTATAGAAGATGTACGCAGGGCGGCAAAACATTTATATTCAGCACCACAAATTGAAGCTTTAATTCGTCCGGAGGTGATAAACTGATGTCTCATCGTCCGTTATATAAAAAAACTTCGCATAATTATATTTGGTTATTGTTGTTATCGGCGGCTGTGGTTTGGGCGGCTAAATATGCTTATGTACATTATTGGCGTTTTAATCCGCAACAATTGGTCGAAGAATCAGAGCTTAACGGGAAAAGCTTTGAAGTGGAGGTAAAAGAGGTTGTTTCTCCGCGGTTACGGCTGAAGGCTTATTTATTTGAAGATAAAACCAATCCTATTATTAACGTAAGTCTGGTATTTAAAAATGCGGGCTATACGACGGATAATGATGATGAACAGGGAATTGCCGATTTGACGGCAGATTTGTTGGTCGAAGGAGCGGGGCAACTTGACAGCAGCAGTTTTAAAGAAGAACTGGCTCAAAAGGCTATCGGATTGAATTTTACCGTCGGTAAAGATGATTTTACGGGTAGTCTGATGACAACACGCGAAAATATGCAACGAGCTTTTGAGTTGCTAAAGCTCAGTCTTTCTGAGCCGAGATTTGATGATGCGGATGTGGAACGGATAAAAAAACAGCAATTGGAATTGCTTAAACGACAAAAAGAATATCCGGAAAATAAATTGGATTTGAAATTTTATGAAGTTTTGTTCGGCAATCATCCGTATGCCCGTAATCCTTTAGGCAAAGAGAGTGATATAAAAAATGTTACTTCCGAAAAACTTAAAACCTTTGTACGCGATAATTTAAATCGGCAAAATTTGTTGATTGGCGTGGCCGGAGACATAAGCGTTGATGAAACGGAAAAGATGCTTGATTTTGTTTTCAGCGGCTTGATGGCTAATGGTAAGATTAATTTTGTACGGCAGCCGGAAGTTAAATTTGATGGTCGCAAAGAGCAAATTAAGCAAAAAACCGGACAAATTATAACACAGAAGGCGGTGCGTGGTGTCTCACGCAATGATAAAGATTTCTATCCGTTGTTTGTGGCTAATCAAATTCTGGGTGGTTCTGGACTGACGTCACGCTTGTCGCAAAAAATACGAGAGGACAAAGGTTTAACTTATGGAGTTTATTCTTATTTAACAATAGATGATAAAGCTCCGTTGATTGTATCATCTTTTGCGACTACGGCAGAAAATTATGATGAAGCAGAAGCACTGTTCAGAAAAGAATGGCAAAACTTTGCCTCCAAAGGGATTAGCGAGGAAGAATTAGAAAAAACTAAAAGTTATTTGACTGCATCATATAATTTGCGTTTCAATTCATTAGGTATGATTGCAGAAATTTTAACTGCTATGCAAAAATATAATTTAGGACTGGATTTTTTGCAGAAAAGAAATGATTATGTGCGGCAGGTCAGTTGGCAAGAGGTTAATGACGCAGCACGAAAATATTTTAACGAACAAGAATTGGTCGAGGTTATTATCGGCGATTTTGGTACTAAGGAGTAAAAATACGATGTTTGGTTTGAAAAAAACGGTCAATAAAACAAGAGCTTGGAAACGCTTGGAACATCATTATAAAACAATGCGCAAGGTTGAAATGCGCGATATGTTTGCTAAAGATCCGCAGCGAGCAGAGAGATACAGCATTAATCTTGACGCTATGATGCTGGATTATTCCAAAAACCGTATTAATGATCGAACAATGAAGTATTTGCTGGCATTGGCCAAAGAGTGTAAACTGCCGGAAAAAATTGAGCAGATGTTTAGCGGTGATAAAATTAATTTAACGGAAAATCGTGCCGTTTTGCATACAGCACTGCGAAATCGTGATAATACGCCGATTTATGTCGACGGAAAAAACATTATGTCGCAAATTAATGAAGTTTTGGCCAAAATGCGTAAATTTTCGGAAGCTGTTCGTTTGGGTGAATTCAAGGGGCAGACCGGTAAAAAGCTGACTAATATCGTAAATATCGGTATCGGCGGGTCGGATTTAGGGCCTAAAATGGCGTTGGAGGCCTTACGCAAATATTGGAGTAAGGATATTAATTGCTATTTTATCTCCAATATTGACGGAACGGCATGCTGTGAAGTTTTGAACAAAATTGATCCCGAAACGACATTGTTTATTGTATCGTCCAAAACATTTACCACGATTGAAACTTTAACCAATGCGCGGACTTGTCGGAAATGGTTGGTTGATGCTTTGGGCGAGCATGCCGTGGCCAAACATTTTGTGGCAGTTTCGACTAATGAAAAAGAAGTGGCAAAGTTTGGTATTAATACGGAAAATATGTTTGAATTTTGGGATTTTGTCGGCGGCCGTTATTCAATGTGGTCAGCTATCGGTTTGTCAATTGCACTTGCAGTCGGAATGGATAATTTTGAAAAAATGCTCGACGGCGCTTTTGAAATGGATAAACATTTCCGCAACACCGATTTGGCGCACAATATTCCGGTAGTTCTGGGACTGTTAGGCGTTTGGTATAATAACTTTTTCGGATTACGTAACCAGGTTGTTGTTCCCTATGATCAATATCTGAGTTATCTGCCGGCATATCTTCAACAATTAGATATGGAGAGCAACGGTAAGTTTGTTTCGGTTAATAATGAATATCTGCATTATGAGACCGCACCGGTTTTGTTCGGCGGGGCGGGGACTGATGTTCAACATTCGTTCTTCCAAATGATGCATCAGGGAACATCAATTATCCCTTGTGATTTTATTATTCCGGCGATCTCGCATAATGAAATAGGCGATCATCATGAGATTTTGGTGGCTAATGTTTTGGCGCAAGGTGAAGCTTTGATGCGCGGAAAGACCGTGCAGGAGGCTGCAGAGGAGTTGCGTAAAGCCGGTAAGAGCAAAGCTGAAATTGATAAATTAAAGAAGTTTAAGAGTTTTCGCGGTAATCGCCCGTCAAATACATTGGTATTCAAAAAAATTGATCCGTATACCTTGGGTATGCTGGTGGCAATGTATGAGCACAAGGTATTTGTAGAGGGTGTAATTTGGAATATCGACTCGTTTGACCAAATGGGAGTAGAACTCGGTAAGCAAATGGCTTTGAGTATTTTGCCGGAATTGCAAAGCACGGCTTCGGGAATACAGCACGATTCTTCAACTTCAAATTTAATTAAGACGATTAAACGTTTGAGAAAGTAGGATAAATTACTTTGTCGATAAGAGTTCTGCCATCTAACCTGATTAACCAAATTGCTGCGGGAGAAGTAATTGAACGTCCGGCATCAGTGGTTAAAGAATTGGTCGAAAATGCAATTGATGCGGGGGCGACCTCAATAGAGGTTCGCCTTGGCGACGGTGGAAAAAATCTTATTATCGTAACCGATAACGGTAAGGGAATTGCTAAGGAAGAATTGCCGTTGGCGGTAGAAAGGCATGCCACATCAAAACTTCCAAATGATGATTTGTTTAATATTAACTTTTTCGGCTTTCGCGGTGAGGCTTTACCATCAATAGCCTCCGTAGCCAGACTAAGCATTGTAAGTCGGGTTAAAGATGCTGAAAATGCTTGGGAAATAAAGGTTAACGGTGGTAACAAGTCAGAACTGATGCCGGCTTCAGGACAAACGGGAACGAGAGTTGAAGTTCGGGATTTGTTTTATGCGACACCGGCGCGGCTGAAGTTCTTGAAGAGTTCATCGGCGGAAACAGCGCAATGTGTCGATATTATTCATCGCATAGCATTGGCAAATCCGCAAGTAGCTTTTTATGTATATGATGGTGAAAAGAAAAAAGTTGCGCTTCCGGCGTGTAACGGAGATTTGTTTGATGCCCGATTGGAGCGCATAAGCGCGGTTATGGGCAAAGAGTTTGCCGATAATTCGTTTTTGATTAATGCTCAAAGGGAAAATGTCGCTATCAGCGGCTATGCGTCGTTACCGACACTGAATAAAGCCAATTCGCTGTCGCAATACCTGTTTGTAAATAATCGTCCGGTGCGCGATAAATTGCTTTTAGGGGCTATTCGCGGAGCATATCAAGATGTTTTGGCCAATGGACGTTATCCGGTTTGTGCTTTGTTCTTTGAAGTTGAGCCGCATTGTGTCGATGTTAATGTGCATCCGACTAAAGCTGAGGTTAGGTTTTTTGATAATGCCTTAGTCAGAGGTTTATTAATCAGCGCTATTCGCAACGGTCTTAATCAATTCGCGAATCGCTCATCAAATGTATTGGATTTGCAAAAATTGGTGGAAGATAATATTCCCAATTGGAGTACTAATACTGTTATGACTACATCAGCCGGAGGTTTTTTTGATGATAGCGGATATCAAGTCGGACAAGGATTAGCACAAGGGATTTTGTCTTATCAATCAAAAGCTTATGCTGCAAGCAGACAGAGTGATTTGCCGGAATTAGAGCATAAGTTCTCAGTGAGGGTAGAAAATACCGAAGATGTGGTTGAGCGCAGTGATATCGGTCCTTTAGGGTTGGCTAAGGCACAGTTTCATGATACTTATATAATTTCACAGTCGGAAGACAGCATAATTATTGTTGACCAGCATGCGGCTCACGAACGAATCGTTATGGAAAAACTTAAAGAAAGTTTGCGCCAAGACGGACGGGTTGCTTCACAAATGTTGTTGATTCCGGAAATTGTCGATTTAGACTTGCCGGAAAAAAATCGTATTGTGGCGGCAGCACCGGAATTGGCGAAATTGGGGCTTGTGGTTGAGGAATTCGGAGCAACGGAAGTTATTGTTCGAGAAACACCGGCGTTGTTGGGTGAGGTCGACGCTAAATCGTTGATTCATGATTTAGCTGAGGAAATGGCTGAATGGGGCAACGGTTTTGAGTTGACGGAAAAATTACACTTGGTTTGCGCAACTATTGCCTGTCACGGGTCAGTAAGAGCCGGACGACGACTGACAATAGAAGAGATGAACCACTTATTACGTGATATGGAAAAGACTCCGCATTCAGGACAATGCAACCACGGGAGACCGACTTATGTGGAGTTAAAAATCAAGGATATTGCCAAACTTTTTGACAGGTGAGGTTGAAATGATCAGTCAGGTATTTTTGCAAGGATTTTGGGCGGCTTTGGCCGCCGGATTAGTTACTGGTATCGGCGGTTTCGGTATTTTCTTAAAAAAGCGCTATCTTAAATCAGAAATTAATCAGCTGCTGAATTTGGCGGCCGGAGTTATGCTGGCAGCATCGTTTTTTTCGTTGTTAGTTCCGTCGATGAACGAAATAACGGCCGAAGCAGAAAATATTTATACCGCATCTTTAGGTTTTGTGGCAGCAGTTTTCAGCGGTGTTTTGTTGGTCTGGATTTTGAATCTGCTGATTCCGCATGAGCATAATGCCATGGGGCATCACGGACCGCATTTTGATTTGAAAAAGGCCTGGTTATTTATAATCGCCATAACGCTGCACAAACTTCCCGAAGGATTGGCCGTCGGGGTTGCTTATGGGGCTGAGGATATAGTCAGCCCGTTGTCGTTGGTCGTAGGAATCGGCGCGCATAACATTCCGGAAGGGTTGACAATAGCTATATCATTAGTCGGAGCAGGAAGTTCCCGCTTAAAGGCCGCGTTGACGGCTTTGGCTATCGGTTTAGTACAGCCGTTGGGTGCTATTGTCGGTTTATTCTTAATGGGAGTTGACTTTAATATTGTGCCATATGGTATGGCTTTGGCCGGAGGAACGTTGCTGTTTGTGGTCGTAAATGAGATTTTGCCGGAAACATACGGAGCAAAAGAAACCAACAAGTCAGCGGCGGCGGTTTTTGTCGGTTTTATCTTTATGACGTACTTGACAATGGTTTTGGAATAAAACTTTGAATAAAATGTGCAAAAAAAGATTGACCTTAGCTAAAAGATAATATACATATAGTCCCGTACCACGTTGTTGGAGAGTTGGCAGAGTGGTAATGCAGCAGATTGCTAATCTGTCATCCCGATTGGGATGCATAGGTTCGAGTCCTATACTCTCCGCCATAAGAAAGCCGTCTTTGCAGACGGCTTTTCGTTTTATCAGCAGAACTAAAAAATTACTGAAATTTTACTAAATTATCAGCTAATTCAATCTCTGTCGGTGAGGAGGTTATAATTGTAGTCAATTGCCGGTTTTCCAGACCGGTTAACTCAGTTAAAGCCTTGATGTATTCAAAGTTGCGGCTTTTAATTTCAGCATAATTTAACATTGCAAAATGTCTAATTTGTGATTCTTTATTGAATTTTATCAGTTCCGCTTTGGTGGTGTTAGTTCTTTTCATATTTATATAAATTCCTTCATTATTATATTTCCACATGGAACTTGTAGCAAAGTCAGTTGTCCAGCTGTAGGGAGAGATAAGGTTACCGAAAGAAACCGGATTTATTTTAGTTTTTATTTGGCTTATTTCATCTTCATATCCATCAGCTTTAGCTATAATGGTCAGAGAAGATGATTCTCGCCCGATATCTACACTACAAGGGGTTGATGAACAAATTAATGCTCCGTTGGCATAAATTTTTATACTACTGATGTTGGAGTCAAAAGTTAGTTTTTGATTTGAACCGCAGAATATGGTGCCACAAGATGATAATAATAAAACGGCAATGCCAAGAATATATTTTTTCATTTTATAAAACTTCCTATGTTTTGCTATAATAAAAAAATACCACCGTGATGAGGGGTGGCAGGAAGTTAGAACCTATTTAGGAATAGTGTAGTATATTAGCTATATAATAACGTATTTTACTACCTTCCTGCCATAGGCAAAAAGGTAGTTTTTACATCTGTGATTTACAGATAACCTAAAGAGGGTTCTAAACCTCACATCAGTAATCAACCGATGCAAAGTTAGACTATTTCATAAAGTTAAACGTGTCAAATTAAATTATATACGAAATTTATAACTTGATACTTTGGTTATAGCGGCTCTTTAAGCGCAAGTTTGGCAGACTATATAGGTCTTAAACCAGATACAAACAGGAGGAAAGGCTAATGAAATATATAAAACTAAGCAATGAAGTAATGATGCCGATAATGGGGTTGGGAACATGGCAGTCGGCAGCCGGAGAGGTATATCAGGCAGTGCGTTGGGCTTTGAAATTGGGTTATAGGATGTTTGATTGTGCAGCGGTTTATGGAAACCAAGCCGAAATCGGGCAAGCCTTTAGTGATGCAATTCGGGAAGACGGCATCAAACGAGAAGAATTGTTTGTAATATCAAAATTGTGGAATGATGCACATCAGGTTGAAGATGTACAGCCGGCGTTAAAACAAACCTTGAAAGATTTACAATTGGAGTATTTGGATTTGTATTTAATCCATTGGCCGGTTGCACAGAAAAAAGGTACGATTATTCCGGAAAAAGCGGCTGATTTTATTTCGCCGGAAGAATTACCTTTGAATATAACCTGGGCTGAAATGGAAAAAATTTATAATAACGGACAGGCTAAAGCTATAGGTGTTTCGAACTTCAGTCAAACAAAGTTACAAGATTTGGCGGCCAAGGTTGAAATTATGCCGATGGTAAATCAAATCGAAATTCATCCGTTGCTGCAGCAAGAAGAGCTGGTGAAATGGAGTGCTAAAAATAATATTGTTACAATGGCTTATTCTCCCTTAGGGTCAGCCAAAGCCGGAGATAAGAAGACTATTTTGCATAATGTTGTAATTGAAGATATTGCCAAGCGTGTGAATGCCACTCCGGCGCAAGTGGTTTTGAGTTGGGAAATGAGCCGTGGTTTGATTGTTATTCCCAAGTCGGTGCATGAAGAGCATTTGCGCGAAAACTTTGCGGCTCAAAATGTTGAGCTGGATAAAGAAGATATTGCCAAAATAAATGCTTTAGACGAAGGGTATCGCTTTGTTGACGGAGAAGTATTCTCGATACCGGGCAGCGGGTATGAAAACTTGTGGATGTAATCAGTCGTGCTGAAGGAAAGAGGCCAGAGCGGCAGCGTTATCCCACTCGACACCGATTTCCAAAACTTTAAATTTCGGACGCAGCGATTGCGGAATCTTAACAATGTCTTTGGCGGTGGTGTAAAGATCGGCAGAAAGCTTTTGAGCTTCCGAAATGAGTTTTTGCAATTCTGTTTCCGTATAGAAATGATGATCGGGAAAGTCATAAGTTTTTATCGGATTAAGCCCGCATTGGCGCAACGAATTGTAAAATTTTTCCGGGCGACCGATACCGGCAAAGGCAATGACCTGCGGGTTGGTTATGGCTGGTTTTAGCGGTGTAATACGGCCTTTAAATACCGGAATTCCAGAGAAAAAACGCAAGACATTGTGTGTATCATTACCTAAAAGAATGACAGCTTGAATACGCTTGCGGCCAAGAGTGATAAATTCACGCAAAGGGCCGGACGGGATACAAAAACAATTACCCAGCCCGTATTCACCGTCAATTACCAATAGGGAAATATCTTTGTAGAGGTAGGGGTTTTGAAAACCATCATCCATAATCAACGTGTCAGCATGATTAAGGATTGCTATTTGAGCGCCTTCAACCCGATTACGGTCAACGACAACCGGTGCCTGACGAGCCAAAATAAGCGGTTCATCACCAACTTCGGCAGCGGTATGCTGTGAAGAAACCAATGTTTTTTGCAGTTTTCCACCATAACCGCGCGTTAGAAAACACACCAGGTGTCCCTGTTGCTGCAAAATTTGCGCGATTGCAACTGCGGTTGGAGTTTTTCCGCTGCCGCCGGCAGTCAGATTGCCGATACAAATTACATGCGCTGATGTTTTACAAGGTTTGGTAAAGGCAATGCGTAAAGCGGAAACAAGTCCGTAAATCAGTCCCAAAGGGTAAAGAATTAACGAAGTGAAATTTACTTTATTCCAATGAGATGGAGTCTTCATTTAAATATATCCTTTAACTTTATCCATAATACCGTCCAGAACTTTCGATTCACTGGTTGCCCAATTGTAGGCGAGGCTGCGTTTGGCTTCCAGTAAATCTTTGTTTTCCAGAAGTTGTGATACCAGTTCTTCCAATTCAACCGTATCATTTATCTGCATTATGGCATCAGCTTTTTTGGCGCGGTTCATGGCATCAGTAAAGTTATGCATATAAGGGCCGACGATAACGGCATCACGAACGCGCGAAGGTTCGATAAAGTTTTGCCCGCCGTGCGGAATAAGCGACCCGCCGATGAATACCAAGTTGGCGATATCGTACCATAAACCCATTTCACCGATAGTATCGGCAATATAGATGTTGGTTGCGGCGGTGATTTTTTCGTTAGCAGAGCGCAACGCGGTTTTCATATTAAGTTTATGCAGCTCATCGGTTATTTCTTGTCCGCGATTAGGATGGCGCGGAGCAATGATTAGCAGCAAATCAGGAAATTTAGCTAACAGACGCTGATGAATTTTAGCGACTTTAACTTCCTCGTCATTGTGGGTCGAGCTGGCCAACCATAACGGGCGATTATTGATTTGCGTCAGTAGTTCATTTCTTTTTTCTTCATCAATCGGCAGGGGAAGACCGGCATATTTGAGGTTGCCGAGGCAAATGGCGTCTTTGGCTCCCAAAACACGCAAACGGTAAGCATCTTCTTCCGACTGTCCCAAACATAACGTAAAACAGGACAGGAGTTCTTTGCTTAAAAAGTCAAATTGCTGCCAACGTTTGAAGGTTTTGTTGGAAATTCGCCCGTTGATTAAGATTAACGGGATGTTTTTGCGGCGAATACTGGAAAGAATCGCCGGCCAAAATTCAGATTCAAACCACAAAACAACGTCCGGATGCCAATATTTGACAAAGCGGGTTGTAAAAATAGGATTATCAATCGGAATAAATTGGTGAAAGGCTCGTTCGGGAAGACGTTTGTTCATAACATCAGCTGAGGTTACCGTACCGGTAGTTACCATGACGTGAATATCGGGATAGGTTTCGATGATTTTTTGAATAAGCGGCAACATTGAAACCGACTCACCGACTGAAGCGCCGTGAAGCCAGACCAATTTGCCTTCCGGACGTTTGAGCGCCGGCCGGCCGATGCGTTCATTAAAGCGTTTGACGTCTTCTTTGCCGTTTTCTTTACGCTTGTTGATGTAGCGCTTGATAACCAGCGGGTATAAAATTGCAATTAACGTATTATAAATTTTAATAAACATCAGCGATTTCCATATCTTTTCTTTTTGCCGCCGGTAACATCACTCGGCATTACCGGAGTTAAGCCCATTTCTTTGTCACAGTCAAAGTTTATTTGATTTAGTTCAGCCTCCATTTGGCGGCGATATTGTTCAATCTCATCATCTGTTGCGTCAGCAGGAATAAACAAAGGAGCGGTAGTTTTAACTATTCCGCGGCCGAACGGGAACGGAATCATCATACAGTCCCAAACTTTGGTTAAAAAACGGCATTTGTTGACGCTGTAAGTGATACCGACCAGCGGTTTACCGGTTTTTTGCGCAAAATACAGGCAAGACTTGGTCAGGTGCATCCGCGGACCGCGCGGACCGTCGGGAATTATGCAAACGGCGGTATCATTTTTGAGCGAACTCATTAACTCAACGGCAGCGCCGTAGGCGTTTTCATTCGAAGACCCACCGATTGTGCCCAGACCGAATTTTTCCAGCAGACCGGCAATTATACGTCCGTCACGATGAAGAGAAACTAAAGCGTTCAGGGGTTTTTTCCCGTTCCAAAAGTAGGGCAGCATTAAAGCACGTCCGTGCCAGGCAATCAAAATATTGCCATGATATTCGTCCCACAGCCGGTAATATTCATCAACCCCGTGTAAAGTCCATTGTGTATGTTTACCTACAAACCTGGCATAGCGGTACAGTATTTCCGAGATTAAATTCATCACGAAAGCTGATTGGATGATTTTGCGCAAAGGCCTTTTTATCAGTTTGCTAATTTTCATCGTTATTTACAATTGGTGTCGGTTACACTGATGCCAATAGTTTCATTGTCGGTGATTACGACTTCGCCGTGTCCGATTAAAACATCATTGGCGTAAATATCCACATTGTCATTGATATCGCGATCAAGCTCGACAACTGCTCCGCGTCCGAGCTTAAGCAGCTGATTAACCCGCAGCTCTGCAGAACCGAGGGTTACGGAAATATCAACCATAATATCGTCACTATCAATGGCACTTCTTTTCTGAGGCATCAAAATTCTCCATTCTTATTGCTTAATGTTATATTACATAATTTTTTTTATTCTGCAAATTATTATTAAACTTATCATATATTTGAATCGGGCAGTGCGGCTTGTGGATTAAAAAGTTTGGCATTGCTCAAAAGCAGCGAGTGTGGCAAAAAGTTGATATTGATGTATTGCAGATTGAGAAAAGTCTTCTTATATATGTGATATGCAATAATCGGTTTTAATTATAAGGTGGCAAAATGGCAGTTAAAAAAGAAAAATATCCGGTACTTCCTTTGCGGGACATTGTGGTTTATCCTAAAATGATTGTGCCGCTGTTTGTGGGACGCGAAAAGTCAATCAGCGCTTTGCAGGAAGTTGTAGACACGGATCAAAACATCATTTTGGCAACGCAAAAGGATGCGGCGATAGAAGATCCGCAAAGCGATGATATTTACCATGTGGGAACAATCGGCACAGTTTTACAGCTGTTGCGTTTGCCTGACGGTACGGTTAAGGTTTTGATAGAAGGTTTGGAACGGGTTAAACTCGACAGAATCTATAATACCAAAGCATTTATGGAAGCAAATATCACGGTTTTACCGGAAACCGAAAATAACGACAGTGAGCTTGAAGGACTGGCGCGTGCAGTTTTGTCACAGTTTGAAGAATATGTTAAATTGTCTAAAAAAATTCCGCCGGAAGTTTCGGTTGCGGTTAATCAGATTGAAGATTACAGCAAGTTAGCTGATACCATAGCTTCGCATTTAGCTCTGAAAATTGCCGATAAGCAAGCATTGCTGGAAGGTGCAACTTTAAGCGAACGTTTTGAAAAGATTTTGGAATTTATGGACAGTGAAATTACGTTGCTCGAAGTTGAAAACAAGATAAAGAATCGTGTTAAAAAACAGATGGAAAAAAGTCAGAAAGAATACTATCTGAATGAACAAATGAAAGCAATTCAAAAAGAGCTTGGTGACGGGGAAGATGATGCCGAAATTGCTGAGTATATGAAAAAAATCGAGCATACGAAATTGTCTAAAGAGGCCAAAGACAAAGCTCTGGCGGAAGTCAAAAAGCTGAAGTCTATGAGCGCGATGTCAGCGGAGGCGACGGTTGTTCGCAACTATTTGGATTGGATACTTGATATCCCATGGAAAAAACGTTCGAAAGTAAATAAAGACCTGCAACGCGCCATGGATATTTTGGAAAAAGACCATTACGGTTTGGAAGAAGTTAAAGAAAGAATCGTTGAATATTTGGCTGTGCAAGCGCGGGCTGATAAGGTTAAAGGTCCGATTTTGTGTCTGGTAGGCCCTCCGGGGGTAGGTAAGACCTCACTCGGAAAATCGATAGCCAAAGCAACCGGACGCAGCTTTGTCCGTGCGTCATTGGGCGGTATGCGCGATGAGGCCGAAATCAGAGGACATCGCCGCACATATATCGGTTCAATGCCCGGAAAAATAATTAAAGGGATGAAAAAAGCCGGTACATCTAACCCGCTGTTTCTGTTGGATGAGATTGATAAGCTCGGTAATGATTATCGCGGAGATCCCAGTTCGGCGTTGCTTGAGGTTTTAGATCCGGAGCAAAATTCAAGTTTTAACGATCATTATTTGGAGGTCGATTATGACTTATCAGATGTAATGTTTGTTACTACGGCAAACTCATTGGATATGCCGCGGCCGCTGTTGGATCGTATGGAGATTATCCGGTTGTCAGGCTATACCGAAAATGAAAAGATTGAGATTGCCAAACGGCATTTGCTACCTAAAATTTTCAGTGAAATGGCCGTCAAGAATAATGAGTTGGAGATTAAAGATGATGCGATTTGCGACATTATTCGCTATTATACCAGAGAAGCCGGAGTGCGTAACCTGGAACGCGAAATTGCCAAAATCGCGCGCAAAGCGGTCAAAGATATTTTGACTTCCTCAGAAAAGAAGGTGGTCGTTGATGGTCATAATCTGGAAAAATATCTCGGAGTTAAAAAATATCGCTTTGGCGAGGCCGAACAACAAGACCATATCGGAGTTACAACCGGTTTGGCCTGGACGGAAGTCGGCGGAGATATTTTGTTTATTGAAGCAGTTGATATGCCGGGAAAAGGAATCGTCAAACAAACCGGTAAGCTGGGTGAGGTGATGAAAGAATCAATCGACACGGCTTATTCGGTGGTTCGTTCTCATTCGGCTGATTTGGGAATAGATCCCGAAGTGTTTGAAAAAACAGATATCCATGTCCATGTTCCCGAAGGGGCTACTCCCAAAGACGGACCGTCGGCCGGTATTGCAATGTATACCACATTGGTTTCGGTTTTGACCAAGATTCCGGTTCGAAAAGATGTGGCTATGACCGGAGAAATTACTTTGCAGGGACGCGTTTTGCCAATCGGCGGTTTGAAAGAAAAACTGCTGTCGGCGTTGCGCGGCGGTATCAAAACCGTGATTATTCCTAAAGACAATGAAAAGGATTTGCAAGAGATTCCCGAAAATGTCAAAGAAGGATTGAAAATAATTCCGGTGGAAGAAGTCAGCGAAGTGATAAAAATTGCTTTGAACGGTGAAGTAAAACCGCTGCCGGCAAAAATTCCGGAATGTATATCCAAACAAACATCGGCAATGATGGCAAATTAAACTAAGTCAAAGGTTCGTTTCTGATAAACGAACCTTTCTTAATTTATAAAAAGCAGAAAATAATTGCCAAGAACGGATTTTGCCTGTATATAAAAGTATATTGTCGGTAAAATTTGAGGCGATTATGATACCTAAAATTATTCATTATTGTTGGTTTGGCAACAATCCGTTGGGCGAGTTGGAAAACCGTTGCTTGGAATCATGGAAAAAGATTTTCCCTGATTATGAAATAAAATGTTGGGGCAATGAGGTATTAGAACATTTGGATAACCAATATGTTCAAGAGGCCTATCGGGCTAAAAAATGGGCTTTTGTTTCAGATTATGTCAGACTGTATGCTTTATTAAATGAGGGCGGACTTTATTTTGATACAGATGAGGAAGTGCGCAAACCATTGGATGAGTTTATGATGCATGACTTTTTTATCGGCTCACAAAAATGCGGAAGCTGCCGCAATATCTCTCCGGCATTAATCGGAACAACCCCGCAAAACGAAATTGTTAAAAATTTGATTGCAGTGTATGATAATCAACATTTTATCAACGAAGACGGAAGTCTGAATCTGACAACAAATCCGGCTTATTTTGCGCAAGTTATGAAGGAAAAATATGGTCTGGATGATGTTTTCGTGACCGAAGGAAGACTTAAAATAACCGACAATGCCTATATTTATCCGTATTTTTATTTTTGTACGGACAATAAAAATGCCTATGCGGTGCATCATTATTCAGGCAGCTGGAAACCGGATTGGAAGGTAGAAGACAAGTTGAAACTTCCGTTTGGGTATGTGTTGCGTAAATATAAAAAGAACCGTGACGGCGAGGAGATGCCGTTGGGTGAAAAAGAACGGATTGTATGTTCGATTAATACTTCAAAACGGTCAAAGCTGGTCTTAATCAGGAAAAAATAGCATGGGACTGAAAAAACTTAATCGATGGATTAAAAACAAAGTTTACGGTTATGATTTGCCTAAACCGGTAAAAATTAAGCCGTGGAAGATTAATCCGGAAGATAAAATTTGTGTGCTGGCTCCGCATCCGGATGATGAGACCATCGCCTGCGGAGGATTATTGGCCAAATTCGGAGCGCAATGTGATGTGGTGTTGCTGACAGACGGACAAAACGGCGGAGCTAAAGAGTGGTCAAAAGATAAAACGGCACAGGTTCGACAGCAAGAGTTTGAACAGGCAATGCGGTTTTTGAAAGTTAACAGTTTTACGTGCTTGCATGGGAAAGATCAGTCCTTAATCGATGATTATGCCAAATTTGCTGCCTATGATTTCAGCAGATATGATTATGTTTTGATGCCGCATCCGCAAGATAATCATATCGACCATATGACTGTTAGTGCATTTTGGCGGAGGTTGCAAAAGCAAAAGAAAGTAAAGGCGAGGGCGGTTTATTATGAATTATGGGCGCCAATGTCTTTGCCTAATGCGTATATTGATATTTCTGATGTTGTAGAAAACAAAAGACAGGCAATCGCCTTTTATAAATCACAACTGACGAACATTGATTATACTTCGCGAATTTTGGGGCTTAATCATTATCGCGGCATTGCTCACAAAGCAGAATATGAAGAAGATTATGCGCTAGAGGGGACTATTTGATGTGTTTTAAATGCGGGCAACAAACCTATGCCTTAAAAATAGAAGATTTATTGGCTCTTCCGGATTATGCGGGGAAAAAGAAGAAGTACACCAAGCCGGCTATTCTTATCGGTAATCGGAATAAGGGAATTAACGATTGCCTGCTGTCATCGCGTGAAGAATTGCAGAGACTGTCAAAAAGCCAAGAATATGTCGAAACGGAAGTGTATTTTAAACCGGCAATCGGTTCATGGAATGTATTATTGCTGCTTATCGGTTGCTGGCGCAAAAAATTTAAGGTCACCGGAACTAACAGTTATCATATAAGAACAGAAGAAATCAGGGATAAAGGTTTAATCAGATGTGTCCGTAATCGGGATACGGCATATCAATTTACTCAATGTTATATTCCCGATGAAGAACGCCACAAACTGTATGATGACTTGGAACGCGAAATTATCCAAAATGGTTGGGATGATAAAAACGGGCAGTTAGTGATTATGTTATGTCGGTCACTCAGCTATATAGACAGTTTGGATGACGGCAACCACCGCATTAATATATGTTTGGAAAACAAAATTCCGGAAATTACAGTGCGTTTTCGCTATGTCGGAAAGCTGCCGTCATTTCTAATCCAGCTGTTTGAGGTGTTAAGTAAATTCAGATTCCATCATTGACAGAATCTTATAAAGAATCGCAAATTATGTAGTTAATTAAAGACGTTAGGTCTTTTTTAGGCTTAATTTGCCGTTTTTTATGTGTATAAATGCGCAAAAATCCACTTTTTTTGTTTGTAATCGTTGTTTTTGTTTGACTTTAGCGGTTTTTGGCGCTTAAATTTTTATGTGGTTAGAGATTTAGTTCTCCACATTGTTTTATAACTTATATTAGAGGGAGTCCTCACCGTGAATAAAAATGAATTGATTGCTAGCATTTCTAGCGAAACCGGCCTTACAAAAACTGATTCTGCTAAGGCTTTGGATGCATTTGTAGCTTCTATCACTACTGCTTTGAAGAAAGGTGATGAAGTTCGTCTGGTTGGTTTTGGTACTTTCGCTGTATCTAAACGTGCTGCTACTACCGGCCGCAATCCGCGTACCGGTGCTGCTATCAAAATCCCGGCTCGTAAACAAGCTAAGTTCAAAGCAGGTAAAGCTTTGCAAGATTCTGTAAACTAATATAAGTGAGGGGTAGTTTTTCTGCCCCTTTGAGTTTATATCTAAAACGAGGTTCAGCCCAAGTATTGTCGGCTACCTCGTTTTTTAGTGAGAAAATTAACAGAAGAACATGGCATATTTGTGGCGGTGAGGGGTCAATTAACGAAAAAAAGCCTTATATACTTTGGGGTATACAAGGCTTTTGTTAAGATTAGAGATGTTTTCAGATGATGTCTTTAACACTCCTTTGGCCATTCTTTGCCTTATTCATGCGGGAAAAAGTTTTAATGGTCGTGTCATCAAAGCGTAATTGACAGAAGTCATTACGTTTTACAATGTTTCTCTTTTTGTCCAGCCAATAATAATTCCCCATATTTTGGGTTTCATAAAATTTGGTCGGGCACAATGTCAAAACATTTTCTGAATTCAAGATGCCAAGATAAACAGCACCTTCAACCCAGCGACGTTTAAGCAGGCCGTTAGCACGTTTGCCGCCTGAACTACGAAATCCGGTTAAGCAGTTAACGCAATATTCAGCGCTTTTGCCGTTGTTTACCGCGTCTAGAAAACTGCTTTTCTTGCCTACTACTTTCCCATCTTGGTCGTAACCGGTTACATTTTCGCCCCCAACATTATAGATGAAAAGAGCCGAAGCAATTATCTCCTGATCAGACAATTTGCGGCCATCAAAGTAGATAAAAAACGGTATCACATAACATCTGAGATGATGCAAACACCACTCTTTACCGGTTGCCTTAGGTATTACGGGGTCATTTTTCTTGACTCTTGAGCCATCAGGTTTGACGGTTACGCCATACCAGGTAGTCCAGCGTGCGCCGCAATAGTAGGGTTTCCCTTGACCTTTATCACCTTCGGTGTAGGCAACAAAAGTGAAGATATCTTCGATAAGCTCATCTGCTCGCTGAAGGTTGTATTCACCGGCGGTTTGGGTTGTTGTAGGCATTGCAGATTCGTCTTTGTGCTGTTCACAAGATACTAGTGTGAACAAAACTGCGTTTAGAGCAGTTAAAAGAATAGTACTTTTCATGATAGTTGTTTTATAATAATTTGTTTACAATTCTAATATACCATATTTAACTGGTGTTTGCAAGTAGGGAGGTTTTATACTATTATTTGCGGAAGTCGGCATTGGGGAATTTTTAGTTTAAAAACGAAAAAAACCACCTGTAAAGGTGGTTTAATTGGTGGGCGCTGAGAGGTTCGAACTCCCGACCCTCTCGGTGTAAACGAGATGCTCTTCCAGCTGAGCTAAGCGCCCATCTTGTTTACGAAAGTGTTTATACACTCATAAAAATAATTAATCAAGCAAAAAAATTAAAAAAAGTGCATTTTTTATTTTATGATTTGATTTGGCACAATATTTTATTGTTAACAATCGGCTATTCTTTTTATTCCGGCTCGAAAATAAAAGTAATCATTGAATGAAACAATCTACTGTGGTATAGAAAAGTAAATTTTAAGAACAGGGTGGAAAAATGAAACAGGAACTTTTAGCACCGGCCGGAGATATTGAAGCAGGATATGCTGCTTTTTATTATGGTGCAGATGCGGTTTATTTGGGATTACAACAATTTTCGGCGCGGGCGACAGCAACTAATTTTGATGAAAAAAGCCTTGATGAGATGACCGCTTTTGCTCATGCCAACGGCAAAAAAGTTTATGCCGCGATAAACACTCTGATTCAAGAAGACGAGCTCGCGGATTTGCTCAAAACATTGGATATCTGCTCGTATTGCAAAGTAGATGCCGTAATTTTGCAGGATTTGGGCGTAGCTCGAATCATCAAAGAACAATATCCTGAATTGGAACTTCATGCCAGCACGCAAATGGCGGTTCATAATAAAGAAGGGGCTTTGGCGTTGCAAAAGGCCGGTTTCAGCCGTGTTGTTTTGGCTCGAGAATTATCATTGCCGGAAATAAAAGAGATTGCCTCTATTCCGAATCTGGAAACGGAAGCTTTTATTCATGGGGCATTGTGTTATTCTTACAGCGGGCTTTGTATGTTTTCGTCAATGGAAAGCGGGCGCAGCGCTAATCGCGGAAAATGTCTGTATCCCTGTCGGTCGTGTTTTTCGGGAGAAGATGGCTGTAAGCACTATTTTTCCATGAAAGATATGGCTTTAGAGCAAGACGTGCTTAAAATGCCGGTTACGTCATTAAAAATTGAAGGACGTAAAAAAAGTGCGCTTTATGTGGCGGCAGTTACGGATTATTATCGGCGGATTTTGGACGGGAAGGGTGCAGATGAATATTGTGCCGAAAATATACGCCAAATATTTTCCCGCCCGTGGTGCAAGTTTCACTTTAATGGCAAAAACAAGCAAGTGGTTGACAGAGATTTTGTCGGACACCGCGGATTGTTTATCGGCAAGATTGAAACTGCAGACAAGCACAAAATAACATTACGTACCAATCATTTGTTATCGCGTCATGATGGCATTCAAATTGATGTGCCGCAACAAGACAAGCCGTTCGGTTTTTCGTTATTGGGATTAAAAGTCAAAGGGAAAAGCGTATTTGAAGCGCCTAAAGGTGAAACAGTCGAGATTATGCTGCCGCCGTTTGCGCCGTTATTGGAAAAAGGGCTTGATGTTTATTTGGCATCATCAGGCAATGTTAAAGGGGCTTATGATTACACCAAGCCGAAAGACGGAGAGTATAAACGACGTATGCCGATTGAGGTAACGGTTACGGTCAACCGCCGGCAAATTAAAGCTGAAGCTCAAGGAATGACCGCGGTAACAAACGGTGAATTTACAGTTGCGGCCAATCCGCAAAAAACAAGCGAAGCTGCACAAAAAAGTTTTGCTAAAGTCGGAGATACGGCTTTAAGTCTGTGTGAATTAAGGATTGAAAATCCTGAAAACCTTTTTGTCCCGGCTTCAATGTTTAATGATTTGCGCCGGAAGCTGTATGAGCAAATTACTCCGTTGAAAAAACAGGGTTTATTACCGACAGTTTCCGCAAAATCTGCAACCAAGACGCCTAAATGGATTATTAAAACCGATAATTTTGACTGTTTGGCAGAAATAAGGCTTGAAGATGTTGATGAAATCATTTGTTTATTAAATGAAAATACGGATATAGCAAAATTACGCAGTCTGCCTAAAAATAAAGTACGTTTGGCTTTACCGACAGTGTGCCGTAAAGCAAAAATGGCTTATTTCAAGGAGTTGACGGCAACATTGTTGGCACAAGGTTATCGTCGTTGGGAAATCGGTAATTATTGGGGGCTTGAAGTTTTGCCCCGGCAGGGAATAGACCTTAGTTTTGACACCCCGTTATATGTACTTAATTCTCAAGCGGCGGAAATGGCGAAAGAATTAGGGGCAGGGCGGATTTGTTTGTCACTTGAGGATACACTGTCTAACCAGAAGAAATTATGCCAAAATTCGCCGCTTCCGGTGGTAATGGTTGTCTATACGGATATTCCGTTGTTCACCAGTGCGGTATGTATTCGCTCCAACGAATGTCGAGATTGTCCGCGAGGCGAAAAGTGGCTTAAGTTGACCAAAGGCAATCAACAATATGAAATTTTATCCCGCGATTGCCAAATTATGGCTTTTGCACAACAGGCATTTGCTTGGGCAAAGGAAGCCAAAGATGTGGCCGCTGACTATTATCGGGTTGATTTTGTATATAAGCATTATTCAGCAGACCGGGCAGCAGCAATCTGGAATAAAGTCAGAACATTCGAAGATACGGATAATGTATTGAAAGGCAATAGTTTTAGAAACAATAATTTTTAAGTGGAGGAATGGTAATGCATCTAATAGCACTTGTTTTTATCGGATATGTCATTTATGCGGAATGGCGTATGCTTGATTTACGCAAAAAACTGCAAAATTGTCGTGAAGTCACAGCCAAAATTGAGAATGATAAAACGATTTGGTACAGCGGAGTATTGCCGCAAGCTGATGAATTATGTCTGTTTCAGGAAAATGACGGAACTTACATTATTGCCAAACTGAGTGATAAAAGATGGCAGAAAAAAGACGGCACTGTTGATTTTGAACGTATTAAAAGGTGGGTTGCATTAAGAGATTTGGATAATATTTAGAGAAAATAAAATGCGTAAATTAGGATGTAAACTTTGGACTAATAACTGGTTCAAGAACAATGCTTTTTTCAGAGAAGTCGTCGGTAAAGCACGTGAAAAAGAATTTGACTATGTCGAGTTGTTTGTTTTTCCCGGCTCATGCGAAGATACACTACAACCGGTTTGTGAAGAGCTAAAAGGTCTGCCGGTCATTATTCATAATTCGCACAGCTCGTTCGGGTTTGATACCGGCAACGCGGAGCGGGAAAAAGCCAATTTACAAGATGTAAACGATGCCAAGCGCTTTGCCGATAAACTAAATGCCCCAATTATAATTGTTCATGCCGGCTGTGGAGATAAAGAAGAAAATCTGCAGGAAACAATACGTCAATTCAGGTTGTTTAATGATAAGAGAATCGCAGTTGAAAATTTGCCGTATACTTGTGGTATCGGAGGAGATTTGCAAGCGGTTAATCACGGAAATTCGGTTGCTGATGTTAAGCTGATTAAAGAGATGACCGGTTGTAAGTTTTGTTTGGATTTTTCACATGCCATTTGCGCGGCTAACCATGCGCAAATAAATTATAATGATTTTCTGCAAGATATGGTGAACTTAAGGCCGGATATGTTTCATCTTTGCGACGGGCATATGGATAAAACCGATGACGAGCATTTACACTTCGGCGAAGGGAATTATCCTTTGGCACATCTTCTGAATGACTACGTTTATGATCAGGCTTTTGTAACAATGGAAACCGGGCATGAAACGCCGGTAACATCAAAACCTTGGCTCGATGATAAAATTTATTTGCGCAAAATTGAAAAGATTTAAGCCGATACATCAGCTAACAAATCTTTTACAAAACTAGGCAAGGTTTCGCCGGCTTTACCATAAATATGGTGGTCAAAGTAATAGTTATTGGATGTGGGTTCAAGATTAAACTCATAGGTTTCAGCACCGCACATTTTAGCTATTTGGACAAAGCTGGCGGCCGGAAAAACCACGCCTGACGTACCGACGGATAAAAATAAATCGCATTCGTGCAGTAAATCATCAACCTTATCCATATATAGCAGATTTTCGCCGAAAAAGACAATATTGGGTTTCATCATGCCGCAGATCTGACAATTGGGGCAGGTGGTTTCGGTGTCAACATCGGCAAAAGTTTCAATAACATGGCTGCAATTAAGACAGACCGCCTGATTGATTTGTCCGTGAATATGATAAATGTTTTGATTGCCGGCTTTTTCATGTAAAGTATCGACATTTTGTGTTACTACGCTGATTTTGGCCGGATATTTTTGTTGCAGTGTAGTGATAGCCAAATGAGCGGCATTAGGTTTGGCCGCATTAACAATGGGCTTTAGTTCGTTATAAAAATCATGAACATAGGCGGGATTGCGTTGAAAAGCTTCAATAGTGGCGACTTCGTCAACCGGATGATTGTTCCATAATCCGTTGGAAGCACGAAAAGTGGCCAAGCCTGATTCCGCAGAAATTCCGGCGCCGGTCAGAATAACAATATTATGGTAATGTTTTTGCATTTTGTTTTCCATTTTATATTTATTTTGATATTAATATCATTAAGCTAATAAATTAAAATATAGTTAGTTTTGGACCGTAGATACTAAAATCAGGAGAAAATAATGGGATGGTGGCATAATTTATGGGAAATAAAACCTTTTAACGCAGGATATTTACCGGCAAAAGACGGACATCAGGTATTTTATATGGAAATAGGAAATCCTAAAGGAAAGCCGATTTTGATGTTCCATGGCGGTCCGGGTGGACACTGTTCAACTCATTATGCTAAAGCATTTAATCTGAAGAAATATCGGGTAATTGGTTTTGATCAAAGAGGATGCGGAAAATCTTTGCCGCAAGGTGAAATAAAAAATAATTCGTCAAAAGATTTACTGGATGATGCGACAAGACTGCTTGATTACCTTAAAATTAATGAAAAAGTTATTTTACGCGGCGGTTCTTGGGGATCAACTTTGGCGCTTTTGTGGGCGGAAAAACACCCGTATAGAGTTGATAAGCTTTTGTTATCACAGATTTTTTTAGCGAATAAGAATGATCGACGCTGGGATGAAAAGGAAGCCGGCCTGTTCTATCCCGAATTTGAGGATTTTATGCGTAAAAAAGCGCATAATCAATCGCTTGCGACATATTATGCAGAACTGATAAATAGCGATAATCCGGATAAACAGCTTGAGGCAATTAATACTTACGGACAATGGGAAATGGTTCGTAATCAATTGCAGCCGCAATGGGGATTGGCAACAACAGTTGATGAAGAGGTTTTGCATGAGCTGCGCATCTATATTAATTATGCGGCCAGAAATTTTGATTTAGGTGAAAATGACATTATCGATAATATTGATAAGATTACACATATTCCGACAATTATTGTTCATAATCGTTTAGATTTTTCATGTCCGATTAAAGGCGCATATGATTTGTATCGGGCAATGAAAAATGCAAAATTAATTATTGTGCCTGAACGAGGACATTTTGGGAAAAAGCTAAGTAAAGTCCGCGATAAATCTTTTGCCGATTTTATTAAATAAACACACTTTACTATGCATAATATATATTATGCGACAAAATTGTGTCGAGATATGGTTGTGAGAGCCCCTCCTTACTGATGCTAATTTTATAATAAAATATAGCAAATTCAATGCAATGCAGCATGAAGTTAAATTGCGCACGATAAATCGTATGATGAACATTCTTATTTTGTAAAAGACATTTAATTATCATTATAAATGTTGTTAGAAAAATTGAGGCGTGTATAAAACAACACGCCTTTGTAAATGCTAATTATTTTTATTCTTGATATAATGAGCCTGATTTCCTGTCCAAACTTCGCCAGCAGGAATATCATGCAAGACAACGCCGCCCGCTCCGACCACGGTGTCATTGCCAATATGTACATCACCGACAATTACGCTGTGGCCGTAAATGGTAACATTGTTGCCAAGTGTCGGAGCTTTGTCATTTTTGCAGCCGATATAAAGGTGTTTTAGAAAACCATATGGAATATCGCAACACCTTTTGCTTTTTTAAATTTTTCAACAAAATATGTCCGGCATTTGATTCCAAGTATAAACACTTCGCGTTTGCCGTTTTCATATGAATAAATTCAGTCCGCCGAGAAAAGCAGATGTTATCGCTTGTTTTAAGCAAATTCGTTAAAGATTACTTTGACTAAATTCATTAAATAAACAATTACAACGAAAGCCAAAGTTCTAACCGCAATTACAAACAGCTCTGCTCCGCCGCCGATGATAAGGAATTGAATTACCAAAGCAGTGGCTATGGCGCAGCCTAAAATGGCTAACCAATAGTTTTTAGCACCATAAAACAAAAACGCACAGACAGCGGCGGTAACGGAAAGGATTTGGCTGTCAGCAAATGTTATAACATGGCGGCAGATTGATTTAATCATACCAATATTCATCAGGTAACCGGCGGCAATTATAATCAAGGCAATTGCCAAAATCAGAAGATATAGTTTTAATTTTTTCATATTATGACCTTTTTTATTAAATATTGTTACTACCCATTATGTTTATAGCGTCATGGTAATGTTGTCAATGACCGCGGGATTATTTAAATTTCGTATTTTAATCAGCTCTTACCAATAGTCACATCGCCTATTTTTGCCCCGTTTATAGCCTTTCTTTGTACTTTCACAAAAACTACACAATAAAAGTATTAAAAGAAAAGGTGTTGCGGCAAGGGTAGCTAAAGCAATTATCGGATTGGAAAAGTATGATTTATTTTTGCTCATTTCTGTTTTCTCCATTTATCAATTAACAAGTTGAGGCTTTAATCAATAGTTTGGTGTATTTCTGCTGTGGATTATTAAAAATTTTGTCTGTAGGGCCGTGTTCAACAATCTTACCGTTTTGCATAACGGCAATGTCATCGGCGATTGCTGATACGGCATATAAATCATGAGAAATAAAGACATAACTTAGTTTTCTAGATGATTGAATTTGTTGTAATAATTTTAAAATTTGCGCCTGAATGGTAACATCGAGCGCTGATGTCGGCTCATCAAGAATCAGAATTTGCGGATTTAAGATTAAAGCACGGGCCAAAGCTATTCGTTGTCGTTGGCCGCCGGAAAATTCATGAGGATATTTAAGTAAATCACTGATATTTAAGCCAACTTCGTTTATAGACTGAATAATCCGCTGTTGTTTTTCTTCTCGTTTGAGGTGGGGAAAATGGACGTCCAACCCCTCACCGATGATTTGAGCAATATTCATGCGCGGATTCAAAGAGTTGAAAGGATCTTGAAAAACAATTTGTACTTGTTGATGAAAATTGGCAGTGAGATTGTAAAATTTTATATTGCCTTGGTATTTCAATAAATTGCACAAGGCATGTCCTAATGTGGTTTTGCCGGAACCGGATTCACCGACTATGCCTAAGTTTCGTCCTTTATATAATGTGAAACTTACATTGTCTACGGCAGTTAAATATTGCGTAGTCTTTCCCCAAAAGTTTTTGTTTAAGGGATATTTTACGGTAATATTTTGAGCTTCGCACAAAATATCTTTCGATATATTTTTATCTTTTTTCAATATATTGGTGGAGCAAATTAATTTTTTAGTATAACTTTGTTGCGGGTTATTAAAAATTTCGTCCGCCGGTCCTTGTTCAATGATTTTCCCTTGTTTCATAACGATTACACGGTCTGCAATTTTTTGTACCAGACGCAAATCATGACTAATAAAAATAATCGACATTTGCAAATCTTTTTGCAGCTTTAACAACAACTCAATGATTTGCTTTTGAATGGTTACATCAAGCGCTGTTGTGGGCTCATCGGCAATTAAAATATCGGGATGGTTGGCAATGGCCATAGCAATCATTACACGTTGCCGCTGCCCGCCGGAAAGCTCATGCGGATAAGCATTAAGCCTGGCGCGGGCATTCCTTATTCCGGTTAAGGTTAAAAGTTTTAAGGCTTGTCTTTGAGCCTGTTTGAAAGTCATATTTTGGTGAATTTGCAAAGCTTCGGCAATTTGTTTTCCGATACGGTGCAGAGGATTTAGAGAAGACAGCGGTTCTTGAAAAATAAATCCGATTTTATTGCCGCGGATGTGTCGTAAGTCTGGATTATTTAGCAATTCCTGTCCGGAAAACTTTATGGATGATTGCCGGTTATGAGAGGCTTTGGGATAAGGTAAAAGCCCTAAAATTGATAACGCGGTTAACGATTTTCCGGAGCCGGATTCACCGACTATGCCTAATATTTCACCTTTATTCAAGGTAAACGAAATATCATCAACAGCCGTGAAAATTTGTTGTTGGGGAGTGTTAAAAAATACAGACAGATTATTTACTTCGAGCAAAGGCGCAGTCATGAGTTTTTCCTCGTATCAAAGGCATCACGCACGCCCTCCCCGATAAAAATCAGCATAGTCAGTAGCCCTGATAGCACCACAAAAACAGATATCCCAATCCAGGGAGCTTGGAGATTGTCTTTTCCCTGACGCACCAAATCGCCCAGAGACGGATAATCTTGCGACAAGCCTAAGCCTAAAAAATCAAGAGCGGTCAGAGCCACGATTGATTCAGACAGAATAAAGGGAATAAAAGTTATGGTCGCAATAACGGCATTGGGCAGGATATGTCTGAAAATAATACGCATATTGCCGACACCTAAGGCATGAGCCGCTTTAACAAATTCAAAATTTTTGGTCTTTAGAAACTCAGCACGAACGACACCTACCAATCCCATCCAACTGAAACAAAGCATTATGAGTAATAGCCCCCAAAAGGTTGGCACAAAGAGGCTGGCGATAATGATAAGCACAAATAATTGCGGCAGAGATTCCCATATTTCAATAATACGCTGCAAAAACAAGTCTACTTTCCCGCCGAAATAGCCTTGAATCGCGCCGGCAATGATGCCGATAAGCGATGATAAAAGCGTGAGAATAAAGGCAAAAATTACTGACAAACGCAATCCGTAGACTATACGTACCAAGATGTCCCGCCCCTCATCATCCGTGCCAAGCCAGTGGTGTTTACTTGGGGCTGAGGGTGTGGGTTGTTTGAGATTGTAATCAACGGTGTTAAAAGAATATGGTATAGGCGGGAAAAGCATCCAACCTGATTTTTCAATATTGGTGCGAATATAGTCATCGCGATAATCCGCCGGGGTTGGAAAATCTCCGCCAAACGTTTGTTCGCTATAATTGTTAAACAGCGGGAAATAATATTTTCCATCGTATTTCAGCAACAAAGGTTTATCGTTGGCCCATAATTCGGCAAATAAGCTTATAATAAATATGGCTGTAAAAATCACAAAAGATAAACAAGCCCGACGATTGTGCTTGAAAGCCGATAAACGTCTTGAATAAAGTCCGGTCGCAATATTTGGGTTGGCGGACAAGCGTTTAACTCCCTTGCGGAATTTCACTGTCAGTATCGTCTAAAAACGGAGGAATAACATCATGCGACTTGGTTTCGGTAGTTTCAGAAGTTTGTCCGGTGACGTTATCAGTAACTTTAATATCAAGATTAATTTTGGCATTTGAAACAGCATTAGCACGTGGTTGGAGCTTTTGAGCTTCAGCCAGTGCCGCAGCAGCTTTCTGTTTCTTTTCTCTGACAATACGTTCAATCTCATCGGGTGTGCGGACGGTATTATTTGTATTGTTTAGGGTCTGTTTTGTTGTCGCAGATACTTCGATTTTCTCAGTGGTTGTGACAACCTTAACCTCTTTTGTAGCAGAAGTGGTGGTTGACTTTGATTGTGATTTAACCGATGTTTCTGAGCTTTGAGATGCACTAGTTTGGGCGGCATCAGGCTGCGGCTGGGCAGCTTCCGGCTCAGTTGCTTCATCAATGGTTTCAGATGAGTCATCAGCATCTGTTTCTAAAACCGGTAATGGAACTGTCGGAGCTTCTTTTTCAAGCTCTTCAACCTTAGAGGCTACCGGAGCAGGTTTAACTTCCTGATCAGGCAGTTGAGCATCATCAGAAACAGCCGGTTCGGCCGCGGATGTATTTTCGGATTGAGCGGCAGACTGAGTGCTGTCTTCAGATTTATCATTAACTAAATTGCTCAGATTATTGTCTTTGCTGTTAACTTTTGCCCAGTCATCATACCATTTAAAGAATTCCGGCAAAGCTGATTTTATTTGCTTATCGGTTATGGCAATTTGGGCAAACTTGCGATTCAGCTCATCTTTGATTTGATTAGCAAAGCCCATATCGTCATACGGTTGGCAAGCCGCATCTTTTTTTATCAGGCTATTAATAATGTTGTCAACATTGCATACTTCGTTATTAATTGACGGTTGGTCGTTAGTCGGGCGATAAATTGCAAACGAAACGGTCCTATTAACAATATCTTCAAACGGTTCAGCGGTTACGGCGGTCATACGCTTGGGAGTATTGAGGCCGTGGATAACAATGGTTGTGTCCCGCATAGCACCGGAGTTAGTCAAATTTTGAATGAAATTCTCCAGTTGGCCTATCATACAGGTTATTTGTTCAGCGTAAGCATCTTTTTTCTGTTGCGCATTAGTGCTGTCGGCGCTTATCCAACGCGAAATCGGCTTGATTTTGCAGTCGCTATCGTAAATATATAAATCAGCCGGCATATCGATAATGGCAAAATAAGCATTTTTACCTTCATCGCGGTCGATTTCGTGAGCCATAACATCAAGAGTTTTGAATGAGTTGACAATTGAAAACTGCTGATAATTAAAGTCTGCCGCCGGGAAATTCTGAGATGATAAAACCAGCTGCAGTACGCTGTTGACCTGATTAATATCGGCAACCAGTCCGGTACTTTCCAGCCATTGATCAAACAATAAAATGCCTTTTTGCATTGCGGTTAAGTTCATATCATCCATAGCAAACGGCAGGTTAGATGACTTAATGCATTTGCTTACCGCGATTTCATTATTAACATAGCAGGTTTCGACCCCATGGTTTTCGTATACTTTGAGCTGATAGTCATCTTTACGGAAGTGAGTGAACATTTTGTTGCTTTTAAGATAGAGCATCGGAGTGTGCAATTCGTCAAAATTCCAATAGCTGCGAAGCAAAACATTGCTCAAAGTATAATCAGCATAATTTTCTTTGTGGTCTGAAGGGTTAAATGCCGTAACCAGATTTAAGAACGGGTATGGTGTTGAGGCATAAGCATTGGCATAAAGCGTGAAATTGTTTTGAGTATAGAAACCAAGCATGGCATCAATGGCTGTTTTGACGGAGGCAGATTGTTTGGCGGTAGGAGTTCCGGCGCTAAATCCGTTTAAGACATCAATAGAGGTTAACCCCGGCATGGCGATATAGATAAAGCGTTGATCTAATTTGTTTTCGGCAACATTTACGGTCGGATTATCATAAAGTGTCTTAAACTGAGTTGCCGTCGGGTTAAAATAGTTTTCTAAGAAATTCCAACCAAAAATAAACAGCAAAATGCCCAATATATAAGTCTGAGTCATGCGACCGGCAAAAGTTGTGAAAACAAGGACGACCAAACCGGCAGCGACCGCTAAAATTATGTGCGAGTAATAATTAAAATATTCCAAAGCTTCGGCGGTTAAAATACTGCTAAAACTGTTGGCCAAGATTGAACCTTTGTCAAATAAGGCGAATTGATTCATTATAGCCAGTAAGAATAATGCTGATACGACTGCAACCCAAAGGTTTTGTAAAAAACGGGAAAAAGATAACAGAAAATTTATCAGGAAGAATAAAATTGCCAATCCGGAAATAAGATATAAGGATTCAATATTGATGGTCTGTGCGTCGGTGAAGATGCTGTAACTTCCCGATTTGGCAAACAAGACAAAGTCCAGAGCAGCCAAAGCGGCAACTATCAACCCTTTAATTAAGACATCAGCCACATATTGCCCGAAAGATCGATGGCGTCCGCGAGCCTGAGCGGCTTTCTTTTCGCGGTTTAAGGCCTTAGCGGAAACCTGGCGGCGATCATCAATAATTATATCTTCCATGTTCTATCCTTTCCGAGTATATCTTCGTGCATATAATTAAACATATTTTTTTGAACTTTTAAAGCAAAAATCCTCAGAAGTTGCAAAACTTCTGAGGATTTTATCCAAAGTCTTAAAAAGACTATCTTGAGTAGAACTCGATAACCAGATTCGGTTCCATAACAGATGCATAAGGAACATCGTCATATTTAGGAACAAAACTGTATTTAGCAGTCAATTTCTTGTTATCTACTTCAAGGTAACCCGGAACATCACGAGAACCGGCTTCAACAGCAGCAATAACCATCGGCAGTTGTTTAGATTTCTCGCGAACTTCAATAACATCGCCGGCTTTAGCCATGTAAGAAGGAATGTTAACCTTTTTACCGTTTACGGTAACATGACCATGGTTTACAAACTGGCGGGCAGCAAAAATTGTTGGAACAAATTTTGCTTTATAAACAAGATTATCCAAACGAGATTCCAAAATACCGATAAGGTTTTCAGCAGCGTCACCGCTTCTTCTGATAGCTTCAACATAGTATTTGTGGAATTGTTTTTCAGAAACGTTACCATAGTAGGTTTTCAGTTTCTGTTTAGCAGATAATTGCTCACCGTAGTCAGTCGGTTTTTTGCGTCTTTGACCATGTTGACCCGGAGCATATTCTCTTTTGGCAACAGAGCTATTCGGATTTCCCCAAATTGTGCCATATTGGCGCTCTTTTTTCTTTTTAGCAGTAACGATACTTTTCATTAAACTTTTCCTTAAATTTTATGTTTAGATTATTGTCCCGATAGTTTTGGCTTATGTGTGCCAAACGAGGCAGTTAAGCTGCCTTCATTCTCGGAAGTGCTGAAAATCTATAACATAAATTACTTAAAATCAAGCTTTTTTTTATTAAAAACTTAGGAAATATTTAAACTTAATTTTCTATTGTAAAGGAAAATAAGGTAAGGAAAAGTATTTTATGTCGTACGATTTATTGTTACAACAAGCGCTAAAACAGCATGAAAACGGCAATTGGAATGAGGCCGAACGGGTATACCGCCAAATTTTGGAAACGGCTCCCAATCAACCGGAAGTGCTTAATCTGCTGGGGTTAATTGCCCAAGCCAAAGGCGCTGATACGGAAGCGTGTGAGCTTTTTGCGCAGGCCATTCGCCAAAAAAACGATAATCCGGCATTTTATTATAATCTGGCATTTTCACTCAAAAATGACGGAAAGCTTCATGAGGCGTTAGATAACTTTCAAAAAGCCTTAAACTTAAAACCTGATATTAAAGAAGCTTATAATGAAACCGCCCTGCTCTATCAGCGGCTTGGTGATTTGGAAACTGCCCGCCGGTACTGGAAAACGGCATTAGATTTGGATTGCGAGTATGTCGAGGCCAAGGCTAATCTGGCAATGAGTTATGAAAATGAAGATTTGAACAAAGCTATTAGCGAACTGGAGAAAATTATTCAAAACTATCCGCAAGACGGACGCACGCTTTTTTATTTGTGTCAACTGTATATTAAAAACAAAGACTATACAAAAGCTCAACAAGCGGCTATCGAGGCTAAAACCGCCGCTCCTTTTTCCGACGAAGTGCAAACGATTTTGGGACAATTGGCAGTGCGAGATAATAAAAATGTGGAGGCACAGGCTTGTTTTGAACAGGCTTTGGCCGTTAATCCCCGCAATATTGCAGCGTTAAAAGGAAGAGCCGATGTTTGCTGTCGGCTTGGTAATTATGAACAAGCCGAAAAATATTATAAGAAAGCCTTGGAAAACGATAACACCGATTGGGAATTGCATAATAATTATGCGGAGATGTTGTGCCGCCAAAAAAGAACGGCAGAAGCCTTAGAAGAATATCGCCAAGCGGTTATTATTAATCCCAAATCGGCTGAAGTCAGCAATAATTTAGGAACTGTATTAAAAAGCTGCGGTGATTATGAGCAGGCTTTGGGATTGTTTTTTAATGCGATGAATCTTGATGAAAATTTGGAAGAAGCACAGATTAATGCCGTGGAAACATTGATATTGGTAGCTCAGAAAGATGCTGCTGATGCACAAAAAATCGTGGAAAACTGGTTGCGGCAAAAGCCGGATAATCTGTTCGCCCGCCACCTGCTCAATTCGTTAAAAGGAGAAACAAGTGAAATTGATATTAAGTATAATCAGAGGTTGTTTGAACATTTTGCTGATTCCTACGAGCTGGTTGTTGCGAATTTGGACTATCAAGCTCCGTTGGCTGTGGGAAGATTTGCAGGATCTCTTAAAACTACCATTGTGGATTTGGGGTGTGGTACGGGGTTGGTTGGTGAAATTGTTAAAAATTCTGAGAATCATCTGACCGGAGTAGATATTTCGCCCAAAATGCTTGCAAAAGCTAAAGCAAAAGGTGTCTATGAAGAACTTGTTTGTGATGATGCTGTAAGCTTTTTACAGCATCATCCCGATTTTGATTGGGCAATAGCCGTTGATGTTTTGGGATATATCGGAGATCCCTCGCCGCTTTTTGCGGCCGCCGGCAAAGCCGATTTATTATTCACAACCGAAAATCTTGATGATGAAAACGGCTACAAACTTTTCCCTAACGGCAGATATAAACATTCACCTGGCTATATAACAGCTAAATTGTCGGCTTGTGGCTTTAAGGTCGAAATGCAAAAAGTGGTATTGCGTAAAGAAAACGGTGTTCCGGTTCAAGGAACGATTTGGAAAGCTCGACACTAAAAAATATTATAAGAAAACCGCCCCATTGGTTGAGGCGGTTTGTTTTTTAAGTATTGGTGTTTAATTAGAAAGTGTATCTTACACCGGCTGTAGCTTCCCACATATTGTCGAGGTAGCTGGTGTTTACATAGTTATAACGTCCCATTACACGGGCAGAGAAATGATCGGTGAAGTTATATTGCGCACCAAGACCAAAACGATAGCCCAAGTGGTCTTTATCATATTTGCCGGCGGACAAACCTTTAACCGTCAGGTTGTAATTGCCCAAACCGATTGAAGCCAACAAATCAACTTTATCAGCGCAATCCATCGGCAAATAGCCGTACAAATCCAAACCGTAAGAATGGAATTTTGACTTAGCGGTTACGGTCGAGGTCAAATCTTTTTTACGATGTCCTGACAGTTGATAATAAGCTTCCAAGCCGGCATATTTGCCCAAACGAGTACCAACGTTAACGGCGCCGGAATTATAGGCCTTTTTCAAAGAATTAGCATCACCTTTGAAATCAGCATTGTCATAGATATAATCCATACCGACATAAGGTTCGATTTCGTGACCGAACATCTGTTGGGCATTGGCTTGAGTGGAAAATAAAACGCAGGCTGCTCCTGCTAACAATAAAGCTTTATTCATTTTTATAAACTCCATATTATAAATAAGTTTTACATTAAGTAGTCCATATTTATAGTCCTAGGAGAGTTGTAACTTTGATTTAATCAATGTTACGTTAAATACAATAGTCCGATTTATTTTTTTTGCAACTTTTATTT
>ERZ1034878.22-NODE-22-length-76066-cov-54.926155_pt1 | contig 76066 bp, 101 predicted proteins | sample MGYA00520593_ERZ1034878 | MGnify/ENA primary metagenome ERZ1034878 (study PRJEB33766, sample SAMN09781724) | gut metagenome | biome: gut microbiome | host: Homo sapiens | place: Madagascar | study: EMG produced TPA metagenomics assembly of the PRJNA485056 data set...
GCCAGAGCCAGAGCCATAGCCACAGCCAGAGCCATAGCTGATGTTTAAGAATGTTTTGATGCGTGTTTCTAACGTCTCCATGCTTTTACCTCCTCTATTGACTTGACGGCTTTGTCCGAGCAAGTGATAATCTCGATGGCATCGAGAATGGTGATGCAGTCTACTGAGATAGTGAACTTACATTCTTGCGGTTTTGACGTTCCTTCTTGGGCGAGCTGTGAGAGTGAGGCTGCTCCTGCCCAGTACCAGATACGTCGGGCGTTATGAAGCGTGACCTCTCTGCCGTTGTGTGCTACGAGTGTTCCGAACTCAACTCCGCTGCGGTCGCCGCGGATGATTACTTTCTTTCCGATGTTTGTTTCCATTGTTTTTGTTTTTATATTGTTTGTGTATTAATGTTTGTTTTTATTTGCGATTAGTATCCTCAACTTACTTAAGCTTTTGAATGGACAATCTTTAGCAACACTTTCAATGTGTTCACTCTGTCCTTGCAACTCGCAGGAATACATGTCTCCAAAGCCAAATGACCAAACAATGAAGTGTTTGCAATTACATTCCTTACAGGTTTTTTCTATCTTATTCATATTCGATTTTTAAATTTTTAAGTTTGCGTCCTCTCCTAACGCCCAAAGGATGTGCTGTAGTTCGTGGACGTACTGGATTTCACAAAGAGAGATGTCATTTAAAAGGACTGAACATCTTTTGGAAGTCTGTAAAAAAGAAATCTCAATATCGTGTCCGATATGGCCATATATTATGGGTGCGTAGTACTCCTGCTCCCCTCCGTTCTTTTCGAGGATTTCAGGGGTGATGGGGATTCCTTCGATGCCTTCACACCAAACACCGTGAGAGAAATCCCATTCTTCTCTATCAGTTTGAAGCAGACCTACAATCCCCTTCTTGTCTTCACAGGCTCGTTCGGAGTCTATGGCTACGACTTTACAAACTGCTCCTTTGGGAATCATGCAGTTATCACTGCTGACCATTACATAATCCCCTATTCTTAATTCTTCTGGTTTAATCATGTTATGTTTTTTTTGATTGAGGGATAGGCGGGGATAGCGGGGCTATGTGTTCTGGAGGATAGCGCCGTTATTCTTCTTGATCTTTTTTGTTTTGCAGAGGGGGGCGGGGCCGTTTTTCAGCATTTCGTGACGGAGGCCCATGAGCCATGAGTGGAGGTTGATGGTGGGCTTGTGGGTCAGGTTGGCTTCCCGCCATTCAGCGTACTGGTCGTAGGACATATTGTACTCGAGGATGAGAACCATCTCGTCTGGGGCGAGAAAGTCGGTGTCTTCGAAATCGCAGAGTCCGCCTGGGGTGTCGAGTGTCCAGTGGAATTCACGGGAATCCTCGAAGAGGCGGTGATTGATGCGTTCGGCGAGTTCGTTGCAGACGTTGCTGAACTTTTCGCACAGGGCTAAGTCGGTGCAGTGCTCACGCATGTCGTCTATGATTTCCTGTTTTTTCATTGCTATACGTTTATGATGTTGTCGTACATGTCGAGGTTGGCCCACCAATGTTCGTGTTCTGCTTGAACGTAGCGGTTGGCGGGGAAAGGGAGGCGCTTGGCGAACTTTACCGTCGGAATGTAGGCATTGTAGGGTTGCAGTGATCTGTCTTTGCCTGAAGTGAGAAAGAGGGGGTGGTATTGATTCTGGAAGCGGTAACAGAGGGCTGAGTGTGCCTTTTTGTCTGCTTCGGCAATGAAACGTACGTGGTAACGATTGCCGCGGTGGAGTGCAGCGAGGGCGTGCAGGAAATCCTCGTGTCCGACGTGCGTATGTCGCTTGCCGTTGAGTTCGTAGAAGTAACAACCGAAGAGGTCGCGGCGCATGAAATACCAGAGGTAGTCGAGGTCATCGTCAGACATCTGGGGAATGCTCTTATATACGATGTCCCGCCAGACATGCTGACGAAGGTGGCTGCCACGCGCGAACCCTTCCACTGCATAGAGGAAGTCGTGATGGTCGAGAGAGAGGGATATCATATTTATTACTTATTACTTATTACTTATTATTTTGTATTTGTTGTTTGCCGGGGTCGTCGTCTGTGTTGTAGAGGTGCTCGTTACCTTCGTAGTGGATGCACTGTCTGTAAACGGTGTCAATGCATTGGTATGGGAATTTTTCATCATCTCTGAAACGAACGAAAATGCTTGGAATCCAAACTTCGTTGTCCTCGTTGCGAACGAGCACACGGTCGAATGGCTTGAAGGGGTGTTTAGGCTTGTCAAATTCGAGGGTTTCGGAGTTGAAACGACCTCCGTAGTGAGCTTCAGCGGCGGCGAAGAACTGCGCACGCTCATTGTCGGTGGCTTTACGGAAGTCGAGAGTGTGGAACAGTCCGTAGAGCTTGACGCCCCAGATGTCCTCCTTATTGTCGTACTCGACTGTTGTACGGAATTCAGTGTAATCCTCAGAATCCCATCCTTCGAAGACTGCCGTGACGCCTAATCCGACGCAGACGACCACGTCGCCGCGTCGGAAGAACTTAGTCCAGTCCTGCATCTCGAGGGACGGGAAGAGGAGGCATTCTCCGTTGGGGAATTCCTTGCTCCAACGACCTGTGGAGGTGAAAGAAGCGAATGTATCGTTTTTAGGATCTTCGTATTCGTAAATCACGTCTGCTTGGATCGGATAAGTATCACAACCTTTTTCAAATACTTGCTGAAGCTCAAGCTTTCCGGTCATTCTTGAATAAAGAGGCGTTCCTGCCGGGCAGTCACGCAGGATGTCTGCGATGTTGATGTCAGAATTGTTCATTGTTGTTCGTTTTTAGAATTGTTAACAGAATCTCTTCCTATGATAAACGCCACGGCTGCTACGATGATGTAGGAGATGGCTTCGGTGATTGCTATCATGTGTGTAGGTGATATTTAGGGTTGACGTGTGTGTTTGTTGCCGCTGCACCACAGTTCGATTTCGATGCGGGCGCCTGCCCATATCGCTTCGCGTGGTGTGGCGTCGGGGTGTTGGCTGAGCCAAAGTTCGATGCGCTGACTGAGATTCATACTGCCTTACGATTAAGAGACGTGACGCTCGGAGTCCAGCTTATACCGAGGCGATGTGTGAGTCCGCTTTGATAAGCCTGCAAGGCAATCTGACCCTGTAGGGACTTTGGGTTTTGTTCGAAAGCCTCTATAGCATCGAGGATGCGGTTGCGCTGTGCTTCCTTGCGTGCCGCTTCGTTTTCTGCTGCTTGCTTCTTGCGAGCTTCCGCCTGCTGCTGAATCTGCTCGTCAGTGAGTTCGGGAGCTGGTGCGGGGGACTCTTCCTTCTGAACGGCAGCTGCATAAGCCTTGAAGCTGCCGTCGAGGACACGTGAGAAATTCTCGGGACGGAGAATCCAATCGAAATCGGCTACCCAGTGACGTTTTCCTGCTCCGTTGAGGTAAGGAGAGGCGAACGCTTGCTCGAAGGCGTCGCGGATTTTGCGGGTGTCGCCGTCGTACTCGAGAAGACGAGCCTCGATGAGAGCTATACGCGTGCGATTGAGACGATGGATCTGCGGCATGCGGGAGCCTGTCTCGCGGATGCGACGATTCCAGTAAGTGATGAGACCTTCGGCATTAAAGGTAGGGCGTTGTTCTTTCTTCGCGGTCTTTCCTTTCTTCGCCCAACGCTTCTGCGCATTCTCGCGATTCTTGCGACATCGCGCCTCACGGGCGGCACGCTGCGCGTCGATGTCCTCCTTGATGAAGGCGAAGGCTATGCGGACCACCTGAGGGGCGTCGTCGCTAATGAGAGTGGAGTCCTTGGCATAAAGAAAGACGGCACGCATAAGGATGCCGAGCTGAAGGTCGGAGAGCTGGCTGACCGCCTCGTAATGGGCGATGTTGAGAGAAAATCTATTGTCTGACATAGGGGAAAGGATTTTGAAAGTTATGCGGAACGGGTAAGAAAGAGATTTCGGGGTGAGAGAAAACCAAGGGGCGGCTAAGACCCCTTGGAAGCGTGAACTATACAAACATCAAAGCTTCTGAGGAAGCTGTTATTGATCAAATCAAAAGGGCAGTCCGTCGGAGCCTCCTGCCGGTGCAGCGGGTGCTGCTGAGGGTGGCGGGGGTGTGGGGATGCCGAGAACCGACCCTGGTGCGCCTACGGGAGGAAGAACGGTCGGCTGCGGCGTAACGACGGGCTGCGGTGCGCCGTGGAACACGCTCCAAGCACGGACGGCATTGAACCAGCGTCCCTGGTATTCGTGTGCGTCGATGTCGAAGGAGACGGTAAGCGACTCTCCGACCTGTATGTTGAACTTTGCGATGTTGTCCTGTCCGAAGACATCAAAGGCCATCCGCTTGGGGTACTGGTCTTGCGTTTCGAGGACGTAAGAGGCGCTCTGCCACGGCTTGCCGCTCTTTGCGGAGACGCCAGACCGGATGGGCAGTGCGCAGATGATTTTTCCGAAGATTTCCATTATTAAGACTTGGGGTTAGACATTGAAAGTTTTGGCTATGTAATCGTTGGCGAGACGGACGCGCTCTTCGAGGAGGCGGATGTCGTCATCGTTACGTTCTATGCGGACGATATGGATGGGGGAGGAGAGCCATGCGCAGTAAGATACGAAATCGGCAGACGTGCAGCCTGTGCAGGACATCTCTGCCATCACTTGCCAGTAATACTCGGGCTTGACAGCCTTCAACGAGGCTGCATCGTGTATCTCTGCGGCATATCGTGTGTGGACGGCGAGAGAGGGGCACTTGATTTCGAGGCACTTCTGCTCCTCTCCGCGGACTATTCCGTCGGGAGAGGCAGCAAAGTGCGGGATGGTATCGTGTGCGCATGAGGAGACCTCGAAGACCTCCACATCGTCGTTAAGAGAGGAGTAGAGCTGGCGGGCAGACTCCTCTTGCTGGACACCCCATTCCATAGCCCGCGTAGAGACGGCGACCTGGTCAAGATAAGACTGGAAGATGTCGTCGTCAGAAAGGAACTGGGGATTGAACAGCCTTTCGGCAGCTATCTGATAGATGTACGTCTTGGCTGTTTCGGACCAAGGCTCGTCTTTTTTGCGAGGATTGGTCATGAGCTTGTGGACCTCGGAACCTGTTGCAGAACCGAAGCGTGCGCGGAACCATGAAATTTCGCGCTGATTGGACTCGGTGTTAATCATTTCTTGTCCTCCTTCTTGTCCTCCTTCTTGGCGGCGGCATCCTTGGCAGCTTCAGCTGCTGCGGCAGCGATGGCGTTCTTGGTTTTCTCTTTGCGGTAAGGTTTCATAAGCTCATCGACGGTTGTGTCGCCGTCTCGGAGTGACTGTATTATGCCGCGCAAGAGAATAATCTGTTCCGCCTTGATTTGGTTGACTGTCTGCTTCCCGCAAATCATTATAACCTCCTCTTCCGTGATGTCGTACTCGTCCTTGAAATAGTCGATGCACTTTTTGCGTGTAGCAATCAGCTTATCCTCGTCAGAGAGGTCGCCAGCGATGAAATGCTGCGCCGCCTGGTAGACCTTGTCTGTTATAGCTCGTGGAATAACTGAGAAAACGGCGTTGCGATAGGCGATGGCGTTTGCGGCATTACCTGTAACGGTAATCATATCGTCAGAGAAACGTTGCCCGCTACGCCCGACGATAGAACGGGATACCTCGAAAGCTGAAGCCACGTTATTTTCAAGATCCCAGCATGAACCACGGCTGATAACCTGCTTGTCGGTAATCTGCACCACTTTCGCCTCTGTTCGTATGTTTCCGTAATTGGAAACGATGAGCTTGGCAAGATGTACTGAAGGGCCGGTGAGGGGTTTGCCACCACGTGGTAGGGCGTAACCGCAAGACTGGGCGGTAGGCACGTCAAGAGTTGCCATAGCGATGGAGTTGTTGATGGCTCGGCGAAGGTCGCGCGGGTATTGCTTGGCTGTGGCAATCTGGGAATCTACGTTTGCACGCTCGATGGTGTCGAGCTGTATGATGTTCTGGTCATGTTGGACCTGTGTCACTTCGTAAGCGTCAAGTGACTGTAAGCTGTTTTCCATATATTAAAATGTTTTGTATTTACAGAATTTGAAGCCGTTGGCGTTTTCGTGCCTTTCGCAGAAACCTTCCGCGTAGTCGGCTGCTACGGCTCGACGCTGCTTTTCTCTTGCCACTTCGTACGGCAATTCCATGATGTCATGGAATCTGATTTGCAGCATTTCGACTGAAATTTTCTTTCTCATTCTGAGGGGTGTTATTCGTTATGGTCTTCTACGCCGAGTACGACGTCGATGACTTGTGTTTCGGAAATGGACACGATGCGATAGTCGATCATCGAGGAAGAGAGCACCTTGTCGATGTTATGGCGTGCCGTGTTGATGTCGTTGCACTGGACGAGATAATATATCGTCTGACGTCTTTCTCTCGCGGTCTTCTCGTCGTATGTGATGAAGACGACCTTCGCCTTGCAGAAGATTTCGCCCTTGTCGCAGTCTTCATCGACGAGGAAGACCTCTCGGTACGGGGCGATGGCAATCTTTGTGACCTCGGGTTCTTGTTCTGAGGGGAAGAGGCAGACTTGGTCGGCGATGCGTTCCTCGGCTTCGGCAAAGGACTTTGCATCGAAGACGTATGTGTGGGACTTCCTGACAATAAGACCATCCTCATTCTGAGGGAAGGTGAGGGCTGTGGCTTCGAACCACTTGGGTGATGTTTTTGTTTGCATAGATGAAATGTTTTTGTACTGAAATTATGACTGTTTTGCTACTGATAGCGCCACTCCCAGAACGGGCATTTGACGGGTATGACCTTCCGTTGGGTCTCCGTGCGGGGACAATCGGGAAAGTCGCGCCAGAGGCAGTCGTCGCATTCGGAGTATAGCGTGCGTCTGAATTTGTGCATGATGAAATAAATAATTAATGCGGGACGGGAAGGAATCGAACCTTCGCTAAAGTGGCATCCACGCCGCCGTCCCTCCAGGAATCACTTCCATTTTGCAATAAATAATAATAATAACAACGTCCGGGACTTGCACCCGGATGAGACTCCTTGGGTCTCATTTTTAATGATTAATAAAAAAATGTATAGATGAAAGTTACTTAAATAGCCGAGATAAACTTGATGCCGTACCGTCTGGAGAAATACTCTTCGTTGGGTGTGCGGCGTGTCTGTTCGTCGTAATGGAGTGTAAGGCTGTCGGTTTCGCTTCGGAAATAGTTGTGCAGAGTGACGAGGCGCCGTATGCTGTTGCTTGTCTTTTTCGGCAATATTGATATCCGGAGCTTGGTCTGCTGACGCATCCCCGACATTATGCGGAACCTCTCCATACGCATCGTCTTTCTGCGCTTGGCGGAGCGTCTGCTGATGATTTCGGGTGTATTGAGGTGTTCCGTCTTCATGTTCTTGTATCTCTCCTTTCTCCTTTCTATTGTCTCGGGGGTGTGCTTGAGTTTCAGTTGTCTGGCCCATTGCCGTATGGTGGACTGTGGGACGCCGAACTTCTCCTCGAGTTCACGCGGGAGCATGTAGGGATAGTTCTGGATGATGACAGGCTTCAGACGGCTGCTTCGGCACAGAGGCGCTTCCACCGTGACTATCCCGCTGAGAATGCGCGATACTGACCCCGATGATATGTGGACTTTTTCGGCGATTTGCCGGTGTAAGAGTGTTCCTCTCAGACTGAGCACTTCGTCAATCTGCTGCTGCGTGATACGATGTCTTGTCATAGAGCACGTATGTAGTTGGGGTTCTTGACGAGTCGGGCGTAAGCTTCGATTCCGAAGCGCTGCCACATTCCGTTGGAGAACTGTACGATGTAATCTCCTGCATTGGCCCGAAGGGAGCCGTTGGTGAGGTCCTTGGAGAGGGCAACGACGAGTCCGTCGCCGTGGTCAGCCACAGCTACGACACAGGGCAGGGCGAGAAGCCTGTCCGTGTTGGCTTTGACGACGTGTATGGAATCAATGACTTTTACCATTGTGTATATCGTTTTAGTGGGTTCGTAAATAAAAAATCGGGTGCGACTCGCGCCGGACCCAACTCATAAAGACTATTTGAAAAACGAAATCGTGTGGTGCGCCCTCGCTTGGGCAGCAAGTTGAATTAAAAAAAATTACGAAAAAAATCTTCTAACAATTAATATCAATTTTATATTTATAACATTATGACGAGAAGGAGAGGCGGGACTCAAACCCGCATTCTTTGGTTATTGTACTGTCAGTTGTACGACTCTCCCCATCCAACATATTATTTAAAAAAACGACAAAAAATTGCTGTTTTATACCGATTATGTAGGATGTATGTGTGTGCTGTTTTATAGATCTCAGCAATCTTGCCAGTGTCACGGGACGTCTGGCAGCCCGCTGCATTTCGTTTCTCTCCGCCTGCGCCAGCATGGAGTGTGGCGTGGTTCGTTTGACGGTACTTGGAAGATGCGTTAGTGGGTCTTTCGTGGCGTGCGTTCCTTCATGGGTCGCGGCGTCCAAAACGCTGCCATTACTACTTTTACACGCTCACTGTCTGTAACCAATAAGTCAAAGAACAACAAGAAAATGGTCGGCAGATGAGGAATCGAACCTCACGGACTGGCTGTCAAGGGAATGAGATGGAAAGTGAATGTATTCAGCCTAATCCGCCGCCTGCTCTGCCGTAAACTGGCGATTCTCACGAAGGGCCAGATGCATAATACTAATGTTTTAAAATTTTTCACCTTGTTTCGCTAAACAAGGATTTGAAGAACGATAAATGTCAACTTCTCAAGTTTCTAAAAACTACTACTAACCTAACAATCTCAAAATGAAAAAAAATTATATGAGTATGATCTGTGCCTTCTAATACACTCGGTTTGCTGCGATGAGCCGGTCGATGTCGCGTTTGCGATAGAACACGGTCTTTCCGACTTTGGAGTAGGGGAGCTGTCCGTTGGCTCTGAGGCTCTTGAAGAACTCCATCCCGACGCCGAGGTATGCCTGCGCCTCCTTGTTGGATAGCCATATCTTTTCGATGGCTGTGACTGTCGCCTGTTTCATTGTCTTTTTTGTTTTGTTTGGTTTATGTTGTGGCGGCAGTACCGCCGATTACCATCGCTTGACGTACCCGAGTTCGTGTGCTCGTTTGCGTATGAGGTTCTGAATGTCCGTGTCGGCATCCCAAAGTAGGGCGCGTCGGACTGTCGCTACTCCGACTCCGCAGTCTTCTGCCAGCTTGACTTGGCATCCTCGTCGAAGTTTTATGGGTTTTCGCTTTGCCATTTGGATTTATTTCGTTATATTTGCATATTAAACATATAATGAGCGTTTAGCGAGCTGTTGGGTTTGTTTCGCTTGCGCTCTGTCAACGATTGCAAAGGTACAAAAAGTCAATGAAATGTCAATACTAAATCAAGTTTAAAGTTGATTTGTTGACATACTTTTGCATTTATAGTTGACTTTATGTTGATTTATAAACACTCGTTAACATATACAACTATGGATGGAAAGATTAATTCTATTGACTACGCTGTATCGGAAAGAATGAGGCTATTTATGTCGCACTATGGTTACACCCAAGCTGCTATTGCCGAAGCGTGCAAGGTTGACGTATCAACATTGAGCCGATGTATGAACAACAAACAACCGTGGTCAAGCAAAATGCTACAAAAGATTGGTTCGGCTTTCAATGTAGCCTTCCTTTGGCTGCGTGACGGTGTAGGCAAAATGGTAGCCGAGGAGAAAGCAATCGGCAAGGCGCAGTTTGCTGCCTTCAGCCAGATGCTCGACGCGAATACAAGCCCTGTGTCGCAGAATGTCATCAGCGGCGATAACTATCAAGGCACACAGACGATAAACGGCACAGATGGCGAAATAGTGGCATTGAGGCAGAAAGTGGAACTGTTGAAGCGTCTGCTTGACGAGAAGGACAAATTGCTTGAGGAGAAAGACAAGCTGATAAAAGAAAAAGACAAGCAGATTGACCTTATGCGTATTCTTATCAACGACAAGAAGTAAAATGGTGGTAAAGGTAGTGGACTTTGTAAAATAAAGAACCGCAAACAAATAGTAATCAAGGAGTTACAAAAACAACAAATCGCCTGGAAAGCGTGTAGGCGTCAAAAGCGTCTCGCAGGTTCGAATCCTGTTCTCTCCGCCTGATAATCAGTGAGTTACGCAATTAAGACGATTCCTGTGGGATCGTCTTATTTTCGTTTTAGGCGGTTTGAAATGGTGTTTTTAGGCGGTTTTGAGGGGTTTTGGTGGACTTATTGGTGGACTTTTTTAGTGGACTTTTAATCAAAAACCGATTGTTATGAGGTATTTTATCAGTACTAAGGAGAGTAAAAGGAACGAGAGCGGGATGATTCCCGTATCGGTGGTGTTCCGTCACGAGGGTAGGGAGTTTGCTGCTTCAACTGGCATAGCGGTGAAGTACGCAATGAACGGCATGGTGTTCTCGGCAGAGGAGCCTAATCTGAAAGCCAAGACAAGGAGGCTTATGTGTATCATGGACGAGGTGGATAGGTATGTCCTTGAGCACGTGGATTCGGATTATGAGCGGATGAAGGAGGATTTGCGCTGCATCGTTACGGGCAAGGACCCGATGGAAAAGAGGTCGCTTGCAAGTTTTGTGCGTGAGTTTGCCGAACTGAAGAGTGGGAGTACAAGGAAAATATATCTCAGGACGGCGGCGTTGATTGAAGGCTATGCGCCTGAGGCGACGTTCGGTTCTGTGAACGGCTCGTGGCTTGACGGCTTCGTGCGGTCTATTGGCGAGAATGCAAGCGTGAACTATGCTGCCATCAACCTGAGGAATATACGTGCGGTGTTTAACTGGGCGATAGACAACGAATGGACATCGTGCTATCCGTTCAGACGCTACAAGATAAAGTCGGAGAAGGTAGCAATCAACAATATCTCGCTGGAGCAGCTGAGGGCGGTGCGTGACTTTCCTCTTGATGACTGGCGTCGGATTTACCGGGACTTATTCATGTTGTCGTTCTATCTGTGCGGCATCAATCCTGCGGACTTGCTGCGATTGAAGGCGTCGGATATGAAAAACGGGCGTATTCGCTACAAACGAGCGAAGACAGGGCATTTGTTTGACATTCCAGTACCGAAGCCCGCTGAGGAGATTATAAGCCGCTGGAGGGGCAGGAAATGGCTTCTATGCCCTCTTGACAACTATTCCGACTACAGGGGCTTTTATTGTCACTGGAATGCTGCTCTGAAGAAAATCGGCAGTCTGGAGCTTGCCCCTGACAAGTCGGGTGGGTTGCGCAAGAAGGTCTGGTGTCCGATTGTGGAGGGTCTGACGACGTACACGGCTCGGTATACGTTTGCGAGCATCGCCGCGGAGCTTGAGATTCCGCGTGAGACGATAGCTCTTTGTCTCGGTCATTCGTGGGCTGATGTGACGAGTCACTACATCGCCTATGACACTAAGCGCATAGATGATGCGGTGGCTCGGATTGTGGCTTACGTGGAGGGGAGCTGAGGGTTGTCAAGCTCGATACTGACGTAGATTTGGCAGAAATCGTAGGCGAACTGCTTGAGTGGCTTGCCTGCGGCTTCTGCCTTTCTCGTTTCCTCGCTGAGGGTTTCGAGGTTGTCTGGCGGGAGCTGCGGCTGAGGGGTCAGCTGTAAAGCTTCGTCGTCGAAACGGAGTAAGATGCGGACGAACTCGCGTTGGAGGTCGTCGTAGGATGTGATGTCGCCGGCTGCTGCTGCGTAGAGCGCTTCCATCGCGAGCTTGTCATACTTGCTGCGCAGTGCTGCCATCTGCTTGGCTTCCGGCGGAAGCTGGCTGTGCAGCTCCTCAGCTCTGGCCTTGAGGTCCTGTAGGTGTTCTTCGTTGTCCATATCTGTTTTGCTGTTTAAAAAAATAAAAAAATGACACACACGCTTCACAGCTCTCGCGTGCGAGAGTGTGAGTATATAGATGTTATGTATAGCTATTAGGATATATGAATGTATATGAATATATACTAATAGATATATATAATATCTATATATATAGTGCAATCGCATGCGATCGCATAGGCATAATCGGACGTACTGATAATCAACGAGTTACGACAATGAAAATACGTCGGAAAATACGTCTGATTATGCGATTTATGCGATCGCATTTTTCGCATGTTTTCGGGGGTGTTTTTACTGGTCTTCGGGATAGTCTTTTCCGACCGCATGGAGGGCGTTCATTTCGCGTTCGGCGCGTTCTGCTCCGGGTATCTGGAAGGCTGCGAATGTCTCGGGTGAGAGTCCGATTTCTCCGACGATGTAACGCTGCGTCATGGAGATGTTGGGGACGTTGCCTGACATGTGTCCCATGCAGAGGGCTATCTGTTCGATGGGGATGCCTTTGAGCGCGAGGTTGGTGGCGAAGGAGCGGCGACCGGTGTGTGAGGAGACGAACTCCCACTTGTGTCCTCTCTGCGTGCGTCCTGCGCGGAAGACCTTGGTGATGGTGTCTATTCCGCATGCCCGGCAGATGTCGCGTATGTTGTCGTTGTAGCACCTTACGGAGATTTCTCTCGGCTCGGTGGGGGAGGTCCGTTGCAGATAGATGCGCAGCCACGGATGGATGGGGACCTTGACGACGGTCTTGGTCTTGTGCGAGACGTATGTGATGATGCGTCCGTCCTCGCTGATGTTGTCCGGCGAGAGTGTGAGGCAGTCGGAGAGGCGTGCTCCGCATAGGCATTCGAGCATGAAGATGCGCTTGGCGTGCTTGGCTGCTTTGGTGCGTGGCGTGAACTCGTGGATGCGCCGTATCTCGTCGTCGGTGAGCGCCACGGACTGCGATGGGACTTTCTTTGTGCGCAGGACTGTCCCGAAATTGAGTGACGGGACGGGCTTGGAGGAGTTCTCGCGTATGATGGCGTTGACTTCGGCGAAGATGGTCTTCGCTGAGTTTGGCGCGTATGATGACGCTATCTCCTCTCGGAAGTCGCGTAGGTTGTCGTCGGTGAGGTCTTCCCACATGGGCGGTCGTCCGACTATGCCCTTGAAGATGTTGACCACCTTTATTCGTCCCGGATGTTTCCATATCCAGGCTCCGTAGAAGGTGTGGCGCCAGGGATAGCCGTCGTATGTGGCGAAATAGCCTTGTCGGATGGCATTGGCGTACTTTTCCTGCTGTTCGGGAGTGAGCATCTCCTGCCAGCGTCTTGTCTTGAGTTGTGTCATAATATGATGGATTAAGACTTCCTCATCTCTTTCCCTTTTGCAAAGGTATAATATTATAATATAATATGAATGGGAAGTGGATGGTTTAACTTGGTTTTAACATTGTGCGCGGTGCGCGGTTTTGGCAGGACTATGGGGGATATGAAAAAGCCAAGCTCTCGTGGGAGGGCTTGGCTGAGGGGGTAGGCTGTTCTGGCGGGGATAGGCTGTTATAGGGGCTGGCGCCGTTACTGGGGCTTGCTGGGCCTATCTGAGCCTATTTAGGCTGAGAGGAGAAAATCTCCTGCTCACAACAAATAGGGCAGGAGAAATGTTTTTATTGATTGAAAAGATGAGAGAAGCCGTATTTCTTGACGATGCTATCTTGTATAGTTATATATAATTGTATGTCGTATGCGTGAATTGACATTCCCATATCTTTTCGGTTTAGAAAAAGAGATATCCTTTTTGTTGGTGATGTCCATTCATATTCATGGACATAAGCATCAAACATACTGTTATCTACTGTATATGTAGTATCCTTTGTTTGCTTGTTGTATGTTCTGCCAATATTCTCAAATAAAGTTTTTAGTTCGTTTTGATACTCCGACTCATCGCTGTAATTGGCGCTGAAATAAAACAAGCCATTTACAAGGCCGTTTCTTGTAGCAACAATATTTCTTTTGAAATTAACGCCTGCAAATGAATTGCTTGTAAGATGATATAGCACTGAAGTTTCTATGTCTGGCGTTAAGATGCCTGACTTAACAAGATTTATTGCTGTATCGCCTAATTTTATTTTATCGTTGAAATACAGACTGCTGTCAACACTTGATTTGCCAGATTTTGTTGAATTTCCCGAACAAGAAAATGAGAACGTGAGAACAAGCAAAATCGCAGGAATAAGAAATAGCTTTTTCATAATTCGTAAAATTTTTAATGTTAATAATGTTGGTAAAACGGTTGGTAGGGAAAAAGGATTCTCTACCATGTTTAGGTGTTGTGACACGATTATATGTTGTAGTCGTCATCTCCATCGTCTTCTTCTTCGCGGTGTGCTATGGGGATGAAGGAGGTGATGTCTACGTTGCGGAACTCGGCTTCGTTACGCAGGGAGAGCCAGTTGTAGGCGAAATCCTTTAGAGGTTCGTCGTTGTCGTCGGCTTTCTGGATGAGCTTGTAGTCGTCGGGACGGAGGTCTTCTGCAAGACCGTAGGGTTCGAGAGCGTCGGCGTACTCGAAGTCTAACGAATGGAGTTCGTCTACGAGCTTGTGGTATTCGGTGATTTCGCCGTTGGCACACTTGACGTAAAGGTCGTAGATGCGTTTGGCGAAAAGGTCACGGATGGCCTGTACGCGGCGCTTGTACTCTTCGTCGGAGAGGTTTACTTGTGGCATAATTAATTATTGTTATGGTTTGACTTTTATCTGATGTGGTCTGCTATGCGGAGGACCTTGTGCTTGCGGTGGAGGTCGGCAATCTCGTCGCGGAGCTGTTCGATCGTGCGCTTCAGGCCGGCGTTTGCGGCGTCCCTGCGCTCGATTTCGGCATGGAGGTTCTTGACGGTGTCTTGTAACTTGCCGATGCGGTAATTGAGCATATTGTTGTCGCTCTTCGCTTTTTCTGCCTGTCTTTGGAACTCGGCTTCGCTTGCATTGCTCTTTCGGAGGGTGTCGTTCTCCTTGCGGAGCTTGTAGATGAGGTCGGAGAGCTTCTGGTAGTTGCGTACGATGTGAAGCATCTGACGCTCGAATGGTACGTCTTCATTGGTTTTGTTCATATTATAATGTCTTTAAAGTCGGTTTTTCTCTTCTTGTGTGATGACTCCGCCTCTTGTCGGTAGGCTGTCGAGGACGATGCCTTTGTAGGACTTGGCGTGATGGGCTTCGAGAATGTCGGCTTCCGCATGGTCGTCCAGCATGCACCATAGCAATTCCTTGCCTTGCTTCGGCTTTAAGGTCAGAACGACCCACGGATAGAGGAAGCTGTCGGCGTCTGTGATAGTATACATTTGTTAAAACTGTTAACGTTTATGAATGGATATCGCATATTAGTTTTTTAATGACTACATTTGCAATGTCTTCGGAGGGGCTATTTAAATCGTACCTTTATGGAATCGCGATTTTTTAATTGTACCTTTATGGAATTGAAATAAAAGACACCCTCCGTTGACTGTCAGCCTTCGGGCTGTGGATTGAAACGCTCACAAAAGCGGCAGATTTTCTGCAACGGCTCCACTTTCAATGAAGGTGGAGCTTTTTTGTGTCTTAATCCACAAGGTCCTCGGTTTCGGCGAGTACGTTCTGTACTTCGTCGATCTGTTCCTGCTCTGCCTTTCCGAGGAGACTGATTATGGCTCCGGCTACGTTGAGGAAGCGCAGTGCGTCCTTATTGCTACAGCCGGGTACGCGTGCCGTGAAGTCGCCTGCGTAATAGAATGTGTGATTGACGTCCTGTAGTGACCACCAGTCTTTTTCGCCGTATTCGGAAGAGAATTCGCCTGTGTTTTCGATGGCGAGAAACTCGTATCTGCCGCAGTTGGACGATACGCCCTTGATGGCTATCTTGACGCCTTCGACCTCGATGGTTTCGTCTTCGAGGTCGAGTTGTACCATTTTGGACTTGATGAGCTGTGCGATTTCTTCTGTGCGCTCCTTGAGGTTGGCTGTCAGTCTGACGTAGTCTTCTCTCTGTAGGATTTCGTTAAAGTTCTTTTTCATTTTGTTGACTTACCGTGATGTCGAGGGCTGAATAAGTTATAATATTATTTATATGTCATTGCTCTTTCTTTTGTAACGTCACGAGCGAGAACCTTCGCTCCATCACAGAAGTCCTGATTAAACAGAAAATCCGCTTCTTCGTCAGAGAGAGCCGGAACACACTCGCAGTTGTCAGACATCGGAGACGTCTTGTAATATTCTTCTCCTTTTATAGTCACAACATCGTCACTCTTGTATAAGTCCGCATCTTCGGGATTTACCGATGAGCAAAGCACATACACAGGGTTGTCTTTGAAATCTCTCTCATATAAAACCGTGCCGTTAGGAATAAACACCATGAGATCGTCGTCATACTTGAAAAAACACTTCTCGGCACCTCCGTCAAAATACCTTGCCGGTACAATCCGACAGTTCGGTACAACATGGATGTTCTTACCCAAGTCTTCGATTATCGTATATAATTCGTTCTCCATATAATCCCGCTTGCCGTGTTGCGGTAGGGCTTGGTTAATGGTGCCAGGGCGAGCCTGGCGGTTTTAGGTGGGACGGGTTAGACGAGGGTGACGGTGTAGGCGTGGTGTGGCAGCTGTTTGTATTGACCAAACCATGTCTTATATTTGCGCGAAACGATGAAGCCGAGCATCTTGAGAAGACCGATGGCATTGGTGGCGTATGGCTCGTCTATGACGATGAATGGGGATCCTGCGGAATCGAGGTTGATAATGTCTCGCATGAATTGAGGGAACGGATATTCGTATTCGTCCCACTCTCTTGGTTGTTCGCAATCCAGATCGTACTCTCTTATGTGGCTGCGGCTGACGGTTTTCTTGCCGTTTTCTATGCGTTCTATGTTTACGGTATAGTATTTTATCATTTCGCCCCAAACGTTCTTTTTTTTCTTCCACTTTTTTTCATTGACAACGTAGTGTGTAATGATAGGGACAGTGGAAATAAAAAGGGGATTTTTGGGGGCATTCTTGTAATCGAGAAAGCGCATTGTTCTGATTGTGAGCTTTGCGGACATATCATTCTCGCGGAAGAACTCGACCACCGCGTTTTGGAATGCAGACGTGTCGAAGGGTGGGGCTTTGAAGCCTTTCTCTTTAAGGATGTCCTGTGCCCGGACTAATTTGGTTACTGACATAATTGTTTTATTGTTTGGTTGATAGCGGCGAAGGAGGAGATGTGTGTGCCTCGCTACGCCTCTTCAGGCTGGCTGTGCTAAGATTGTGAATACAAAGGTAGTGATTTTGCGGTTATCGGGCAGTCTTTTGCTGATGTTTTTTTCAAGGAAAAGCGGACACGCTCTGAGGATGTGTTGCATTTCTGTAAGTGAATGATCGAAGACCGTTCTGAGAAACAGATCTATACCGGCAGATGCTGCTGGCTAAGATCTGTTGATGCAAACAGTCTGGAGTGAATGAATCCTCCTTGCGTGTCCTGCGGGATGCAATTCCCGTGGTGCGGACTTCTCATGAGTGGCGGCACATGGCTGTAGGTGTGTGATGTATCCAGAACGTGTGCGGGATGTGTGAGGCGGATGCCGCCTTGCGGCATCCCGCATTAAAGCTCTGGACGCTGAACGGGACTCTCTTGAAGAACGCTTCCCTGTGCTTGGGATGGTTGGGGCTGAGCCTCACTGGGCCTTCCTAAGCCTCTTTGAAGGGACGGGCTGTGATGTCTTGGCACGTGTCTTTAGGTGAATGATGTTGCCTGCGTAGCAGAAGCGGTGATCACGGTGGGTACACTCGTGATCACGGATTCTTGCTATTGCCGGTAGCTGAATGTGACATCCTTGCTGCGCGATGCCCTGTGCCGGGCTGGAGAGGCGGCTTTTAGAGATTGGCTACGAGGGTGTCGTAGGCGGCTTTGCTGGTCAGCAGGGCCTTGCGTGCGCAGCCTAATGTGAGGTAGCCGGTGATGATGGGGGCGGTCTTGCCGCGGTTGGCGGTGACGTTTCGTCCTCGTCCTCGCTGTATGCAGCCGACCTGCTGATTCTTGACGAACCCTATGCCTCCTATCTTTCGCTTGCCCGTCTTGACGGCTCGGATGCAGTCCATGACGAACGTGTTGAGCGTCTGGACGTCCTCTTCGGCGTTGATGATGGACAGGACCTGCGTGGACCATGAATGTCCTTCGTAGCCCTTGTATAGATAGCGGTTGACGGAGTTTATGGCTTTTTGCAGGGTGACGTCACGCTTCTTGACTGTGCGCTTCTCGATTTCCTTCTGAAAAGTCTTGATGCGCGTGGACGAGAGCGAGATGCTGCTGCCCTTGATGGAGAATCCGAGGAACTTGAACCAATGGTCAGCGTTGAGGAATTCTACCTTCTTGGGATTGAGCTTCATCTGCATCTTCGCCAGCTCCTCCTCCATGATGCGCTTGGCTTCCTGCCAGTCCTCGCCCACGAAGATGGCGTCGTCCGAATAGCGGCAGTAGACGCCGCGCAGACGGGACAGGCGCTCGTCAATGTGATAGAGGACTACGTCGGCAAGCCATGAGGCTACGCTGCATCCCTGCTTGAGCGACTGGTATTTCTCAGAGAGAGTGCCGTCGGTGTCGAAATAGAGATTGCAGTGGTAGTAAGCGCGTAGGACGTCTATCAGTGCGGAATGACCGTGACGAAGCTCTACCTGATCGAACGCCCAGTCGATGTACGACAGGAGCACCGTATCGAAATACTTGGACAGGTCGGACTTGAAGCCTCCGATGCGTCCTTCTGCGAAGGATATCTGTCGGGATATGTTCTGTACGACGCGTCCGCATCCGATGCCCTTCTTATATGATGTGCAGCAGGGATGGACCATTTCGGGTGTCAGCTCGAAGAGGAGGTCGTTGGCAATTGAGAGGAGTATGCGGTCGGCAGGCTCGTTGATGTAGACGGTGCGGAATTCTCCGTTGTCCTTCGGTATGAGAGCCGTGTGAGGTGGCATAATCCTGTACTTGCCGTCGCGTATCTTCTGATACATCAAGGCACGTGCCTCGGGTGTGGTGAGCTGATAGAGCGTGGCTTTGTTGATGTCCTTGTCGAGTCCTTTCTGTATGGCGTACTGCCAACGTTCGGGCTGGAAGGCCATCTGTAAGATTTTGTCTTCTTTCATAATTCTTTGGATTTTATGGTTAATAGAGCGTGAAACATAATGTTTCACGCAGTTTTTGGCGGTGAGGCTCAGAGGAGCGGTGCCTGGATATAAACGGATGATCTGGTACTGTCATCTGTAGTGACGTCGCCGGGATGATATGGCCGGCGACGTCCCGATTGTGACAGTGCCGATGAATGTTCTTCTGCCTCCTCACGGGAAGGACGACAAATCCTTTGCGGTGCAGCCGTGGGCTTGGAGTCTGGCTGTAGGCGAATGATCTGACGACTGCGGTTCGAGGTCAGGACCCAGCCATGGTAATCGACCTGGCTGGTTCCTGAGTCTCAGAGAGCAGCGTGTGAACGATGCCCACCCACTGCACGGCGGTGACTTTCTGGGGCAATGACGGACTATCGGTCAGCCCACTCGTCAATCTTGTCGCTCACGGACATTTCAGAGTCGGCGATGAGCTGCTTGAGCACGCCCAACAAGCGCCATCCCTCATCTCCGCGGGCATACTCGGCAGCCTTGCTTTCGAGATAATCAATAGTCTTGGTTGTGTGCATCGTGCTGTGAGGACCCTGCTTGAAGCGTGCTCCGTGGAACAGGATCATGTTGCGCATGGTGAAGTAAGCTCCGGAACCCTTGTAGGCGTTGATGAACGCCTCGGACTGCTTGGTGTCGGCAGGGAGACGCTTCATAAGCTTGTTGAACTTGACAACAAGACGATAGAGGCGTTCTCCGTTGACGTCATTCATTGCAAGGGCAAGGTCGCGGAAAGGGCTGTAAAGCTTGGACTCCAAGTCAGAGACGAAGATGTTCTCTCTGCTAAGACGCACGTAAGGCTTGCCCTTGCAAGTGTGAGTGCCTTTGCGCAACAGCTTTTCGACGTAAGAGCGGAGCTTCTGAACATAGTCGAACGCCATGTATGAAGCTACCCTGTCGTTGAACCAAAGGGCACGCTGTTCGTAGCAGACCTTGTCCTTGTGCTTGAGCATCTTGTACTGGTCGAGCAGTTCCTTCTCAAGCATGCGCCACTGATAGGCGTAGCCCTTGTCCTGCAAGAGGGCGTTGAAGGAGACGTTCTGACGCTCCATGCGGTCGAGCATGTGGAACATCTGTGACATTACCCAACGGCGGTAGAGCGTGTAGTTGCGGATGTGACCTCCTCCTGCGATGCTCGCGAAGACGGGATCGTCGTCCGTAACCTGTACGGGGACTCCGTCAACGACCTTGACGACCATCTCCTCTCCCATGGGAAAGTAGTTGGAAACGTCTACGCCTGCTGCCTTGAGAGCTGCGATGCGTGCTGCCGCTGACTTCGCCTTTGGCGCTGTTGTGTTCTGCGACTGTGCCTGTGTGTCGGCGTTAGCTACCTCTGTCATTGTGAACTCACCTGAAATGATAAGATTTCTCTTTTTCATAATTCAAAGATTTAAAATTGTTAATAATGTTGGTTGATTGGTGGGCGAGGGGATGCCTCGTCCTGTTTTTTTTGTGAGAATGGCAGGGGGATAGGATTGGCCTCACTGGGCCTGCCTGAGCCTTACTAAGCCTTTTGGGGTGTCCTTAATCTTCTTTTGACTTTGGCTCTACCCATTGTCGGAGGATGATGAGGTCCTTGTCGTTCGGGGGCTGCCAGAACCAGCTGCCCCACTTGCTTTGCCATTGGAGCTGTCCGTCAAACAACATGAGAAGGACGAAGACTTCGAGCTGGCAGCGTGCCACTTCGCGAGATACACCGTAGAGCATGTCGTGGTCAGAGAGGTCTTTCTCAGGTAGAGCCTTGAAATAGCTGCGTCGGTGTGACTCGGACCGCTCAGAGGGGATGGAGTGCTTGTACTGCTGGTAATACCTTTCGATTTCGCGGAGCATAACGGACCCGTTGAGAGGGAGGATATTGACATCGTCGAGACTGACAAGCTCTCTGTCCAGACGGAGTGTGCGCTTCTCGAAATTGACGGTGAAACGTGAGCCGAGTTCTACGGCTTGTGAGACGTTCAGCATAAATTGCGTGTGTGTCATAATTCTTGATGTTTTGGTTTGCGGTACACTCAAAGGGAACGTCGCATGGCTATATGGCGTTGATGTTATCCCGTGTGAAGCACGCGGAGATGTCTGAGTGATAGCTTCAGACATCTCGCGTATCTCGTACGGGGGAACCAAATCATCCCTCCTTGTGTACCCATTCAGGCTGCGATACCTATTGCTGGCTCATAATCATGTCTTGATGGTTGATGATGTGGCGTGACGAAGACTTGGCGCATTACTGTAGGTCGTTGATGTATCCAGCGGTAGACTCATCCTGGAAATGCGCCGCAACGTGCGGCGGTGTCCCGGATGAGACGCTGGATACTGAATCCTGTCTTCGCTCACGCCTGTTTTAGGCTGCGCTACCTGTGTAGGTGTTATTGATTATTGTGCGCAGTCATTAGCTGCGCTGTTTAGGTAATGTGATTTCGCTGCACGGAAAGCATTGACTTATGGGCCAGTAAAAGCTGTTGTCTATACCAACAACCCCCCGGTCTTCATATAGGTGTGTTACAACGTGCTCTCGGGATTGAGAATGAATGTCACAATATACCTTCATACCGATTTCTATTTTCTTCATATCTATAATTGTTTTGGTTGAACTTGCAGAGGGATTGCTCCCTCTGAGGTTTAGGCGTAGATGTTGTGCGTCTCGATGAGGCGCTTGTACTTCTTGGGGAACTTGTCCCAACCGTAGTAGACCTGTACAATCTGGCAGGAGGACCAGGAATTGAGAGCGTACTCGTAGATGTAGTAGCACTTCTTTTGTCCCGTGTCGTCATAGAGAATCCAATCGCCTGAGGCAAGTGAACCCTCGCTGAGGTGGATGGCATAACCGCCCGCCTCCTCGTAGCGGAAGACGAGGTCGTCAACATAATGATAGTCGCAGCTGAATTTTCTCATAATTTATATAATATTTGGTTCTTGATTATGGCAAGGGAGCTTGGCTCCCTTGGTTTTAGGCTGCAACACTCGGCTGCAATTTGTGTTCGTCGATGACCTTCTTTATCAGCTCGTCCTCATCACAGTAATAGCCCCAGCAAGAATCGACCTCTTCCCAGTCGTAATCGTCCTCGTCAGCTCTCTCGCTGTCCTCGTAGACCTTCGTGTAACGCACTTTCTTCTCAAGAACAAAGCCTATCACGTCGCCCCACATCCATTTGCCGATACACTCAGCTTCGCTTTCCATAGCGGAAACAGCACGTTTCTGCCAGTCCTTTGCAGGACCGCCGTAACGCTTTACGAAGCGCTCCTTTGTGCAATAGGAGAAGCCCTCAACGTAATCGCCCTGACAGTAGCCGTATGACGACCATTCGTGCACCGCAATCTCTGTCTGACAACTTGTAAGAAGATATATAAAATCTTCTTCATCGAGAGACTCAGAAAGTTCGCCACGGATGTCGTTCTTTACCTCGTCGGGCGTAAACTCCTGCATCCAGCACCATTTGCTGCCTTCGTTTCCGTATCTGCAATACTGCTCAAGATACCATGTGTGGTCAGAGCGGTCGTAGCGGAAGCGTAGAGAGTCGCTAAGACATGTGTTGATGTACTCGATGAACTTTTTCTGCGGCACGTACTTGCAAGCAAGCTCGCACACTGCATCGGCAAGTGAATGGTTATTTGAGTAGAATAGCTCCTCGTAGTTTGAGGCTTCTGACAACCTTCTGCCGCTGTTGAAAAGATGCACGCCTGTCATGTCCAAGTCCTTGCACGGACATGGAAGATAATCATCTCGACAAATCTTGATTCTGTAGTCGCCGATTTGTTCGGTTTTGATAACATCATTGCTCATATTCATTTCTTTTTAGGGTTAATATTGTTCCGTTGTCGGTGTCGCTCCGATTGTGGTTTCTTTCCCCAACGGATAAGTCATGTTACTCTGACTCCTTGTAGTAGCAGCGCACTTTGTAGCCGTTCTTAACAAGAATGTTTAGCAGAGTCTGTGCGCTCTTGTAAAAGAGGTTTAGCTCGATGCTCACAACTTCGTCAGTGAATAGTTGTTTGCCATTCTTGACGATATTGTCGCAATGCTTCTTGTCTACAAAGAAGTTATACAATATGTATCTATCTTCTCCGTCCTGCTCAAACTCGCTAATGAATATAGCGAGAGCATTGCCGTTGTAGATATTAACATCAAAAGACGTCTCTTTCTGTTTGATGGTTATCTTGCCCATCTTTTCATTCCAATTCCATTGTAATGCCATAAGTCTTCTGTTTGTTGGTTAATCATACCTCCCCAAAGGGAGGCGGTTTAGGCGGTAACACACTGCTGTTCGAGCACGCAGGCAATCTCCGAAAGCGTGTCTTGAAAATTGTACTTGATGCCGAACGCTCCAAAGGCTTTAAAATACCAATCCATAAGATACGCCCTGTCCTCGTCAGCCTGTTTGCTGTCTTCCGCTGCATCCAAACGTGCAACCATTTGGGGAAACAGACGGAAGTAGTCGTCGCCGGCATACTCCGAACTCCAATATGTGCCCGTGATGTGAGCGGGATAGTCTTCCTCGATGTTGGCGAAATTGCCGTCCATGCGATGATTTTGCATGTGGAGATATTCCTTCATCTCTCTGTTCGCTTTCATAGTAAAATCCCAAGCGAGAGATTGAATATTGAAACCCTCGAAATCGGCAAGGTATTCCTCTATGTCCTTAGAGTTCTCGTAGTCTTCCAAACACTCACGATAAAGAGCCTCTATCGCTTTGGCAAAATTATTGACACTGATGTAGTCGGCTACCTTTTCGGTAATCTCGCCCTTGTGCATCCAATACTCTACAATATTCTTTTCCATAATTCGTTGTTTTTTAGGTTATACTTGCACTCTCCACGAGGGAGAGTCTTTTAGGCTTATAAAAACCACCACGGAATAAACTTCGCAATATTTTTAGCTTCCCTGCGGTCTCTTCTGCGCTTTTCTTCGAAAACGCTCCCATTGACGCACTGGTCGGCTGACCGCTGAAACAACGCACCTACAACCCAAAAGGCTGGAGTGTAGTCCTGTTGAACATTGTCAAGGTCAATGCAGCCAGAGTCAAGTATTTGGTTGATACACTTGTTGAACTCCTCTACATTCCTGTAGTTGCGGACAACATGGTTACACTTTTCGATAAATTCTTCTCTCGTCATAATCATAAAATTTGGTTAATAGAAATCCCCACCCGTGGGAGTGAGGATTGGTTTGGCTACAGCAGCTGGCTTGCTTTTGCTGCATTCTCGCAGTTGGTAGTCGTGGGAACTCCCTTCCACATCGTTCCGAAATGATCTACGCAAAGAATCCACAAGTCGAGCTTGTCTGAGTAAGAGAAGATAAGGTCAGGGAAATTCTTCTGCATCCATTCCTTATCTTCGCCGCTCATGTTAGTGAGAAACCACTGGAATATCTCGATTCCGTCCCTGCCGTCTTCATTGTCATTTGTCCACTCTGGATACTCGATGTTCTCAATTACTGATTCGTCATTCTCCACAATATTGTTGCAGAGGATAAACGCATTTCCAAGCCAGTGTACGGCTGTGTAGTAATCTGTTATCATAATCATAATATTTAATGGGTTAAACGTTGTTCTGTGCAGATAGGCTGCACAGATTTGTTGAGGCTCAATAACCACGATACAGGATTCTCTTGACAAGCGGATATTCGTAACCTCCGTCCTGTCCTACGCAGTAGGTAAAGCTCGGCTTGTTGCCACGCAGCTCAACCCACAGGCGACTGAGTATTCCGCAGTTCTGTATTCTGCCGTACTTCATATTGTGGAATACCTCGTCGTACTTTCTTTTCTGACAGCCCAGAGCTTGACAGAAGCCGTCAGACAGCTCACGCAGAGCGCTGTCGGTAAGCTCAAAATCAATCCACTCGCCGGACTTGCGGTCGTATACTTCCCGCTTGCTCAGAAAATCGTCCATTGTAAACTGCTTCTTGTCGTACGCTCTAAGCAGCCCGGCAAGAGTCTTGTAAGTTCTTTTCTTCATAATCGTATGTTGGTTTGGTAATGTTCCTGTGTGTTATCCACACAGGATGATTCGGGCAGCAATGTGCTAATCGTGATAAGCTATGCTCACGATTTCGATTATGGCACGATGGAAGTCACGCTCCGCGCGTGGGTCTTCGTAACCGGTCTTGCGGTTGTTGTGCATCTTACGGGCTGCAATCTTGGCTCTACTAATTTCTGCGAGCAGTGTACGCTCGAAATTCTTGTCGCATTTTCTGTCTCTAAGCATAATTCAAATTTGTTTTTATGGTTTGTGTGTGCCTCCGAGGATGGAGGCTTTTCAGGTCGGTTACTTTTCGTCCGTGTTGTACTTGAAGATGATATTGCCAGAGCACGTATAATTGAAGTACAAGACGATGGTGTTCAGCTTTGTGTTAGCATCAAGGGAATTTTCGTTGACACCGGTGCGGACGATTTCGAGCCATTGGCTAATCCGCGACTTGATGTCCGAGCTGAGAGGATGGTCCAGGACTTCGAAGTGTACGACATTTGAGCCGTATATGTACTTCATCTTGACAACGTGACGATGGACAAATCCTATCAGCACGCCGTGTCCGTCGCAGCAATACGTGTTATCGTCGAAAAGATCGTCGAAGAGAACGTCGCTGCATAGGTCTTTCTCGTTGATGGGGCAGGGAATGTGTATTTTCATAATCCGTAATGTTTTAAGTGGTTGATAATTGTTAAGGATGCTACTTGCTGACAAATAGCATCCTTATATTCAGGCGATGCGGTAAGCGGAAACGACATGGTCGTAAAAACCACGCGCGGTGTCTTCATCCATGAGAGGAGAGTCTACGAGTGCATGGCCGATTTTGTCATTGATACACACGCTGTATCTGTCTCCCCACGTCCACTTGATAATCTTCACGGTGTACTGATAGTTGGATTTCTCGTCTACCACGTCACAAGCGAGCAATGGGTCGTTCGTCAGGATTTCATCTAACTCATTTCTTTCCTTTTCTGTCATAATTCTTGCGGTTTTGGTTTGTGTGTGATGGGGAATTTCATCCCCATCGTTTTAGGCTTTACAGACAGGAGGTGTTGCCCGTACTGAAGAGTTACTTTTGCGGCGTTGTCAGCTGGTCGCAGATTGCGATGCGCTGACTGGCGCGGATAAGCTTCGGAAGGTACTTGTCGAGGCTGTCGTAAGGAAAGCCTGTCATCTTGTTGAGTTCCTTTGTATGCCTGTTTATGAGTGGAGTACCGAGGATTTCGGCTGCTTTGACCGCATCCTCATTGTAACACTCGTAATAATCGCCTACACGGAAAAGCAACAGGCAGTCGGGATGCTTCTTCCTAATCTCTGCCCATTTTTTGTAGGGTGTCGGTTTCTCGGGCTGCGGAACGTACGACTCCTCTGTGTGAGAAATCGCTTCTCCGCACATGTAGTAGATGTCGCTCGAACGGTAGCCGAGAGTTTCGTAGAGATAGAATTCTATCTGCTCTGTCTCCCACTCGTCGGGACAGCCTTTGATTGTTCGGACGGTGCCTGTCTGATAATCCATAATTGTTATTTCCATAATTCTTGATGTTTTGGTTCGTAGAAATCCTTACTCTTACGGGTAAGGATTGTTTTGGGCTTGTTAGTGTTTGTCGAACATGAGCATGTCTACCATTCTGTAGAATGTGTATCCGTCAACTTGGTTGTAGATGAATCCGATGAAACGACGGCGGGATTCCATGTTCAATGAGCGGTAATAACTCTTGAAATCGGAATAGTTCCCGTTTACCCATGCCTCCCAAATAAGGCACATCATTTCCATCTCGTTGTGTACTTCGTAGTACTTTGCCTGCTGGAGCAGCGTCTTGCTTCTTCTTGTCATAATTCTTTGTTTGTTGGTTGATGGGAGAGGAGCACACAGGCTCCTCCTCTTTAGGACTTGCTCAGACTGACTCGAAGTGCGCCTTGATGAAATTTTTGCATCCTTTCAGCAGATTCTTAACGTGGCGCCGGTCTGAGTACTGAGGGAATTTGAACGACACACACCGCATCTCACGACCTTTTATCTGGTCTTGTATGCTTGTGTTGAGGAAGACTGTGGCGGAGATTTCTCGTCCGCTTGTCTCTACGTCCATGCACATGTTCGGCTGACGATAGACGGCAGCCTGCAAATCCTGCAATCGGGAAAGAACGAGTCGCATGCGTGTCTCATCCTTGAGTCTTTCGTATTCTGTCATAATTCTGTGTTTGTTGGTTCGTAGTAGCGGAGTTGTATCTCCGCTTGTTTAGGCTATCTGCCGAAGTATTTGCGCTCGAAATCTTCATAACTCTCGCAGTTGAAGACAACCGCAACGCATTTCAAACCACGGGCAATTAAACTCTGTTTGACTTCTTTAGTAAGTTGTTCGCCTGTGTACACCTCGAAAGGAGGAAATACGAAATAATTCTGTGTCATAATAATTCTGTTTTGGTTAATAGACCCCACAATCGTGGGGATTTTTAGGCTGTGGCTTACTTGCCGGCTTTCTCGTTCACGTAGGCTACAAGACTCTCGAACTTTGCGTCGTTTTCTTCTGTGCTGTAGAACGGATTGAATGAGAAATACTCATTGTAAGTGAGGGAATCTACATCTTTCTTGTCCTCTATGTATTCAACGCAAACGCCGATTTGGGCAGACATGTAGGGATTTATCACAATAGATATGCCCAGATGCTTGTCGAAAAATGTTCTTCTTTGCATCTCCTGTATTTGGGGGAGGAGTACTTTGGCTATCCTCTCAGACTCTGTAAGCTTTTTCTTTTCCATAATTCTCTTGTTTTTATTGGTTGTCTTGAGCCGTGACACGCACAATAATCGTACTGCCACGGCATTTTCAGGCGATGAAGGCTACAGTGAGGAATTTTCCGTCATAACTAAGAAATTCAACGTGTGTGTACATTTCCTGCATCTTTGCGAAAACTCTTTCCATAAACGCTGCACCTTTGCACTCGATTCTTCTTGTACTCATAATTTTGTAATTTAATTGGTTTGTAGAGGTAGCCAAACGGCTACCCTTTTTAGACTAACCTCGTTTTTCGAGGGCTACACTGACGAAATAAGGAAGACTCTCACATTCTACCTCGTTCCATTCGCAGTTAACAACGGCACTCACATACTTGCTCTCCTGCTTGTGAATAAGACGGGTAATTGTACTTCTGCTTATAGTGGAAGATTTTTCCACCTCAAAACTGGCGTGAGCCATATGTCCGTCCTGTGTAAAACCAACAAGTCCCTGTCTTCTCGCTACTGCGACAATTCCGTGAAAAGCGTTGATAAAAACGTATTTCTCACCATCAAAATACACGTCGATGCGTGTGTGGTTTTCTTGCGTCTTAAAGTATTCCATAATTCTAATTTTAGTTGTTAATGATGTGCGGACGCATCATTTGCGATACGTCCCTTTTAGGCTTAGAAACAACGCGGACGAGAGAAATGACGTTCTATCTCCTTCGCCGTTCTGTCTGCTTTCGCAGCTCTCCGTGAATACTCACGCTCGTCAAGGTGTCTTCTCTCACACTCAGCTGAAATAACTCTCTTGTAGCTTGCCACAATCGCAGCAAGAAACATTTTGTCTCCGTTTGTCATAATTCTTTTGGTTTTGGTTGATAGAGCCACCCAAATAAGAGTGGCGTTTTGGCGTGAACTATTCGCTGACATTGAAGAAAAGAACTTCTTCTTTGTCGCTGATACTCAGACGTAAGTCAGGAGAGAGCTTGTCAATCAAACCTATCTTTTCATGGTCCCATTTGTAGACCGCTATCCATATTCCAATGGGAAGCGCGTGACTTTCTCTCGTTCCGTAGAACTCTTTTGTGTCCACAGGGCTGAAGTGCCAATAGATATTCCACTGGCCATTGTCAAGCCCTTCACATCTGATTGCGTCAATCAATAAAAATGTCTTGTACTTCATAATCCTTTGTCTTTAATTGGTTAATTATCGTACTGCCCGACTTGCAGGCAGTTTTTAAGGCTGGAACTTTAGAAGCAGAAATCAACGTACACTTTACGCGTACCGCCGAACTCGCTCCAATGATTTACATTGTCGTACTTGTAGGCTTCGTACTTTCTCGAACTTCTGTTGTATTCGTCACGTACCCAGACAGGGGCTTTCTCTGATTCTGCCAAGCGGAAAAATTCACCAACTCGTACTTTACGCAATTCTGTCTTTTTCATAATTCTTTAAAGGTTTAATTATCGTACTACCCCAAAACAGGGTAGCAATTAAGGCTCAACACTTTCCAAGCACAATTTTCGTACTGCTCAGGATTCTGAACTCGGCTTGAGGAGGATCTTTTCCAAACGCTCATTCTCACGCACGAAATTCTTGAAGAATCCGTTGCCAATTTTCGTACTGCTCCAGAAATAGAGCAGAAACAACATGTAAAGGATTCCAAGCACACTGATTATCGTACTGCTTAAAATAAGCAGACACGGAACAAGCTGAAGGTTTCCAAGCACAATTATCGTACTGCTACGTAAAATCTGTCTCTTTGTCATAATTCTGAATTTTAATGGTTAACTGGAAGGTAGCCAAACGGCTACCTTTTTTTAGCACTATCCTTCTTGTGTGTTTTCGTAAGTGACATTATCGACCTTTACGTGCCACGCCCATATTGCAGGAGCGCCACCGAACTCTGTTCCCTCAAGGAACTGAACCTCGGTTTTGTTTTCCTTTGCAATGTTTTTTAAATAGCTCATTGCTGCCTGTTTTGTTGCGTGACGGGAAATTTCTACAGATTCAGTGCAGCCGTTGTTCTCAACGGTGCGCCATGTAATAAACGTACTCATAATTCTTTGATTTTGTTGGTTAATATTGTAGAGCAGCCACAAGGACCGCTTTACTACAAATCCAAACAGTTTCCCTTTTTAGGCTTGAGTTCTAAGGAACTCTACTTCTGACGGAGTTAGGGATAAGCCTATAACAAAAAAGTCAACTATCGACTTTTTAAAATTTGTACGCTTTAAGTCTGCTATCATTTCCGTATAGGTATCAATAGCATTGATGTCTGAGCCTGCGTTTACTTTCTCAATCTTTTGCATAATTTGTTCTTTCATAATTCTATAATTTAATTGGTTGTTAATTGGTAGAGCAGCCACAAGGACTGCCCTAATTTGCCTTAGGACGTGCATCTTGGCACCGCGTTTGTCGTTATTGTCTTCTCTCACGGCTCACGCCCTACCTGTAACGCTGAGGTGCGCCCTGTTTCCTAACAGCTGACAGGGAACTGCTTTGTCTCAATTTGGTATGCCCTTTTGCGTATAGCTCACTGCAACCACCACGTTGCAGACGATTTAGCGAGTAACCAACTCGCACGCTCGTGACACGTTAGAATATGAATTATGAATTATTTGATTTGTCCCGCTGCTCTCACGCCGAGCACGTTCTGCGAACCTTCGGTATTGCCGTTCGTAATTCCGCTCTTCTTGCCTCGCTGCCTTCAGTCATCGCTGCTTTTCCTTACGTCTTGTCAACTGCTAAGTTCCAGAGCTAAGGGCTTTCCGTGACGGTGGGTGTCTTTTCCACAAGTCACGAGAATCCCTGTCGGACAAATTGCCCAACCTGTGCCTGTGCGAGGAACAAACAAGAGAGTTTGTATCGCTGAAACAATGGTTAACGGAATTTCAAACGGCTTCCCTAATGGTCGCTGCCGTCAGTGTTCCCAATGTGGAACGTATGATAGAGTCGCACATAAGGGATTCGAACCCTTACAATAGCGTTCCAAATGTGCGGACACAAAAAAGGTAGCCACTTTTGGTGTGGCTACCTTACTGTGTGGTGTAATGTTCTCTTACTTGCTTTCCTCTAATTCAGCCTCAAGTTGTTTCGCCTCCGCCATAGCAGCAGCAGCGGCGGCACGTGCCGCCGCGAGTCTTTCAGCCTTTGAACGACGGGCGGATGTTTGGGCGTTCGCTTGTTCCTTTGCTTTCTGATAGTCTTCTATCATGCCACACATAACACTTGCCAATTTTGCGATAGATGTTATATCGATGCTTTCAGACTCTAAAGAGCCTAATTTGCCGTTAGTGTGTGTCCAGTCCACAAAATTAGTGGGCATTCCACGCATATGCGCTACGTTTTGGGCGGCAAACGACAACGCCGTGTTGGCGAACGCTGCAAACTCGCTATCTTGCCATAATGCGTAATTAACGGCATTGTCAAAAGCGGCTTTTGCCTTCTGATATGCCACATATAACGTATGAAGTGAATCGTACGCCGATATTCTTTTGTCGTCGTCCTTTGCTGATTCTGCAATTACCTGTGTGCGTAACTCGTTACATACCGCAACGTTAGACGTTACGACATTACTCGCGTTCAATACGTTCTGAACTTCTTTAACTGAATACTTAACCATGTTGTTGTATTGTTATGTTATACCGCATTGTTTCCTGTGTGTGCGGTGCGGTGTTGCCGTATACACACAGGGACGTATAGATACAATAAGGGCATAGTATATGCCCTTAAGATAACCGCTGTCACCCTATAAAAAGCAAACATCATGCCTATAAATATCGAATTAACATTTTTAACAATTAGCTAACTCGCTGATATGTAGTAAGTTAACAAAAAGTTGATATGAATAAATATTCATCAAGTGTATAAAGACTGACAAAGTGACAAAATTAACTTAAAATACCTTAATCGTCAGTGACAAAGTGGCAGTTGTTAGAAAAGTTTAACTTTCGTGGAACATTACAATATGAATAAATATTCAGCCAGAGAAAATAATATAATGATATAATGTGTTGTAAATCAACGAGTTACAAAAAATAATAATATAACGGAGCGTGAAACATTGAAATTGTTACAAATCGACGTTTTAACAAATATTATACCATATAATATGAACAAAATGACCCCCATCCCCCCCCGACGGCGGACGCTTGGCGCTTTGTAGTCACTTCACCTGAAAATTTTTTCTTTTTTTTCTAACTTACTGACAATTAACACCTTATATTTGTCTTTCTGGTCTTTTAGTAGTGCATAAATAGTGAATATTAATACTTGATGTTAATTCATTGTGAATGACTGTGAACGACTGTTAACCTGTATATATATACATATTGGGTTTCGGGTTTTTGTTTGGGGGCGTATGGTCGGGTGTCGGGAACATTGTTATGATGCGTTTTGTAATGATGCAGCTTATCTTGCATCGTATGGAGGGAATTATGCAGCAAATTATGTTGTTTTATCGGTATAGTGCAGTATTGAAGGATAATTATTACGTATCTTTGTGTGTGCGTGTATGTAGGGTATAGGGATTTAAGCAGAATAGCTGCACCTACCCGACATATAGGGAGAAAAAGCTGCATCGGATGCTGCATAAGTCTTGTTGGGAACTGCATAGCAGGGAACGGCTTTGCGTGAACAATGTAAAAAGGCTTGCCGGTAGGTCTTATGACGTATGGTGATAGGTCTTATTGCGGGGACAAAGTTAGCGATTTGTCTTTTGCTGTGCAATAGTCTTGCTGGATAGTCTGGTGTGTTTTGAATGTTAAAGTTTTTAACTTTTGCATTTTGTGGCATGGCTGCTATGCGGTTGTGAAGAGATGGGAGGTTTATTGTGGGATTATTTAAACCTTAGATTAATGGAAGGAATAGTATTTAGGAGTAGCGACAATCAGGCGCTGACAACGAGTGCGATTGTTGCGGAGAAGTTTGGCAAGGAGCATAGCGACGTTCTTAAAGCCATAAAAAGTTTATTTACGACAGGGGAAAAATCCCTTTTCGTTGAGAACCAGCAACTTGCGAAGATGTTTGCCCTTACTGAGGTGGAACAGCCTATGCCTGTTGGCGGCGGTGTTAAGAAAATCCCGGTGTATGTGATGAACAGGGATGGCTTTACTCTGTTGGCTATGGGCTTTACTGGAGCGAAGGCTTTGGCTTTCAAGCTGGAGTATATTAATGCCTTTAACGCCATGGAACAGCAGATACGCCAGAGTAGCGGAGTTCCTCAGTCGTTCGCTCAGGCTCTTATGCTTGCTGCCAAGCAGCAGGAGATGATAGAGGCTCAGCAGAAGCAGCTTGAGGTGCAGCAGCCTAAGGTGGAGTTCTTTGATGCTGTTGCTGAGAGCAAGACTGCGATTGAGATGAAGCTTATCGCGAACACTCTGCACTTCAAGAATGTCGGCAGGAACAAGCTGTTCTGCATCTTGCGTGAGCAGGGCATTCTTAACAGTGGCAACGTGCCTTACCAGAGATACATAGACTGCGGTTATTTCAGAACCATCGAGCAGAAGTATACGGTTCCGAGCGGCGAGACGAGGATCAACATCAAGACTCTCGTGTATCAGCGTGGCTTGGACTATATCCGCAAGATGCTGAAGCGTCTCGGATATGTGGAGGCTGAAGGTAGTTTATTTTAATCATTAATCAATTATAGAGAATATGAATACTAAGAACATTATCCTTGCATCGGCTTTGCTGGTGTTTGCCATCATCATCGGTACGTTGGTGGCGGGTTATTTCAGTTACAACAACCGCGAGATTTCTCTTCGTCAGCAGGCTGAGGCTCAGCGTGGCAAGATTGAGGGCGTGCATGACAAGATGTGGAAGATCATCCAGCAGAAGGCTCAGGTGACTGACGAGTACAAGGGGACTTTCGAGAAGATTTATCCGCAGCTCATTGCCGGTCGTTACCAGAACGACAAGGGTACGATGATGAAATGGATAAAGGAGAGCAACCCTAACTTCGACGTGTCTCTCTATCGTGACCTCATGCAGTCGATAGAGATACAGCGCACGGAGTTTCAGACCGCCCAGGAGCGTATGCTTGACATCATCCGTGAACATGAAACGCTCACTCGTACTTATCCTGCGCGTTGGTTCGTGTCTAACACGATGCCTATAGAGTATAAGGTGATTTCGTCGTCGCGCTCGAAGGAGGTGATGATTGAGGGCGAGGACAACGACGTGGATTTGTTCGGCAATAAGAAGTAGGCTTATGGAGGTCCTTGTCTTTCTCCTTCCTTTCTTCGTGTCGGCTTTCCTGCTGATATTCTTCCGTGAGCAGACGACGTGGTGGGAGCACGCTGTGCTTATCGTCCCGTCGCTGCTTGTGGGCGTAGGTCTGCTGTGGACGTTCAAGCGTGCCGAGTCGAGTGATACGGAGTATCTTGGCAGTTATGTCACGAAGATACGCTATTATGAGCCGTGGAACGAGCGTGTCGCACACACCCGTACCTATACAGACTCAAAGGGCAACACTCATACCGAGACCTACTACGTGACAGAGGAGCATTCTGAGAAATGGGCTTATTCCGACCATTCCGGACGTGAGCGTGACTGCTCAAGTGACGTCTTCTCTGCTATGAAAGAGCGTTTGGCTGCTTCTCCTGTCTTCGTGGACATGCACCGCGACTATGACACCCGCGACGGCGACGCTTACGATTATCCGTGGGACGGTCGTGACGTTACACTCTATCCTGTGACCCGTGAGCACGAATACGAGAATAAGGTGAAGGCTTCGCGCTCGGTGTTCAAGTTTGAGGATATCAGCAAGGAGGAGGCTCGCCGTATCGGGCTGTATGACTATCCTGAGATATGGCTGCGCGACCAATGCCCTATACTCGGGGCTAAGTTTTCCGCCCGTCAGGAGCGTGCCGTCCGTGTTTTGAATGCGCGATACGGACCTCAGAAACAGTTTCGTCTGTATCTGCTGTTCTTCCGTGACAAGCCGATATCCATTGTGGAGAAGCAGCGCTCGTACTGGCAGGGTGGCAACAAGAACGAGCTTGTGGTGTGCGTGGGGCTTGACAGGAACAACCGCGTGATGTGGAGCGACGCTTTCTCCTGGTGTGACTCGCCGGTGCTTGCCGTGAAGAGCCGTGACTGGTTTATGAGCAATCGTCTTGACCTCTGCGCCTTTGTCTCCTATATAGAGCCTATCGTGCAGAAGGAATGGAAGCGCAAGGACTTCTCTGACTTCAAGTATGTGTCGGTGGAGTTGAGCGACGGGCAGTACTGGATCATCGTTTCCCTCATGCTCCTGCTGAATGTGGGACTGAGCGTGTGGATTGTAGGTAACAACTATAGGAATTAGCGTTATGAGTAAAGGGAAGTATCGTAACAAGGCGCCGTTTTCCACTTTCCGTCCTGACCCTTGCCATTGGACTCGCAAGGGCAGTTCTTGGAAGCAGAAGGTGGGGTATGATACTGAGGATGAGGCTTGGGAGTTTCTGAATCAGAATCCGAAGCTGAAAGCGATGGGGTATACTTGCTACCTGTGTAAGGTTTGCTCTATGTATCATATAGGTAGATTACATAATAAATAGTTGAGATATGAAGAAGAAAGGATATTACGAATACGGAAACGAAATCTACCCTTTGAGACTTTGGGTACATATCGGAAAGGATTTGCCCGAATTGATTAATGCGGAGTTTGATGGTTGTAATCCACCAAATGACGGATATGTTGGTGTTGCTTACGACAAAGCTATCAGAAAGAGCGATGATAGATATGGAATCTTAGTTTCGTTTAAGAGTACTAAAGTAATGACTATGAGAGTTTGCTGCCACGAAGCAAGCCACGCTTGCGATGCAATAGAAAATAGTATTGATATGGAACACGGCGGCGAACCTTCTGCCTACCTGATTGGTTGGGTTGCGTCTTGCATCAACAAGGCTCGTTTGGGTATTGGGGATTTCGTTGAGCTAAAAGATAAGGAGGAATAGCTTATGGATAAAAATGAGAAATTAAAACGAAAAAAGGACTATAGCAAGGAGCGTATGGCTCTTTATGACAAGTTCGTGGAGGTGTTTAACGAGACGGACGGGGAGATGCCTGGCGACGAGATATTGTCGGCCATCGCGGACTTCGCGGGTGTTACTGTGGCGTATGTGTCACGGTTGGCGGGGCTTGACCAGGAGAGGGTGCTGTTCGCTTTCTTTGACCTATTGGTAGGGGCTGCGCAGAAGGCGAAAGAGGAATGCGGAGAGGAGAAGGGAAGCTGATGAAGTGCAGGGACTGTGTTATGTTTCGGGAGGAGGACGCTGACAGTCCTCCTGCCTGTTGGAGAGGCGAGAAGGAGGAGTTTGCGAGATGTGATGATGAGGCTTGCGACCGCTACCGATCGCTGGAAATCGCTTACAAAAGCTGAAAATCGCTTACAAAAGCTTACAAAAAAAGGAATAAGATAACTATAAAAATAAATATTACGTATGGAGAAGAGATATATAGGGATTGACCCTGGGGTGCATGGGGGCATTGCTGTGCTTTCGGCAGACGGGTCGGTTGTAGAGGTGGTGAAGATGCCGGGGACGGCTCGTGACCTGCTGGACTTTCTTCGTCGTTATAAGGACGATAGCGCCTGCGTGTTGGAGAGGGTCGGCGGTATGCCGGGTAACGGCGCTCATGCGATGTTTAACTTCGGTAAGGGTTTCGGCCATCTTCAGATGGCGCTTTTGGCGTTGGAGATTCCTACTGAGGACGTTACTCCTAACAAGTGGGAGAAGGCGTTCCAGATGGGCAGTTCGGGGAAGTTCACGAAGAGAGAATGGAAGAATCTGCTGAAGGCTAAGGCTCAGCAGATGTTTCCGAAGCTCGGCAGAAAGGTGACGCTTGACACGTGCGATGCGCTGCTGATAGCGGAGTATGGCAGGAGGTTAGGGCTGTAAGGGTTGCTTGATGATGATTAATTATTGTTAAATGTTATAAAGGATTGTTGTTATGATTGATTTTGGTAAGAAGGTTTATTCGGGTAATTTCCTGATTATGAAGAAGGTTAAGACTTTGAGTAAGAAGGAGATGGCTCGGCTTCGTGAAATGAACGGGACGAATAAGGAGATGTGTAAGAAGCTGAGCCGTTCGGGACTTCCCTATATCCGCGTGGAGACTATCGGCGGTGACTGGGCTGTGGAGTTTATGCTTGGCACTACTGCCTATGACGCCATCGAGGCGCTTGACGTGAAGAAGGACTGGCGTGGAGACTGGAGAGTGACCGGCGTTGACGGCGAGAACTCGAAGTTAGTGTTTACGAGCATGTATATGGACACCTCCGTGGTGGGTGACGAGCAGTATCAGGCAGACAAGTGCAAGGCTCTGACGGAGTATCTGAAGCGTAGCGGCGAGAAGGCCGTAGATGCGACGGAGGAGGAGTGCGGAAGCGGAAAGGAGGTCAGCGATGGCAAAGAGTAGCGGCGAGTATATTGACATGCTGTTCTCGCAGCTTCTCACGATGAGCATGGACGACAAGTATGAGTTTCAGGCTCTTCGTGGCGACTGGGGCAATACGAACAGCGCTAAGTATAACGACATGTTGGCTCGTTTCTGCCGTAACATACGCGAGCTGGCAAAGAACTGTCCTGTGAAGTATTTTGCCTTTGCGTTCTATATGTTCGACGGCAGGATATACGAGGTGGTGGACGTGAGCGTCATCGAACAGGCGTATCAGCTTCTGTTGGAGAAGCTCTGTGTGGCGCCGGTGATGAACCGTACGAGCCTTCGCAAGGAGATATTCATCGCGACGATAAAGAACTATAACACTCTTGTTCCTCAGTTTGACATCGTGGCGTTCAGAAACGGCGTTGTGGACTTTACCTTATCCCGCAAGACGAAGCCCGAGGCGATGCCGTTCTCTCCGCATTATCACGTGACGTACTATCATCCATACGACTTTGACCCTAAGGCGAAGTGCCCGTTGTGGAACCGCTTCCTTATGGACGTGCTTCCTGACAAGGACTCGCGTGACATCCTCCAGATGTTCCTCGGTCTTGGTCTTGTCCAGCGCGGTGACGCTTTTAACGTGTATGACGGCAAGGTGGTGAACAAGATAGAGCTGTGTCTGATGATGATCGGTTCGGGCGCTAACGGCAAGAGCGTCATCTTCGAGGTGATGTGTGCGCTGTTCGGTCCTGACCGCATATCGAAGATGGACTATGCCGACCTGACCGCCGACGGTGACGAGGGTATGCGCGGTCGCTATCCTATCCGTAACGCCATCTTCAACTGGTCGAGCGATTCTGACGTTCGCAAGTTCGGCAAGAAGAACACTGGTATGTTCAAGCGTCTTGTGAGCGGCGAGCCTATTACTTACAGAAAGCTTGGTGAGGACGTGTTTGAGTCGCGTTCTGTGCCTTACCTTATCTTCAGTCTTAACAGCGAGCCAGAGAGCAACGACACGTCGTTGGGCATGATACGCCGCTTGCAGTATGTGAACTTTGAGGTGACCGTGCCTAAGGAGAAGCAGGACCCTGAATTAGCTTCGAAGATTATCAACAAGGAGCTTTCGGGTGTATTCAACTGGCTGCTTGAGGGCGAGAGGAAGCTCAGAGAGCGTCACTTCAGATTTCCTGAGGCAGAGGGTTCGAAGAAGCATCGTATCATGGCTTATCTGAAGAGTCAGCCGGTGCTTTCCTGGCTGATGGCTTACGACATCAAACACCAGCGCCGTGTGTCGAACGAGATTGGTCTGAGGATTCCTGTGTCGTTGCTCTATGAGAGCTTCGTGCAGTTCTGTAACGACAATAACCTCGGCGACAATGACATCCCTTCGAGCAACAAGTTCAGCAGGGTGTTGTGGGACGACTGCCACTTTATGAAGAAGAAGACCCCGAAGTGTATTGCTTATGAGGTGTATGGCGTGACAGAGGCTGACCTTAGACAGCACTTCATCATATCCGAGATGACAGGTAAGGACTATGGTGAGGAAGTAGGGTTTATCAAGGAGGATGTGAAGTGATAAGATAAACATTAAGAAGAAATGGAAGAGAAGGAGAAGATAGAGCAGCCTTCTTTGGATATTCAGAAGATTCTGGATGATGTGATGGCTGCTGAGAGCACAGATGTGGTGTTTCTCGGTAAGAAGAGGAAGATAGGGTGGCTTAGCAATGGCACGGTGCGACGGTTTACGCATGTGGTGATGAAGGAGAAGAACGAGGCGAAGCGCAACTGCAAGCTTTGTGCCTTGGTGCTGCTTAACAATATCTGGAAGATACGTCTGCGTTATGCGCTGCTTTGGCGCTGGCTGTATTATGTGAAGGATGTGAATGCGGTGGAGATACTTCGTGTGGTGGATGTGGCGAAAAAAAAAATTCCATCGACAGCGTGCTCTCTGCTTACCATATTAGCGACCGGGATGACGGACGTGATGATGGCGATGACAAAGGAGGAAGTAAAAGCTATCCAAGCCGAACAAGCTGGGGCGCAGCCTACTCGTTAGCCGAGAAGTTCGGCTTCCTCTTTGAGCGTAAGTTCGGTATAAGGGCTTACGACTACTGGTGGGGCTATACTGCGGCTCAGATTGGGCTGATGGTGGCCGACCAGCCTCTTGTGGTGTACCCGAAGTGTGAAGCCAAGAACGCCGACGGTAGCAAGAAGCATACGGCGGAAGAGATGGACAAGCTTTGGGATGACTGGCAGAGGAAGAAGCAGAAAGAGGGTAGCTTAGTGGGAAAGAAGGTGAACCTCGGTGAGTATTTGAAGGGGGGCTTGTGATATTTATTGTTAACTTTTATTAAGGATATAATATGATAGAGAAGTTTGTTGAGATTGTGGAGGACAAGGCGGCTCTTGAACTTGGGCTGCGTGTGATAATGGAGGTGGCAGAAACTAAGAATCTGCCTCCTGTGGGGGTACTTCCCACGTTTAATGACGAGCTTATTGCTGATATGTTTAACAAGACGCTTGAGCTTGTGGCGGGGAAGAAGTTTCCTGAGGACGTGGGCGACTCGGGAGGAATCGGGTTCTTTGCAGAGAAGGACTAAGGGCAAAAGAAAAGCGGCTACCATCACTGGTAGTCGCTTTTTTGTCAAAATAACATGTAAATAATCACTTATACGAAACATCCATTGCAAAAATACGATATTATTTTATTATTACCTTGAGTGGCAGCTTGCATTAACACCGGTTAACTATTTCTTTTTCTTTTGCGCTGTTGCCATTCCGTTTTGGAAGATGAGGCATTCCTCGCAGCGGTTGGGGTATTGGACTGGGAGGTGGAAATGGATGGTGTTGGACTCGGTGTCTATCTCGTCCTGCTTGATCTTGTTGTAGTCTGCGATAAGGGAGACTATCTTGAGCCAGTCGGGTGAGCCTTTTTTGGCTTTCTTCTCTGCTGCTACGAGCTTTCGCAGGATGGACTCCTTGGAGGTTTCCTTGGTAAGCTCCTCGGCTGTTATTTCATCGGTCTTAGGGGCGTTTCTGCCTTGCAGTTCAGCGATGCGTGTCTGTACTGAGTCGAGGGCTTCGAGCTTCGCTATTTCCTTTTGGAGTTCTGCTTTCGGCCAGGTAAGTCCTTTGCCGTTGAAGGCTACCGCCCAAGCATCGTGCTGCGCCCATCCTACTGCCCGCAGGTCGGCGTAGATGAGGTAAGCGGGGTCTGACATGCCGTACTTCTTCTTGAGAGAGTGGACGGCTACTGAGAGTGTGTAATCTGACATAGTGTGTGGCTATTTAATCTTTGTTGTAAATGAATTTTATGAAGCACACGCAGTTGGTGTGGAACGGGGGGAATGGGTCGCCGAAGTGATGGACGTAGGCGGTTTCGTCATCGCAAATTGGACAGGGATATGAACTGCCTCTATGGACTGTGAAGCCTATGGCTCCTGACTCCTTTCCGTACTGCTGTTCGGCTATTCCCCATGCTACGGCTATCATCTGGCGGGCGTTTCTCGTTATGTTCTGGAACGCTGAATGGAAGATGCCTTTGCCGTAGGACGGTGTGGCTATGCTGATGTCCTTTGTCCTTGCCTTCGTGATGACAGAGGCGAGGTAGGGATTCTTGTAGCCGGTGCGGACGGATGAGAGGAGCTGCGTGTCGGTGTAGCCCATCATAATGCCTGCCTTGGACATTCTTACGATGTCCTCGGCGAAGTTATGGAGGTATATGGCGGTTCGCTGCGCCGATGTCTTGCCGTAATATTCCGACGTTAGGAAGCTCTCTACCTCTTCCGAGGAGACGTTGAGGTGTGTGGTGGCGGCTACGGCGTAGTCATGGATCTGACGTTCGATGCCGTCTGCGAGCCTTGAGGTAATGGCACGTGCTTCGCGGAGCAGCGCCTGCTCGTTTGAGAGGACGTTTCCGCGACGGTACTTCCCCGCCGCCTGCGCGATTTGCTTGGCGGCAGAGAAGAGGAGCTTTGTGATGCGTGACTCGCAGGCGAGCTGCGCCTTGGAGCGAAGTGTGGCGTATTCTGCTGACATAGTGTTGGGGATTATTTGGTGATGGGCCTCACTGAGCCTTTCTGAGCCTCTTTTTAGTGTTTGTGATTGTAGTCGTCCCAGTTGTTTCTGCCAGGGTAATTATTGTTCTCGTCCCAGTCTTTTCCTGACCGGTTGGGGCGTCCTGCCTTTCTTCCTCCTCCTGTGTTGACGTCGGAACCACTTTGCTGTTTGTTGATACGGGCAGTGGCTTCCTGCTGTTCTATGGCGTTCTCGGTTTCATTGTTGGCACGCTGCATATCCATGAGGAGGTCTTGCTGGTCTTCCTCCTTCTGCTCTCTCATAATGCGCTCGAACTCTCCGTTCTTCGGGAAGTCTGGGCAGCGTTCAGAGGCGGTCTGCTTGGAGAGGAAGTGGTTTTGTACGGCAGTGGCGAGGTTTGTGATCAGCTCCGTCTTGTTGGCGTGGGTGTACGGTGATATCCATGCGTTGATGGGAAGACCTGTCATTGTGGCGACATAATTCTCCTCCGTGCCGATGCCGAACTTGCAGATGGTGACGAGCTTGTCGAGGAACGGCTGTAGCTTCTGTGCGTCGTTCATGGCAATCTCAAGAGCAGGCGAATAGAGGAGCTTTATGGCTACGCCTGGGAGGTCGCCAGACTTGAGTTCTGGCGGCTTGACAGTGAATGACAGCTCGTAGATGAGGTCGTATGACTTGTTGAGCTGTGTGGCGAATGCGTTGGACGCGTCCGTTCCGTTGAGGAATCCCGCCTCGCTGTCCGTGTCGTTCATCGCAATGGACTTGACGGCTCCAGTCACCTCATCTCCTACGATGTTGATGTCCTCTCCGTCTCCCTTGACACAGAAGATGGGGAATGCGTATGCCTTGTTGTTCTCGCAGAGATAAGAGAAGGCTTCCTCGTAGTCCTCGATGTTGTGTTGCACCATGAACCAACAGGGTCCGTCCTCGTTACGTGCGTAAGCTACTGGCACGAACGGGAATCCGTGCGGTTTCTCCTCTACGAGATTATATCCGTCGATGCCGAAAAACTTGGCTACATACGTAATGGCCTTCTGTGTCTTGCCGTGCGCTACGCTTCGCTTGAAGCGATAGAACTTGGTCTTGTCCCACACCTCGACCCATTCCGTTATCTCGTTGCCCTCGTCGTCAAAGTCGCTGAAACGTCTTGCGAAGCACAGGGTGTCTCCGGTGAGTGAATCGAACTGCGGATAGAGTCTGTCGCCGCGGTCGTATGATAGCGTTCGTGTTCCGAACTTTCCGTTCTCGTCGAAATATCCCACGATGGCACAGTCAGCCACCTTCATGTATGCGCTGATGGCCTCGAAGAAACGTATTTCCATATCGTGCATGAGCCATCCCTTCTTGAATACATTGAGGTGTTTCTGGGCCTTGTCAGCCTCCTCCCTGTTGTCATCGCCGCTGTCAGCAAGCTCGAACTGCACGTCGTTGCCCGTAAGATGGAGCACGTGCTTCGTATGGATGAGCTGCTGGAAGGCGAACGCTGTTCTTGTGATGGGCTGCTGAAACCACTTGCCAGTGTCGGGGTCCTGCTTCCATATATCGGGATATTCCTTGGTGTCGAAGATGCGGTGTCCTGTGGGATAGAACTCACGCAGGAAGTCAGCCTGTGTCTTTATGTTGCGATAGACAGAGTCTTCCGGCATATTAGGCGTTGCGTCTTCTCTGATGTTGGTTGTCCACGCTCCGTGCTTCTTGTATCCCTCCGGCGTAATCTCGAAGAACGGCTTCTTGACAAGAATCTCTCTTACCTTTAAAATCTCCATAATCCTTTTACCTTATTGTGTTTTTTCTTTGTTAAGCTGAAAATCATCCTGTAGAACCAAGACTCGAAGAAGTCGGGTGAGTGTCCTACGTATCTCTTTGCCTTCTTTTTAGGCATAAGTTTGAATCCCCTATCATCTCCGTCTTCATCACGTCTGAGCATCTTCCGCTCCTTCTGGAGAATCTGGCGCAGTGTCCACTTCTCGAATCCGTCTCCCGAAAACTTGCGCTCAAGCAGCGAGGCGTCTATGGATATGCGCCGTTCCTTTACCATTTTGTAGAAGAGCCATGCGCACTGCGACTTGAGGTCCTTGTAGAGGTACTTTATGCCGTCTTCCTCCTTTCGTGACTGCGCCAATGGTGCAGCCTGATTGTTGAAGGGCACGGCATCCTTGAAGAATCCCTTGAAGTACTGTCCGATGCCCTGCATATCGTACGTGAAGTTACATTCCTCAACACCCCACTCACGCAATCTTGCCTGGACAACAGAAACGAGTGTCTTGGAGTCGATTCTTGACACGATAAGGTCCTTGCAGTGCCATCCTTCCCATAGCCACATCACGAAATTGTCACCTCCCGTGAAAGCGATGTCGGCAGAAGCCCGTCTGATGCCGTCGTCGGTCTGTTCGGCGTTGTCGAAGATGGCTTCGAGGTCGTCCATCTTTATCATGTCGTCTCCAGCCGCCTTCCAGTTCCAGTTGGCTTCGAGGTCACGCATTCGCTGTTCCTCGTCCTGCTGCGCAAGGTTGGCGAGATAAGACACGTCGGTGGAGATGAGCTTGATGTTTTCGGACACGTCGGCACGTATGAAGGTGGCTGACTTGATGAACATCTCGAGCTTGGAATAGCCAAGTTCTTCGTAGCTGGGCTTCCAGAGCTTGTCGATGATGCCACGGCACTGCTCGTAGACCTCCTCGCGCGTGTCTCCCCAGTAGATAGAGTCGGGTGTGTCGCCGTCCATGAAGCAGTAGCGTATGACTCCGTCACGCTCCGGTATGATGTAGCCGTCTTCGTCCACCCACCAGTCGATGAACTTGCGTACCCATGACTCGGGGTCGGGGTTACAGGTTATCCAGAAGCGGTTTCGGATTTGTGATGCGTTACGGTTGGTCTTTATGAGGAACTTGAATTTCTTGAACGGTATCTGTGTACCCTCATCGACACAGATATAGGCATACTGACGACCTCGGAAACGCTCCTCGAAATCCTTTAGTGCTCCTTCGAAATACGAGAACTTGAGCCATCCTCCGCTGTTGAAGTTCCACGTCATGTCGTTCTGGGACTTGTTGTATGTGCCGAACTGGGAGAAGAGCTTGTAGGAATCGGAGATTAGGGACTGAAGGTCGTCTTTCTCCTTTCGTAGTATCGTGGCATGGAAGTCTGGGTTCTTGATGTCCTTCAGTGCTTCCATGAGGGATGAGAAGGACTTTGAGCCACCTCTTGAGCCTCCCACGATTTTGATGTCTGCGTCGATGGCGAGCATGCGTTCCTGTCCTCCCCGTTGGTCTATGATTTTGAGCCGGTCGGGGTGGCGTTTGTCTGCGTCTCGGAGAGACTGTATGTACTCCTGGGTGTAGACAGGAGAGCCGTCGCGTAGGCGGTATGGTGAGAGTTTTGTCATGTTATCCTGTTGATAATGGGGCGTTTATGGGGCTTTGTTTAATATTTTATGTATGTTTATGCAAAAATAATGGATTTTTCTTGGATAGATGTATATTTATGCGTATTTTTGCGATATAAAATGTATATTTATGCAATTAGTAAGGTGAAGGACTCACTTTACATAAACACAAATCAGAATGACGATAGAGGAACTATTGGAATTGGTGAACAAGAAGGAGGACACTTCTAAGTTTACCTCACTCAGCAAGAAGAGCATTGACGACGAGCTTAATGACGTTCTTGGTGAGATGGGTGACGATGATGACGAGAATGACAGAATCGTTACCAAGTTGGCAAACCGACTCAAGCGCATGGACAAGAATCTGCACAAGAACATAGCTGACGAGCTGAAGAAGAGCAGAGAGGAAGCCGAGCGCAAGAAGAAGGAAGAGGAAGAGGAGGAGCGCAAGCGTAATCGCGCCAAGGAGAATGACGATGACGATGATGACGGCGGAGACGACGACAGAATCGCCAAGTTGCTCGCCAAGGTGGAAGCCTTGGAAAAAGCCAGCGCAGAACGTGACAAGGAGGCCGCAAGGAAGGCGACTCTCGAGTCAGTGAAGGCAGGACTGAAGGAAAAGTTCGACAAGGCCGGACTGGAGCTTAACGGCTTCTTCTTGAAGACCTCGCTTTCGAAATTAGAGATACCAGACAAAGATGCCGACATCGACGATCTGGTGTCCGAGGCCGAGAAAATCTATACCGCCGACTTCAAGGAAGCGACCGGCGAGAAGGGCATCCCCAGCAAGAATCACACCAGCAGCCCTGGCGGAGGCGGTGACGATGACAAGTTTATGGAAGAGGTAGCCGCCCGTCGCAAGAAACGTTTCGGCGATAGCAATGACGACTCGGCCAAGAAGTAACAGGATAACAACAAAAAATCAAGGTAAAAAGATTATGGACAACACTTCAATTTCGTACATGGACCAGATGGCTACGCGTGGTATGCTTAACCACGGTGCGACCATCATCCAGACAGAGGGTGAGGTAGGCGGCACCCGATACGTGTTTGCCGGTCTTGAGGCACTCATCAAGAACGCCTTCGTGCATCCACCTATCGGTGGCAAGCTTGTGAATCAGTTCAAGGGTCCCGCAAAGATTTACGCGGGCGACCTTATCGAGCATGACCTCGGCTTCACCAAGGGCAACGACGGTCCTGGCGCTACCATCAAGGTGCTGAAGACCTACGAGGTGGGCAAGGCCACTGGAGCAGCAACAGACGTTGACATCTACATCGTTCGCAACGGTTTCGTGCACATCCCCTTCGTGGGCGACACCCTTATGGTGGCTCAGAAGGACTTCGCGACCAAGGCGAAGGGCGTGACCGTGACCGCGGTGGAGGCAACCACCGACGCGACAGCCGGCGACGTATGGAAGGTGACCCTCAGCGAGACTCTCGGCGCTTTGACCGCGGGCACTGTACTTGTGGAGGCAGAGAAGGCGGGCGCAAGCGTCCTTCCGATGGTGACCAACCCGAACTGCTTTGCTCCTTGTGACAACGACTTCCCCTACTACAACGCTGGCGGCGACAAATTTCACCAGCCTCGTACCAACATCAACTTCTGCATGCTGAATCCAGACTGCGTGATGTGGCTCGACCGTATGGGACCCGTTCCTCCTGCCGTAAAGGCGATGAACAAGTCGCTTTACCCGGAGTTCTGGCACATTTAACACTATTCGTTTAACGTAAAAAGATTGTTTTAGGATATGGCAAAAATAGATATTGGCATTGCGCAGCTTGCGAAGTTCTTCTCCGGTTGCGGTAACAACGAGTACCTTCAGAAGTTTCTGAACAAGGAGGGTGTTCTCCGCTGCAACTACGGCTGGTATAAGACCCAGGGTGACATTGACCCCAATCTCACTCCTACCACCAGTAATGGTGATGCGACCTTCAAGGTCCGCTCCCGCGACCTTACCCCTGCCACCCTTATGAGCCTTCGTGCTCCGTTGGCTGAGGGTCACCAGAAGGACAAGACAGGCTTCAAGTGGTATACGGCTTCCATCCCCGACTTTGCGGCAGACGGTTTCCGTGAGACCGCTATGGAGCGCTATCACAAGCAGAAGCTCTTGCAGGACGAGTTCGGCAACGACGCTGACGTCGTGGACGCATACTTGGACAAGGTTCAGGACCTGACTGACTCCCTTGACTCAACCATGACGTTCCTGACGGCTCGTGCTGCTTCAACGGCTCAGATTGACTACGACAAGATTTCGCGCGGCATTCAGGAGCCTCTCTACGACGCTAACGTGCCGAAGGAGAACTTCAAGAAGGCCGGCACTCTTGCCTGGAACGACGCGAACTGCGACATCTTGGAGCAGATGCGCAAGATGGAGGAGGACTGGCGTAAGGAGTATATTCAGTACAAGGACTTCCCCCTTGTATGGCAGATGACCAAGGACGACTTCTACAACGTGTTCTTGAAGAACAAGCAGGTGGCCGAACTTTGGCAGAGCTGGGCTAAAGCGAACTACGTGGCTTACTTGCAGAACTACGGTCCGAACCGCGAGATGTTTCTGAAGTCCGTTACGGACCTCAATGGCCTCTCTACTATCGAGATTGTGGACGAGCAGGAGCAGAACATGCGCTTCGACGGTTCGGTAGAGGTGATTCACGGTTGGGCAAACGGCACTGTGGTGCTTCGTCCTGCGGGCAAGTGCTTCAAGTTTATGCGCAAGGAGATTCAGGACAAGCGCATCTTCGAGGCTCTTGGCAACAAGCTCGTGGAGGTGGCTTGGGCTACCACCAACGACGGTCTTGGTCTGCTCCGTAACATGACAACCGCCAACGGTATGTTCAAGGAGTTTAAGACAGACCTTTTCTTGGCTTCGGTCCCTGCTATGCTGGATTTCCCCTATCGTTGGATTATCGACATCACAAAGAAGGGTTAGATGGTTTAACGTAACTTGAGAGAATGATTATGGCTTCGGAGAATGGTTTTCTTTCGGTGACTGACTACCTTATCAACAAGGTGAGGTTCGGTATACCCCGTGCGGCTCTGCTGTCCATCTTGGTGGACAGGGAGCTGGACGGCGGTATGGAATATCTTTCCTGCGAAAAGGATAAGGTTCGGCTGGCTTATGCCGACATGCTGAAATGGTATGTCCTTGGTGCGAGCAAGGTGAACAATACCTCTGATGCCGACAATAACTGGAGTCATACGGAGGGAGGATATGAACTGTCCTCGGCGGACATCGCTGCCTTGAAGGCGGAGGCTAACGCCATCTACGAGGAGCTGGACAAGAGTTCGGTGTTCAAGCGCAAATCGACCTTCCGTATGACTTCTCACGGCGTGAAGCGTGCGTCCCGTGACGGATGCGGGATGCCCGTTCCGCACATAATCAGATAACGCAGCATCATGGAGACAGGAATGATCAACAACCCACGCTATCCTCACAGGGTCACGATAGTGAGGCTTGTGCCCGGAAAGGGCGACGAGGACAATCCGTTCGCTGACGACGACGCTCCCGTGAACGACGAGGAGGTGGTTCTCTACGACGGTAAAGGCAGGAGCTTTACGGACACAACGACGACCGGTGACAAGAACGTGGACGAGAACAAGAGAAAGGCTTCGATACCAATGAGGTTCGACGACTGGAAGGCGGGTGGCTTTCCTCTTGACGGCGACACGATAAGAGTGAGGGTCGGGAACCATAGCGAGGAAGGCATGGTGAAGGACTGCGAGGGTGACAATAACAGGACCGTGGTGTACTGGAGTCTGAGGAGGGTGTAAGAAGGCAGGGATAGCTTATGATAGGCGGCTATAGCGGCTATAGGCTATTCTGGAGGCTTGCGCCGTTTGAAGGAAGGAAAAAGGAGGAGGATTGTATGGCTAAGAGAGATTCTTTGGGTGAGCAATTCAGAGCTACTGTAAGTTCTAAGCTTATGATTATAGCGAGCAAAACCATGAAGGACCTGCTGCATCGGGCGGCACGTGAGATTTGTGCGAGTGTTGAGGACTATATGCAGGCGGCTGGTATGAGGAATATTACGGGTAACGCGTATCGTTCCTTTACCATAGGCATATACGAAGACCGCGAACTCATAGACATTGTCACTACCGAGGGCAAGAACCCGACGATGCGTACGCTGAGAAAGGGGCAGGCTTATCCTCTCGACAAATACTATGACGGCTCTGACGCCGACTCGCTTGGCAGATATGTCGGAACTGAAGGACACGGAGGTCAGTATGGTCCGACGTTAGGAAGGGCGAGAATACATTCCATGACTCCCAAGAGCCGTGCGAGATGGCAGATGTTGTGTATCTGCCCTGTGGAATATGCCCAGTATGACGCCCTGAACCACATACACAACATGATGAGTGCAGCAAGGGATGATATGGCTATAGCCATTGCGAACTGCGCCATAAGGGTGAAGGTTGTGGATCACGTAAAATCCGTATCGAAGTTCACAAAATATACGTAAGGCATGAACATTAAAGATATGTACTATGATGTCGGTAATGCCGTTAAGGGTGTTTGCGACAGGGTTTATGCCCATGACCGTCCTAAGGCTGTGAGTGACAGGCCTGACAGCTATATCGTGGTGGTATTTCCTTCTGTGATTCTTAACAATGAGATGAACAGTGAGGGGACGTTCAATGACTATACCACTACGGCTCAGATAGAGATATATGTGAGGAACAAGGTGTCGGCAAAGAATCCAGGGGCGTTTGACGTGGCTGCCATGAACGATAAGGTGTCGGCGGTGCTGAAGAGGTTTCCGATATCGACGAAGAACCTGACGGTGACCAGGCCGAGGGTGACCTTGCAGACTGATGACGGTGACGGTTTTTCGGTGACGATAGTGCAGGGGATGCTGAGGACGAGGTGAGAAGCTTATGATAGGTTGCTTGCCGGCTGGATATTATGAGAATGAATGTTTTTGGGATAATTTACTATTTAAAAAAAATTAAGGATTATGGCAATGAAGAAAATTCTTGAGCTTAAAGACCGATTTGTAGGTCCTAAGTCTATCTTGTACTCAAAGAGTCTGATAGACCTGTCGAAGGGGACAATCGAGTTTACCCCGGAGTTGGAGCTTCCCGTGGAGGTTGACTCACTGAAGGCAACGATGGAAGACCCGACTGTCAATCACTATAAGGTAATCGGTCTTGGCGGCGATTGGGCGACCACCGCAGAGCTTGGTGACTTTAACGTAGAGTTGGTTGTTCCTTCCAAAGCCAAGGACTTGCTCTCTGCAATGTTCGGCGAGGACGCTGTCAGCGAAATCACCAAGTTTACCATCAAGGGTTCTGGCGATGCAGCTCTTGACGTTACAACGGGTTATACCGGTACTGCATTGGAGACAAAGAAGTTTAAGATGACCGGTACTATCTGTATCGTAGATGAGACAAAGGAGAACCTGATGGTCATCACAAACCTCTCGCTCTATGCAACTATGCAGTGGGATGAGACAGGAACCAAGCCTGTCGCATTCAAGTTCAGTGGTTCTGTTGAGGGTGCTGGTTTGAAGAGCGTTGCTTGGCTTACGAAGGCGCCTGCGGCAGCGTAGGAAGGGCTAAGGACAGGAATGGGGGCGAGGAGCAGTGGGCTGAAAGTGGCTGCTGCTCCTCGCTTTTTTTGGTGGCTGGCGCCGTTATGAGGAGAGTGAGAAGGATTGTTTTTTAATAGGATAATGTAAGGATGTTATGGCAGACGGAAATATTGGTAGTTTGTGGTTGAGTCTTGGGATCAGGGACGAGATGAGCAAGGCCATCGAGAAGATAACCAAGGGTATGAGGGGCGTGGACGAGGCTACGCAAAAAGCTAAGCGGGAGGGAGAGAGTCTTGTCAAGGCGCTTGAAGGCATCAACGGGAATAACTTTGCGAGGGTATTCAGAGAGGCGAATGCGTATATCGCCAAGAACTCAAAAGAGATATCCGGCATAGCCAAGATACTCAAAAATCTTGGAGACAGCAACGCATTTACGGGGACGCTGTTAAAAGCCAAAGGGCTTGAAGAGACTGCGGCGGCTCTCAGGAAGGCTAACGCAGAACTGGCGACTCTTGCGAAGACAGAGGGCAAGGAGGCGGATGTCTCACAATGGCGAACGAAGATATCAAATGCTCTTGACTATATAAAGCTGCTTCAGGACGTCATCGGTCAGGAAAAGAAGCTGGACAATACCAAGGCGCTTAACCCGAACGTGGACACGAAGAGCTTGGACAGCGCCAAGAAGTCGTTGGAAGGGTTCAGGGCGGAGATGACACGTCTTCTCCAAAGCGGTGGCGTGGATGACAGCAACGTGCTTGGCAGCTTCAAGAAGCTGCTTGATGTGGCGAAGAAGGATGTGCAGGACATCGTGGCTACGTTTAAGAAGGATAATCCGCTTTCGCTGTTCAGCGGTGGTGCAGCGAAGGTGGAGACAGATCTTGCGCGTGTGACGGAGAAGCTGGCGCGACTTCGTGACCTTATGGCGGAAGGAACACGGAAGGGTTTTATGACGGATATGCTTGGCGGCAGCATCACGGAGCTTGACAAGATTATGGCACGCCTTAACGCCGCGAAGCTGAATCCGACAATGCTGACTGACGCATCGCAGATGAGAAACCTTATCTCTGACGTGCTCGTGGAGATGACGAAGGCAACTGTGGCGGAGAGCGCGTATAGGAGAGAGAGGGGTAAGGCGGTTGAGGTTGAGAGGGCTGTAAACCAGGAGATATCTAACGAGCATAAGGCAGCGCAGCAGGAAAGGGAGCGCGACTTGCAGGCACTCTCGGACTATACCAAGCGGTATATGGAGCTGCAAGAAGCCAAGAGGAAGGCGGACGAAAAGGCAGCAAAGGATGCGAAAGACAAAGCACGTAGACAGTCGGAGGCAGAACAGAGACGCATAGCATCGGATACGGCTAAGATGTCGCGACTGTATGCGTCGATGGGATTGGGCATTGGCAAGGGCGAGCGTGTGGGAATGCGCGGACTGGAGCTTGGTGTGAATACCGCTGCGCTTGACAAGGCTTTGAGCGAGGCGGCGAAATTCAAGAAGACGATTGAGAACACCGTTGTCTCCATGATGGGCAAAGGAGACAGACCGGCATACGAGTGGTATGCGGCGCAGGTGAACCGTCTGAAGGAAAACCTGACAAACGCCACAGCGGCGCAGAAAGAGCTGAACGCGGCACAGGAAAAGGTGAACAGAGAGGCCGCGAGAGACGACGCTCGGCGAAGAGCGGAAGAGAAGCGCAAAGAGGCGCAGGCCGCAAGGGAACTTGCGCAGGCTGAGAAGCAGAGATTTTCTGAGATAAAGGCAGCGGAAGCTCGTTATGACTCGCTTGGGAACAAGGTGCGGGCGTTGAGACGTGAGTTTAGCCGTGGTGTGACATTGGGTGCGGATGTGAGCAAAACAGAGGCGGAGATACGCCGTCTTATCGGCATTATGCGCTACCTTATGACGCTCAAGGACAGACTTGCATCGGGAGACTTTAACGCTCTTGGACGTTTGGGAAACACAGGCTCGGGACATGACACCACGCTGGCAGGACGAGTGCTGCAAGACCAAAGAGCGATAAACGCTGCGCAGGAGAAGACGAACCGCGAGAAGGAGAAGAGCATTGAGCTGGAGCGGGCACACCAGCAGGAAGTGGCGAGGACAGCTGCTAAGGTCAGGGGGGATTTGGCGGCTGCTTTTGCGGGGGCAAATGCTGAGGCTGGCAATATGCGCGGCGTTCTTGATGATGTAAAGTCGCTGCTTTTGCAGGGCGGCATTGTCTATGGTGCGAAGCAGTTCTTTGACTCTGTGGTGAAGACCGGCGGTGAGATAGCTCAGCAGCACATCGCCTTGCGTTCTATCTTGGGAGATGCGGCGAAAGCTGACGAGCTGTTCGAGCAGACACAGCAGCTGGCATTGCGTTCTCCCTTCAAGTTCGGCGAGCTAAACCGAGACGTGAAGCAGTTGGCAGCGTTCGGCGTGGAGGCTGACGACCTCTATAATACAGCGAAGCGCCTTGCTGATATCGCTTCAGGACTGGGTGTCAGCTTCGAGCGCCTTGGTCTTGCCTACGGACAGGTGAAGGCCCGTTCATGGCTTGACGGCAAGGAGCTTAGACAGTTTGCCTATGCAGGTCTTCCGCTCCTTGCACGCATTACCGAGCTTTACAACAGTGAGGGTAAGAACAATCGTAAGGACTATACCGAGCGTGACGTCAAGGAGATGATAAGCAAGCGCCAGGTGAGCTTTGAGGACGTTCAGAAGGTGCTGTGGAAGATGACCGACGAGGGCGGTCAGTTCTACAATATGCAGCTCGTTCTGAGCGAGACGCTTCTCGGACGATGGAACAAGCTGATAGACGCTTGGGAGATAATGCTCAGCAAGTTTGCTGACGGCAAGAACGTCGTCGGCGGCGTCTTCATGTTCTTCATAGACCGCGTCACCGATCTTGTGCTGGCTATGGACAAGCTGACACCCGCGATGCTCTCGTTTATGAGCGTGTTCGCCTTGAAGAAGCTCACTGGTTTTGCGTCTCTGAATCCTCTGGAAAAGAATCTTGGCGACAAGACAAGGCTGCAACTCCGTTCTTACGCCATCGAACAGCAGCAGCTGGTGCTCGAAGGCAAGATAACACAGCAGATAGCGACTCAGAATGTGCAGAAGAGAGCATATATGCTTGCAGATGCCAGCTCCCGTTCTGCTGCCATGAGCCGTCTTGCCCTTGAGGGTAAGATGTCTGTGATTCAGATGCAGAAAGCCGTGAAGGAGGGCCTTGTGTCGAAGGAGCTTGTAAGACAGCTTGCCATCATGGGCCAGATAACCGCCCGACAGGAGCAGATAATCCTCAACGGCGGCAGAACGGCAGCAGTAATGAACATGGCCGGCACGAAACTGAAGAGCGGCTTCAGCAGCGTATTCAACCTTATCGGCGGCTGGTGGGGCCTTGCCATCGGCGGCATCGTGCAGATAGCGTCAAGCATCTACGGCGAGCTGAGCGCCATCGAGGAGAAGACGAAGAGCCTGCAAGACCCGAACTCGGACTGGATGAAGGGCTACTATGATGTTCTCGACGCAAAGAAGGCTTCGAACGATGCGGAGCTGAGAAAGCAGATAGAGCAGATGAAAAAGGTGCTCGAAAGCAGCAATGCCTATACTAAGACCATCGACGAGCAGATAAAGAAGGCGAAAGACCTCAACGAGCAGTATGAGATACTGCGCAAGGGCGTGGAAGGAGCCAAGAACATGGCTTCGGGTGATGCCGAGGTTATCGCAAATGCCCTTGGTGCGACTGGCGGCTGGACCGGCGCAGGCAATCCTTTCAACGACTCCCTTGAGAAGAACCTTCAGGACATGAAGGAGTCGTCAGACGCTTACCAACGCCAGCTTTCCGCCTTGGACTCACGCACGCGAGCCAAGATGGAGAGCGTGGCCAACTCCCTGCTGAAGCCTGCTGATGCGAGCAAGACCCTTGAAGAGAAGATCCGCATCCTCTCAGAAGAGGGCGGCAGAAAATGGGGTACGTTCCAAGCAAGGGTGACAAAATGGAACAAGAGCATCGGCTTCTCCATCTACAGGATCGGCAAGAGAGCAGGAGACGTGACTTCGGACATAAACCAGATAGCCGAGGATGATGTTCCGCGAATAATCAAGTCAATGCAGAAAGACTTCGGTCTTTATGGCAAGGACTTCAAGCGCTGGTGCAAGGAAAACCCAGCCCGCTTCAAGAACATGCTCCTTCAGATAATGAGCGAGGCAGACTGGCTCATACCCCAGATAAGAAAGAAGCTTGAAGAACTTACAGACTTCAAGTTCGACTCTGGCAAGAAGCCTAATCAGGTGACCGGCAAGACCTCGATGCAGCAGAGGGTGTACGAGAACTTAGGGCTTGACCAAAGAAAGTATGACCTTGTGTCGAGCTTCATCGAGGAAGGCTCGTGGTATAAGACCAAGAACAATGCCCAGACAGCCCTGCAAGACCTCGCTAACGAGGTGCGCTCAAGAGAACGAGGCGGCGCTACAAAAGCCGAGATAGCCAAGGCAAGGAAAGACTACAATGATATGTGGAATGCCGTAGCCCAAGGCTTCGGCTACAGATTCATCCCTGAGGACAAGAAGAGCAACAAGGTGCCTAAGGGCAAGGGCGACAAGGAAGATAAGGTGCTTAAGGCTTGGGAGGAGCGTCTTAATGCGTTTAAGTCTGCCCGTCAGATGTATCAGAAGTATAAGGGACTTCCCAACTGGGGAGCCAAGAAGGCTGACGATATGGTCAGAGGGCTGTTCCCGGAGGTGGGCGACCTTAGCTTCGACAAATATCTGGAGAGCCTGGAGAAGTTAGAGAAGGCGCTGAAGGCTACCACCACGGAGAGAAAGAAAGCCATTACTGCGCTGCATAGGGAGAGAAGCGAATGGAAATACTCCGAGATGCTGAAGCCCGAGGCAGACCGACTGGCTGCTGACTTTGCTGAGATATTAGAGAGAGGCATCCGCCAGGCAGACCTCCATAAGGCGCTGATGGAGAAGACCGGCGACGAGAACTTCGCCTCACTCGCCTTCAGAGACGGCATGATGTGGGATGACCAGACCCGCGGTATGGCCCAGATGTTCGAGGAAATGACCAGCAGGAAGATAGATGGTCTGCTGGACGCTACCGACGCTACAGCCAAGAAGGCATTGGAGGACAACACCGATGCCTATAACCTATGGAAGAAGATAACCGACCTCGTCAGAAACAACTATACGGGTTACCTTGAGAAAGCCGCTGACGCCATCAAGGAGACGGCGACTTGGGAGGAGAAGCTGATTGCCGTGGACGCGAAGTGGGACGAGCGCATAAAGCAGGCGGACAGACGCGGTGACACCTCCACTGCCGAGCGTTTCCGTCAGATGCGTGACAAGGAGAAAGGACAAGTAATGGACGCTCAGTTCAAGCAGAGCCAGGACTACCTGAACTTCTTCGGTGCGATAACGGAGATGGGAGAGATGAAGGCGCGTGAGGTGGCGGCAAAGATACGTCAGCATCTTAACACGGCCCTGAGAGACGGCAGCATCGACGCAAGAGAGTATGCAAAGCAGATACAGCAGATAGACGAGCAGCTGCGCAAGCTGAGCGAGCGCAGAAAAGGCTTCTTCAACGGCGGCATCGTCGGCATAGCCGAGCGTAAGACGGAAGAGGGCAACGCTAAGATATCAATGGGCGCGACCAGCGTGGCGGCTGGCGAGGAGAAGATCCGCGAGGGCAGGATAAAGGGTGACATCGGCCTTGTAGCGGAAGGGCTGAAGCTCAAGATGACCGGTGAAGACCTTATCAGAACCGGCAAGAAGCTGGTAGAAGAAGGCATGACGCTGAAGAAGCGCTTCGAGAACATCGGCAGCGCCCTGGGCGAGATAGCCAATATCGCCAACGGCATAAGCGACGCATTCAACCAAGTCAAGGACATGGCAGACGCTCTCGGCATAGACACCGAGAGTGACGGATGGCAGGACGCACAGGCAGCGATGTCGTCGCTGACCTCTATCACTGGCGGAATCTCGAAAACCTTCAACGCCGTGAAGAACGGTGACATCGGCGGCGCTGTGAGCGGTGTGGCAAGCATCATAACTGGCCCGATAACCGCCTTCGCCAAGGCCCATGACGCTAAGAAGGAGCGTCAGATAAAGCTGGCGGAGCGCGAGCTGAAAGCCCTTGAGAACATGCAGACTACCATCAAGAACGCCATCGAGGACAGCTTGGGCGGCATCTACAACTACCGTATGGACGCGAAAACGACGGCGAAGATGACCCGAATAGTCGGCGACTACGAGAAAGGTGAGAAGAGCAACATAATGCGCATCTACGGCATCAATCCGAGCGCCTACAGCAAAGACACGTACGAGGCTGCACAGAAGAGCCTTGCTGACCCGACGGACGCCTATCAGGCAGAGCTGACGGGGCTGATGGCACAGCGAGACCAGCTACAGCGTCAGCGTGCCAACGAGGACGCGAAGAAAAAGACGGACAAGGACAAGCTGGCCGACTACGACCAACAGATAGAGGAGATGGAACGCTCTATAAAGAACGCCGCGAAGAACTTCCTCAAGGAGCTGTACGGCGTGGACATGAAGAGCTGGGCAAGCCAACTGACAGACGCTGTGGTGAGCGCATGGGAGAAGGGCGAGGACGCCATCGACGCATACAAGAAAAAGGCTAAGGAAATGGTGAAGGACCTCACGAAGAACATCATCTCGCAGAAGATAATGGAGCAGGCCCTTCAGAAGCCCCTCGACTTCCTGACACAGCAGATAGAGAAGAAGGGCAGGCTGGACGAGTATGACGTGACACAGCTCGCCTCCGACCTCTACTCAGCCGGTGAGAACAGCGTGGCGAACATCACCGCCGTCCTCGAAGAGCTGAAGCGCAGAGGCTGGGACTTCTCCGAGAGCGGCAGTTCATCGGCCACGAACACCATAAAGGGTGTGACGGAAGAGACCGCCGACCTCCTTGCCGCCTATCTGAACGCCATCCGCCTGGATGTGAGCGTGAACCGCGAGAATATCAAGGCAATAGCCACGAACGTGTCGCTCCTTCCTGCGATGAGTGAGATACAGAAGAGCCAGCTTGCAGCCATGAACCAACTCGTGACGCTCGCCCAGGTGCGTAATGACCGCATAGACGAGATAGTGACTTGGACCCGCAAGGTAAGCAACGGCTCATCAAAGATTTACGTGAAATAAGAAAGGAAACCACATGAAAGAAAGACAGTTATCCGACAAGATGAAGGCAGAGGCTATTGGACTGGGCCTCTGCCAGCAGTGGACAAACGAATGGGAGGACAACACCTCGAAGGACGAGATGGTGAGAAAGTTCGTGCGCGGCATAGACTTCTGCATCGACCACAACTGGCCCGACGTGAAGACCATAAAGCACCAGTTCGGCGACGTGATACACAACCACGGCGTATGGGCGGACGAGAACGTCAGCGTGACGAACGCCCCGATGACCATCCTCAACGGAGAATGCGTATGCGATGCGACGTTCGACGGTACGGGGGCGGGCGAGATATACGTCCGTCACGGAAGCGTGCTCAGAGTGAAGGCGACCGGCTACGCACGGGTGTTCGTGACGCTGAGGGATGCGGGAGAGGTGTATGCCGAGACGGAAGGCCATGCCAAGGTGTTCGTATACAGATACGGCGGCGAGGTGAGGCTGGCGGCAGGCGACGTGACGGTACGTGAGAAGAAGAAACAATAAAAAATATCGGATATTGCATAAATATTCATGTAGTAGTGTATGTTTATGCAATATTTTTACTAATTTTGGGACTAAAAGAGAGCAGTATGCAATATTATAAAGTGTTGATGCAAAGAGAGACGGCAGGAGCTGCCGTAACGGACACCATTTCGGCGTTCGGCATGTACTGCATGGACATTCCCTTCATGATGGCGACCAAGGCAAAAGAGCCTTCGAAGCGCGAATGGAAGGACGAGGACGGCGACGACGAATACATACCCGCCGAAGGTCTGAAGATGAGCGCCTATGAGATGAGCGTGAAGTTCGGCATGAAGGGTGACAAGGACACAGCGAACAAGAACCTGAAAGCCTTCCTCGACTATCTGCGCGGCGGCACGATGAAGCTGTATTGCGACTACACAAAGATAGGCAGGCAGAACGTGCGTTTCGTGAGCATCGGCGAAGACGCTACGCTTGTAAGAGACGCCAACGGCGACTTGCTGATAACAAAGATAACATTCAAGGTGAACGATCCTGTCACCGACATAACCCTTACGATATGAAAGAGCGTATACGAGTGTACCATAAAGACGGAAGTCTTCTGAACGACATGGAAGGCAATGCCGTGGAGCTTAGCGCCGTGGAGATGACGGACGGCTGGATGGAGGACTGCTTCGTGCAGACCACCATCGAAAGCGCGTACCCCATAAACTTCTCCATCGGCGACTACATCGTATACCGTGGCGAGCGCTATGAGCTGAACTACGACCCCGGCAAGGCGAAGACAGCAAGAGCAGGCAGTGACAGAGGCGCTTTCAGATACGAGAACGTGAAGCTGAACGCCTTGCAGGACGAGCTTGTGAGAGCGCAGTTTCTGGACGTGGTATTGGGAATGGAGAACACGGAAGAGCAGACGATACCCTACACAGCCCTTCCAAAATTCGGCTTCTATGTGCAGACCGTGGACGACCTCCTGGACCGCATACAGGCGAATATGGACGAGCAGATGGGCGCAGGACTCTGGGCGCTGTACTCACGAAACAAGGAGCGTAGCCTGCAACGAGGCTGCGACGGAGCCGTATGGGAGGAGATGTACGGCGAGGGTACTACTGAGACCATCATAGACTCCGCCGGTCTGACAATCGACAACCAGAACTGCTGGAACGCCCTCGCGTTAGTGAACTCGAAATGGGACATCAACTTCGTGGTGAGAGGACGCAACGTCTTCGTGGACACGACGGGACTGGAGGTTCCGTACGAATTTGTCTACGGCAAGCGCAGGGGTCTGTACGAGATAACACAGACCGCTGATGACAGCCAAGCCGTGACCACCCGTATGCGTGCCTACGGAAGCGAGAAGAACCTTCCGACACATTACTACGCCAATCTGTGCGTGGATGTGTTCGGAGAGACATCGAAGATAAGTCATCTTGCCTCCTCGACGAACACCGTCCTGCATATAACCATCCCGAGCCTTAGCTGGGCAGCAGCGGGCAGCTACTTCACGTCAGTGAGAGACGGATCGACAGCGGAGAGCCGAGAATATAACGTGACGGTAAAGGCGGGCGACATAGAAGGCAGAGGCTATGCCGTGTCGTCAGCACGAAAGGAGGGCGAGGGGACAGTCACGATAATCCTGAACTCGTCAAACGACGAGTACGGAATGACGGTAAAGAACGTGGAAGACTTCTACACCGCAGTGATGAAAGAAAGAAAGGTGTACTTCCTTCAAGGCGTGAACAAGCAGAGCTTCCCCTCGAAGAACATGATAGCCAATACGGACCAGATGCCGTCCCACATGGCGGTGACAAGACTGATGCTGCCGGGCTTCCCCAAGATGTCCGTAAAGGAATGGTGGGACACGCAGGCTACCGAGGAAGAGAAGGCTTGGATAAACCCGAGCGGCAAGGAACACCTTCTTTCCGAGCTGAAGAACCGTCCCTACGTGGACTCGGTGAACATCAAGGAGCTTGGCGTGAGAAACGGCAGCGTGATGTTCGATACGGAGAACAAGAAGGAAGGCATCATCGAGATATATCCGACCATCGAAGAAATGACGGTGGACGGACAGCGCATAGACGAGATAAACAGCGGTTCCGACATCAAGGACAACGGCATCTTCAAGGACGGGCAGACCGTACCGCCTTTCTCGGTGACGCTTTCCCCGAAGGTGAACTTCGACATAAACATGCTGAAGAAGGAGGACTTCACAATCAGCATGAAGGACGGCAAGTGTGGCGGCAGAGAGTTTAAGGTGAACGGATCAGTGAAGGAGAACGGCGTGTGGAAGCTGACCCTTGACCGCGTGAAGGACGACGCCTTAGAGCTGTACTTCCCGAACAAGGACTTCCAGATAGAAAGCGGTGACCACTTCGTGCTGACCGGCATAGAGATGCCCGACTCTTACGTGGAGGCGGCATCGGCAAAACTTCTGAAATACGCCCTCGCATGGCTGGACAAGAACGACTATACAAGATACGTGTTCGAGCCAAAGGTGGACGAGATATTCATGGCGTATCAGCATGACAAGGCGAAGGCAGACACCACCGGCAAGACGGCGAGCCTTTACGAAACCCTCAAGGCAGGCAGTCTGCTGCACTTCAGCGACACAGACTTGAAACTGGACAAGAGCGGCGTCATAGAGAGACTCATCATCCGTGAGGAGCTTGGCAGCATCCCCACTTATGACGTGACCATCAAGGAAGACAAGGACGTGGGAACGCTGCAAAAGATGCAGGACGCCATAGACACGGTCACGATGAGCGTGAAGTCGGGTCTCTCGTCGGCGCAGATAGAAGGTCTGATACGCAGCAGGGGAGCGAAATACTTCCTCTCAAAGACAGATCCCGACACGGCGCAGGACGTTATTCGCTTTCTTCGCGGTCTGACAATCGGCAGGACTGGGGACGGATATGGCGTGACGGGCGAGGGTGCTGCCACGCTGAGCAGCTGTGTGGTGGAGAGCGTGCGCAACGCTGAAGCTACTGACGAGGACCGAACCATCGTGGGCGGCAAGGGCTTTGACCTCTATGTGGGTAAGGACGGCAAGAGCCATCTCTACATTGACTACTTGACGGCGAGGACGAAATTCTTTGCTGCGAGTGCGGAGGTGAGAAAGGTGAGCTATTCGGGCGGCACTACACTCTTCTCTAATGCCGGGTCTATGATTGTGAAGGTGGCTCACGTACTGGATGATGCAGGAGTGACTGTCGGCTACAAATGCTATGCTGCTGCTGATGACGGCACGACACGAACGGCTAACTGGTGGCATGTGGGCATGATGGTGCTGTGTCAGACCTTTAACGTGAAGGCGGGCGTGACGGAGAACCTTCAGAACCGCTACTACTGGCGCCTTGTGGTGGGCACGGGACAGGAGACGTTAGAGGACGGCAAGCTGTATGACTACGTGATACTGTCAAACAAGAGGACGTTCATGGGCAGCGAGGCTTGCGTGCCGGTGACCTCGCAAAAGGTGATAGGTGCTGACGGCAAGGCGTTAGTGTTCGGCGACGTGATGATACAGGTGGCCACAACGGGCGAGAAGCAGAGCTTGGCGGCGGTGTTCGAGGAGCAGGAGGGCAAGACTACTGACGACGGCAACAACGTCATAGCAAACCGCATGTTCTTCGGCTACGAGCCAGCCGCGGACGGAGGAGAGCCTGACGTGCCGCAGCCCTACGACGTGATAGTACAGGCGGGAGACCAGATTCAGTGGAACCGCTTCGGTAATCTCATCAAGCTAACGACCTCGACGGAGGATGGAAGCGACAACGGAAACGCGCCTGCTATTGCGATGTATCATGCGATGGGTGCGCCTTACAAGACGGGAGACACGGTGAATCCGTACCAATGGAAAACGCTGACTTCGTTAGATTCACCTCTCCTTGTGCTCAAGAATGCAAAGAACTTCAAGTTCTTCACCGATGACGACCCTGAAAAAATCATCGACCCCATTACGGTGACGTACGAGCTTGTACCGTCGTCGGAATACATCATCCGCAGACCGAACTCGCAGACGGCGACACCGAACGACATTACCTTCACGCTTCGCAAGCGCACGGGCAACGTGACTGAGGACATGAAGGACGGATATGTGCTGACGGCGGACTACACTACCACTGCGGGCGAAAGCAAGAGCGGCGTGGCGATAAACCGCCTGTCTGACATTGGCGTAAGCTTCTACCTCCTCGCTTCGGTGACGGTACGGGCAACTGTCAAGGCGGACAACACCACCGTAACGCTGACACTTCCGATTCTTTCCGACGGCGCGAAAGGCGATACGGGCACAAGCTTTAAGGTGCTCGGCTACGCTCTTGCCCATGCCAAGACATACGCGGAGCTTCAGCAGATAACACCCACCGAGGATGGCCTTTATCTTGTGGACGACACAACGGGCATGGAAGGCGGCGGAAAGAAGCCCTGCGTGGTGCAATGGAAGAACGGCAAGTATATCGTGTGTGACTCAAACGACGGCGACTCGTATAAGATAGGCGAAATACTCTGGACAAATACTGGAACCTACTGGCTTGACATCGGCAGCGTGAAGGGAGAGGGTGTGGTGATATCGGACATGAGCGTGACGTACGCCATCTCTGACAGCGCTACGGTGGCACCTACGGAATGGCAGTCGGCCATCATCGCCACCACCGACGCGAAGCCCTATCTCTGGACGAGGACAACGGTGACCTACAAGGATTCGGAGGGAGAGCATACGACGGTGTCATACGCCATAGCCTACAAGGGCAAGGACGGCGACAAGGGAGACCCCGGAGCAAACGGCAAGGACGCGGTGGAGTTTATCGTCAAGAATGCGCCTCTTGTGTTTGACACAGACGAGAACGGCGTGGTATCGGCAAGTGTCAGCAAGACTGCCACCATACAAGTGATGCGTTCCGGGAAGAACATCACATCGGAGGTGGGCAACCTCTTTCCGAGCAACAGCAATGTGGGATGCGGAAAGCCGACGCTTACAAAGCAGACTGACGGCATAGACGTGACGATATCGGGAGCTTCGATAAACAAAGACAGCACGCTCGGTGTGAGTGTGACGAGCGGATACGTTATCGTGTATATGACTATCGGAGGTACGCTGTACTCTCAGCAGATACCCTTTATGGTGAACGTGGCGAAGTTTACGGGCGCTATATCGGCTGACAACAAGAAGCTGCGGACGGACTATACGGAGCTGACGAACCGTGTTGGCACTGTGGAGACGGACGTAAACGGCATCCCTATCAAGACACAGGGAGAGCTGACGAAATACACCTCGACCATTGAGCAGACGGCCCGTGAAATATCGCTGAAGGTGGGCTATGCTCTCGTCGAGCGACGCAACCTTCTCCCCGGTTCTGCCTTCCGCAAGCAGAATGAGGGATGCGGCTTTATGAAGGCAAAGATTCTTTGCAGTCAGAAGTTTGAAGGCACAAATATAGCCTTGGCGGACAAACCACAGGCAGGAGGTCTCTGTTGGGGCGGTGGTTACTCGCGCAACATACACGTCACGAAAGGCAAACGATATACGCTGACGTTTATGGCGCGTGTTCTATCCGGTTCTGCTAATGTTTTGTGTGAGATACGATGGGAAAAATCCGCCACAGACGCTTCTCATCCTGCGGGATATGCCGGTCCTGCGGGTAGCGCAAATCTTGGTGTTGAAAAAATACAATCCGCGGAGGGTTGGCATCTTTATCAGCGTTCGTTCACCGTCCCCGCCAATGCCGCGTATGAATGGGTTGCGGTATGGTGTGTTAAGAGCAACAGCTCAACAGCGAATCAGCAAGTCTGCTTTGCACACCTCATACTCATAGAGGGCGACGCAAAGGATTATGTCAGCTGGGGCCTGTCGCCTAATGACTATAACTATATAGGCGGCAACCTACTTGACAACACACGCACGTTTGCCAAAGGCGGCAATCTGACACGAATGGACGCGTCAGTGGTAACTAACGAGTCGTACAACAACGGATGTTCGGTAATATATGCCAACGCTGCGTCCAAGTTCATAGAGATGGCGCAGTGGAGTGTTGCTCCTTTTGTCAAGAAAGACGAGGACTATATGTTTTCGTTCGTAGCGAAGGGTAGCGGTACTCTCAGTGTGTTCATGTGGAATGGCTCTAATCTAAGCATATTCGCCGAAGACAGCGAAAGCGCCACAACGAAGACCGACGCCGATGGTGCACGTAGCTTCAATCTTACAAGCGACTGGAAGCATTATTGGGTGCATTGGCGTTCAGAGGGCACGGGATTACCTAACTACGCTCTTATACGCTGCGTGCAAGGCAGCAAGGCGTGGGTGACAATTCCGAAGTTGGAGGTCGGTGCAACGCCTACAGACTGGATAGAGGGCAAGAGTGGCTATGTGGAGGACAGTGGCTTGGCGGCGAAGATGCTGCGCACCGGCATCGACATCGAGAACGGCAAGATAACGGCTACGGCGGACACGTTTGAGGTGCAGGACAACAGCGGAAACGTGACGGCGAGGATAACGGAGGACGGATTCTTTGCGGGTTCGGTTTATGCGACGAACGGCTATTTCGACGGTCTTGTCCGCAATCAGAAGCGTATCATCACAAAAGACAACTTTTTGGAGTATTTCGAGAAGGACGCTTATTCTGGTATGGACGATGCGTATAACCCAATCTGGGACAAGATAGGGTCGAATTTCGTCATACAGTCAACTCCCGAAGATGCGGACGGAGCTGCGGCGTACATACAGCTTGTTCTTCCGACGGCTTATCCCGTAACGCATCCTTACGAAGACGGACGCTATGAGCGGGCACGTGAGGTGGTGGGCAACACCATCATCATCCGCTGTGAGAACGAGCAGAGCATTGTGCTCTACGGAACGTCAAGGACAGCTCCGAGTAATGGCGATGCAATTAGCATCCCATACACACTCAAGAGCGGCTACATAGCATATCTGACGTGCAAGCTGAAGAACGTGGGCAGCAGCTTGGAAGAGGAGGAATATGAGATGGTCTACTGGGAGAGAGCGGTGAGAAAGGCGCTGCCATAAGGCTGGGAGGTGATGAGCCTCGGCGAGGCTCTTGGGTGATAGGCAGTTCTATCGACTATAGGCGGGGCTAGAGGCTGGCGCCATTCTCTGAATAATTACTAATTAATAAATAATAAAAGACGGATGAAGAACATTGTACGAGGAAATGACTTTACGCTGCGCATTCCCGTCAGGAAGATGGTGAACGGGGAGAGCTTTGCCTTTCCTCTTCCGGGCTGTACGGACGTGGCGGTGAAGGTCGTAAACAGCTATCGTCGCGTATCACTGTCATACACCATTGACGTGAAGGAGGACAATGTGCTGAACGCACGTGTGGAGGGTGACCGGCTCGCGTGCGGCGTTTATGCCATTGAAGTGAAGGGCAAGTTGTTCGGAAATGACTGGCGAAGCAACGAGTATGAGCAGTTCCGCCTTGTGGACAACAACGCTGCCGGCGACACGGCATTCAGACCGCAGGAAGGCGAGGACTCGGTGGAGATGGACACGGCTATGGTGGTCCTGGCTCCTGAAGCAGACCTGTCGGGACTTATCACTGATGTGGGCGAAACGCTGAAACGTGCTGAGGCTACCATCACGGACGTGGAAAAGCGCACTGAGAAGGCGTTAGGCGATGTGGCTACGGCCGTAGGCAATGCGGACAAAGCCGCCGAGAACGCAAAAGCGCAAGCGGATAGGGCGAAGGCACAGGCTGACCATCCTAACATAATCGGCGAGAACGGCTACTGGATGAAATGGAACGAGGAGACAAACGAGTATGTGTGTACCGACATCTACAGCCGAGGAACCATCGACTATCCTACGTTTGACGTGAACGAGGATGCGGAGCTGGAGGTTACTATCACTGACGGGTCGGACAAGCGCTTTGAACTCAACGATGAAGGGGAGCTTCTGATAAATCTGAACAACAACATTTAAAAAACAAGAGCATTATGAACGAAAAGGTAAATTTAGGAAGGGTGGGTTTTGTGCCGAAGGGCGCTTACAACCCTGATACCACCTATAAGAGGCTGGCTGTCGTAACCTACAAAAACTGTACCTATGCAAGCCGAAAGGATGGCAATGTAGGACATGAGCCTGTCGGTGACGACGAATGGTGGCAGCGCATCGTGGACGGTCAGACGGCTTACGACGGAGCGGTAAAGGCTGACAAGGCGGCTGACAGGGCCAATGCCAGCGCAGATGAAGCAGACCGCATTAATAATGAGGTGCAGACAGCCGAGGATGCCCGTATCAAGGCAGAAGATGTGCGTACTGAGAACGAAAAGACACGTGTCAGCAACGAAAGCAGACGCATCGAAGCCGAGAATGTCCGCATGGAATCTGAAACGACCCGTTCGGACAATGAGCGCCAGCGCAGTCTGAACGAGAAGCAGAGGGTAAGCAACGAGGAGTCGAGAAAGACAGCCGAGAGCACCCGCAACACCAATGAGGCTGACAGGGTAAGGAAGGAGGGCGGAAGGACGGAAGCAGAGAATGTCCGCGTCTTGCATGAGACAGTGAGAGTGGGTGCAGAGAACGACCGTATCGCAGCCGAGACTTTGCGTTTGTCTGCCGAGGACGGACGCAAAGCCGCTGAGACAAAACGTGAACAGGCAGCTACAGAGAACAAGGCGGCGACAGACAAGGCTGTAAAAGATTGTCAGCAGGCTGTGAAGGACGCACAGGTAAGCGTGAGATATGACGCTGATACTTACTCAATCGTGATAACAACCGGAAAGGAGGAGTAAGGGCTTATGGCAGACAACAACATGATAAACGTGGTGGCTCTGACGGAGGCTGCCGAGCTGAAGGACGGTGACACACTGCTGCTTATCCGTGATGACGGGAAAGGAGGCAAGACGTGCTTCCGCATCGAGGGCCAGTCGTTCCGCGGCAAGAGCGCCTATGAGGTGGCGAAGGAAAACGGCTATGAGGGTACGGAGGAAGACTGGAAGAGTCAGACCAAGAAAGTGGCTGACTTTGACGTGAGCTTTGACCCTACGGACGGCTGTCTGGTGATAACTAAATGAAAAAAGCAACAATAAAAAAACAGAACAGATTATGGCAAAGACAGAAACAAGGGTGAAGGTGGTATTCACCAAGGCTGGTGAAGCGTACAGCGCTACGCAAGCCTATCGTCTGCACGATTACATCGTGCTGGACGGCGTGACTATCTACGCTTGTAAGAAGGTGGACCCGGCAACGATGACGTGCGTTGGCCATCCGCTGACGGACACGGCGTATTGGGACAAGTTCATGGACATTGCTGACTTTAAGACAGCTGCTGAAAAAGCCACGGCTTCCGCCAACGCTGCTGCAAAGAGCGCTACGGACGCAGCAGGAGCGGCAAACACGGCGAAGACGAACGCTGACAAGGCAACGGAGGCTGCGAACACTTCCGCATCCGCTGCTAACACAGCAAAGACAAATGCGGACACGGCTACGGGCAAGGCAAACGCAGCTGCTGCGGGAGCAGAGAAGGTGAACGCCACTATCACAGCCGATAACGTGCTGAAGGTGACGGACAGAACAGGTGCGGAGACATCGCTGTCGCTTGCCGAGAACGCCGCGACTGTGAAGAAGCTGACGGAGCTGGAAGAAACTGACGCTACACACGCAGCACGCCTCTCTTCCCTGGAACAGGCAGTGGGCGATATGGGAGGAACGGTGGACAGCTACTACATAGGCAGTCAGGACACAACAAAGGCTTCTCCCGACATCATCGAGGCGAGTACCAACACTGGCAAGCAGATGCTCCAAGACATGTATCGCCCCTTCCTCATCAATCACGATGAAGCTAAGGAAGGCGTGGAGGTGATGCCCGCCGACGAGCTGAAGCGCAACAACTGGCTGCGCTTCGCAGACAACAGCTTCGCTCCCGCCGTCGGCATCACTGAGGAGATGAAGGCAGAGTGCGACGTGGAGCTTTATCTCGATGCCGAGCATACTCAGAAGTATTGCGATGCCGGCGCGTTTGACGCTGAACGCTTCTACAACCAGTACGGCATGACGCAGAAACTATATAATGCGGAAGGCAATGCGGTGCGCATCCTGCGTCCTTGGGAGACGACATCCAAACAGTACAGCATCAAGGTGGGTGACCCTTCGGTGAACTATCTCCTCGACGACTATCCCGCATCGGAACCAGACACACTCTACCGCGGCATCCTCAAGAGCTACCGCGAATATAAGGGTATGAAGCCTCGCAAGCTCGATCCTACGCTCATATCTCCCTGCTGCGATACAAGCATCAAGGATACGGACGGCAAGGTGAAGTTTCGTTCGTTCTTCTATCTGTATAATGCAGGAGACGACAATACAAAAGGTAGCATGGGAGCGAATGGAGGTTCTATGTTTGCAGAGAACGGCGCTTATCCCCGCGTGACTGACGTACAGCAGCTAACGAGTATGGATTATGCAAGAAACAACAACTTCGACAAGACGAAGACATATCCGTTTGTGGAGGCTGGGTATCACTCCTATAACACCTTCGTATGCTCTCACGAACTGCTTTACGGTACGAACTATATCAATGACCCTGACAATCTCTTTTCGTCCGGCACGTCCTCTTCAGACCAGTGTAACAACGAGGCAACGTGGGCCAAATATGGTGGCGTGCGCATCAAGACGGGCGACGGGGAATGGAAATATCTCAGTTGGAGCACTACTCCTAACTGGATATACAAGGACGCGTCCGGCACAACTATTGGCAATCATATGTCCGCATGGCTTAACAAGGAAGCTCCGAAATGGCGTACCAACGAGGCGCAAATGGCTCTTTCGTTCGCCGCAGAGGCTGGCATAGCAGAGAACACGGAATTTGAATTTTACGGGAAAACTTACTGGTATGTCACACCTCCTAAGGCAAAGGGGCTTGTTGACGGATATATGAACGCCCGTGTGTACTGTAAGAAAACCGACACGTGGCAGGGTTTTGACGCTAACGGCAATCCTCAAACCTATACAATCGAGGCGATTCTGAGACAGGGTGTCATGGACGGAGTGAGCACGGCGGGCGACATCTTCCATTATCGCGGAGGCGGCTGTGAGATGGTGGCGACAAACCATTGTACCGAAATCAAAGGACAGAACGACGTGAACGACATGGACGTTTATCTGATGACCGATCAGCGCCAGTGGCACAGCGACAAGACGTATCAGAAACCTAACTTGGGGGCATTCGTTTTTGAGAACGCTTACGACCATGTAGCTCACATTGAAAAGATAACGTTTGGGTGGATGAAGCAACGCTATGCTCCTTCCTGCGTTATCAAGACAGGCGGCGTAGGCCGCACAACTGGTGTTTGTGCGTACAGCGAGAACAGCAACTGGTACTCAAACCAGCCGGACCTCCGCGTCCGTGTAGCCGGGCGCTTCGGCGGCAATGCCGCTAACGGCCCTTGCGCTGCGCGTTATGTGAGTGCGTATAGTGCGTGCACGGTTGCGGGTTGGTATTATGGCGGTTCGGCTCAATGCCTTTTCAGCAAGCGCAGCTAGGCGCAGCCCCGCTGCAAGCGGAAAAAAGACGGCGCAACCGTCTGTACAAGCAGCGGACAAGCGGCAAGACATATCTCCCCGCCGTCCCGTCAAGGGATGGCGGGCGAACAATAAAAATGAAAATCCTCGCGCCTTGTGACAAGACAAGCATCGGGACTTGTCCCCTGAAATACGAGAGTGAGGTTGCAAGAATGTTAAAGACACCAGCCGTGCGCTTCGGCGGCAATGCCGCTAACGGCCATTGCGCTGCGCGTTATGTGAATGCGAATAATGCGTGCACGAATGCGAATTGGTATAATGGCGGTTCGGCTCAAGCCCAAGAAAAGGATTAATCTTAATATACATATATAAAATATAAACCGAATATGTGTCTTTATCATGCCCCGGAGTGGCGAATTAACACACAAGACGAAGCGGCATTGTCCGTAGTCAGTTGTACGGCAGCGGAAGGTGACGTGGAGCAGTGGCGCAGAGTGTCACTGCTGGCTCAAAAGGCTTGAAAACAACAACAAACATGACATATAAAGAAAAAGATGTTACGTGGCAAGAGGTGGAACAGGCGGCACATGACGCCGTAAGAGACCACCTTAATAAGGCGACTGTGACGGAGTTCTGCCGAGACTGGGAGGAGAACGTCGCTCTCGTCCTCGCCATGATTCAGGATGACACATACGTTGAGCATATAGAGTACCGGCAGCTCAAAAAGACGAACAAGAACGGCAAGGTGCGACATATAGACTCTCCTACTCTCGTGACTCGCATACTTCAGTATGTGTTTATAAACAGGGCGAATGCACTCTATGAAGGCCTTGACAACAAGGCTGCTCTGAACTGCAAGACGGGGTGTGGTCTGAACTCGAAGACACTGCGTCTCTCGGTGCGCCATCGCGTGAAACATCTCTTTTACGACCAGAGAGACGTGAACTACATCGCCCTTGCTGACCAGCGTCACTGCTACGAACATGTCAGGACAAAGACGTTCCGCAGGGCAATGAAGGAGATGGGCGTGAGAGGGTGGCTCGTTGATTATGCCTGCAATGTGACGATGGTGGACGACAGACTTCCCATCGGCACTCCGGTAAGCCCGCTTGCACACCACATCATCATGCTCGGCTTCGACCTTGCGATGTCGGCCATCTATCCGTTCTATGTGCGCTATGCAGACAACATCCTCATAGGCACGAACGGCAAGCAAGAGGCTCATGCTGCATTGTGGAGGGTGAAACAGCGATGGTGGTACGGCATGGGCATAAGGGCGAACCGTTGGGACAGCCGTGTACTGCCGATACGCGGTGAGGCAGTGGACTTCTGCGGTACGGTGTATCATCGCACGGAAGGCAAGAGCCATGCCGACCACGGCAAGGGCTTTGCCACCGTCCGCAAGAGTACGGCAGAGTCTGCCAAGGCAGCTACTCCACAGAACTGGCCCTGCTACTTCGGACAGCTTAAGGGAGCAGACACGTTTAACTTGATAAACTCAATACAAGAGAAAAACATGAAATTATCGGATTTGACGAGCAAGGTGCGCATCGACAGAAAGATGGATGCGAAACAGGTATTCCCGAAGGACATGGTGGGCGTGGTGATGGATGTTCTGGACTACGAGATACGCCAGAACACACGTGGGGAGAACAACTGGATAAAACTGCTGATGTGTATGGACGAAATCGGCCAGGACGGAATGCCGACCGGCAAGAAGGTGGTGCGTGAGATGCACGGCGACCTTTCCGGACTGTACCGGTATCTGAGTCTGTGCGAGAAGGCATTCGGCGGCAAGCGTGCGATACTGCCTATCGAGGAGGCGGAGATAGAGAATTCCTGCGGCTACATCTTCAAGGGATCGACTAACATGATGATGTATCTTGAGGACTACGTGGCGCAGATGGAAGCGTCCGAGGGTGTAATGAACGTAGCGCAGCCTGTCGTTCCGGCAGCGACTGCATAAGGATAACCATTAAAAAAAATGATATGATAGCAAAAAATTACATTGAGCTGCCTACCGAAGGTTTAGTACGTGGCAGCATGCTCGACGAGGGCAATGCGGTGACAGTGTATCTTGATATCCGTGATGAGGAGCGTCCTTCGATGTCGGGAAATCCGGAGTCGGGCGTATCGGAGACAGAGAGAGTGAAGGTGGGCTATGCGGTGCGCTGCCTGAAGCCGTTCAGCGAGGAACGTGCCGTTAACGCAGCGGTGCAGACGGCATTCGGTCTGCGTGACGAAGCCGACCTCTCACGCTATAACGCCGACATGGCTATGAAGATGGCTGACGGCAGCGACGACGCGGAAGTGAAAGAATATAAGACCTTCGTGAAATGGGTGCGCCTGGAGCTGGCAAAGGCAATGGGTGGCATGGACGCGCTGGAGACGGCGAAGGCTCAGATGCTGTTGGAAATCGACGCCTACGACCAGTCAGCGGAGGTGAACGGCTTTTACCTTAACGGGCAGAAGGTGTGGCTGGACTTCGAGCTTCGTGACCGTGTGTATCAGGGTAACGAGCGTTTGCAGCGTATCGGTCGCACGGACACTACGCTATGGCTGGGCAAGCAATGCTATAACTTGAGCATTGAGCAAGCGCAGAATATCATAAGCCATATTGAGGCTTACGCCAAGGACTGCTATAACGTCACGGCACAGCATAAGGCGGCTGTGGAGAAGATGCAGACCTTGGAGGAGGTGCTTGCCTACGACTACAAGGAGGGCTATCCCGAGCAGCTAAAGATGGAGGTGTAGGCGTATGATGGCAGTGGCATTGATAATGTACGTGCTCTTCATTGTGACAGCAATGTATTATGCGGTGGTGAAGGGCATACCGACGATGGTGAGCGAGATTTATTACGGGATGGGGCGTAACTGGCTGATGCCTCTCCTGCTTGTGGCGATGGCTCTCACGTTTCTCCCTACGATGCTTGATATGGGAGGCTTCGACGCGGCGGCTTTTCTGACGTGTGCGGGACTGGCTTTCGTGGGCACTGCTCCTGCCTACCTTGAGGAGGGGGATAGAGCTGTGCATAAGGCGGGGGCTATCGTCTCGGCTTTGGCGAGCGTGATTTGGGGACTGGCGACGATGCCCGCTGTGGTGGCTGTGTACGGCGTGGCTGCTGTGGTGGCTGCTGTGACTGACCGTCGCTGCTGGCTGTTCTGGTGCGAGCTGTGCGCTGTAAGCTGTGTGGCGGCGATAATAGCCATTAAACGTATAACGGGCCTCACTGAGCCTTTCTGAGCCTCTTTGAGGGGCTACTTGGTGGGCGCAAATAATAAATAATAACTGACAAATAATAAATGATATGACACCTAAGGAATTTTGTAAATGGATGGCTCCTGCGGCTTATAATGCGGACATTTCGCCCGTGTTTATCATTGCGCAGGCGGCACTGGAGAGCGGATGGGGCAAGAGCACCATCGGCAAGTATAACGTGTTCGGTATAACGAGAGGCGGATGGCCTGTGGAGAAATGCCTGCTTGTCACAACGCATGAGTATTTTAAGACTAAGACGGTGAGGTTCACGGCGCCGGAGAAGGTGGTGAAGATAGAATTTGTGGCTGGCAAGGGTCTGTATAAGTATACTTGCAAGCGGCTGTTCAGAAACTACGCCACTCTTGGCGAGGCACTGAGAGACCATGCGGCTGTGCTGAAGAAATCGTGGCCGGAAGCTTGGGCGTACCGTATGAGTCCTGAGAACTACGTGAAGAAGATACAGGAGGGGCGGAAGAAGTATGCGACGGCTCCGAACTACGTGGAGACGATGGGGAAGATGTTCGGGACGGTGAGAAAGGCGATGAAGGAGGCTGGACTGAGCTGCTGAGCTTCTTGGTTTTTAGGAAGGATTATTCTTTTGTTTGGGATTTTTGTTAATGTAAAAAAGATTGATTGGATGGTTAATAACTTGACTACGGGGACGGGTAAGGCCGTCGTTTTGGGGACAATGGGAGGGGAGGCGCTGTCTGCGCTCTTCGACCTGAGATGGATGTTGGTGCTGATAGTGGTGCTGATAGTGGCGGACTTCTGGTTCGGCGTGAGCGAGAGTCTGCATAAGCATGAGCATTTCCGCTTTTCGAGAGCGGGCAGAAGAACGTGTAACAAGGCGGTGGACTATATCACGTATCTGATATTAGGTTCGGTGCTCGGTCTGGCTATCTTCGAGCCGTTGGGATGGACGAATCATGTGGTGACGGCGGCGGTAGGACTTGGCTTTGGGTGTGTATGGGAGGTGGACTCGATTGTCGGGCATGTGTGTGCGCTTCACGGTGTGAAGAACAAATTCTCTGTCAAAAGACTTATCATTGCAATCATCAAAAAAAAGGATGCAGATGTAGGCGAAGCTGTTGAGGAAGTCTTGGAAGGAGACGATACAAACAATAAATTAGAATAATATGGAAACAAAGAAAGATGATTTGTGGAGCAAATCAATGCTCCTAATGTTGGCACTTTTGTCGCTGTTAATTATTGCTCTGTGTAGCTGCACTACGAGCAAGCCGATGGTATATGAGCGTACAATCGTGAGAACGGACACGGTTATCAAGGCTGATACGATGTGGCACAACAGATTTGTGGAAAACATTGTGGATAACGTTAGTAAGCAGTTTTCATCCGTTAAGGATTCTGTTGCGACCGTTGTAGACGAGCAGGGTAACGTCAAGAAGCATGAAGCTTGGCACTGGAGAGAGAACTCTACACAGACAAGCACAGAGAGAATCTTGCGTGACTCGCTTGAAGACATTAAGGGCAGATACTTTGCTCTGTTGTCTATGAAAGCCGACACATTAAGTAAGGCATACAAGCCACCGTCTGCATACATTACTAAGACTCCATCATTAAACCTTTGGGAGCGTTGGTGCATCGAAGTAGGACGTACTGTAACAATAGGATTAATAGTAGCTGTTATATCACTAATAATTTATTTAATACGACAAATGAAATAGTTAGGTTTATCTTTTTTATAAGGTAACAGATTGTTTTAGGATGCGCCTTGCTTGTCTGTGATAGATAGGCAAGGCTTTTACTTTCAAATTGCAACAATATGCTATTTTTATGTGCGCACACAGCTATAACTTGTAAGTTTAAATTATTTATTTGTAAATAAATAACAAAACAAACACAATAATTATATCATTTAGTTATATTTGCAACGACAACAATATATTTAAACTTAATGCATATGACAGATGAAAAGAAAAAGGCACTCCTTTCTGTTTTAGACGGAATGGACGTGAGCGAGGTTATCTCGCTGTTAATAATGAGTGGTAACAGCTATTCAAGAAGATTGTTGAAATTCATCAAGTGGATAACTAAATGGCTACCTATATGTATAATGGTGTGGCATAGTTTTGCCATGTTGGATTTTTCTCAGAATCCGAGAGAAATGTTTATCGTGCATTCCGAACACTGGCCAAGCTACACATTTATATATGTGTTACTGTATGTATTACCACTTGTGCTCATACTGTTCAGTAGATTCTTCTGGCTGTGTTGGGTATACAGGATTCCGTTCTTTTACTACTTCGGTGTAAATGCTATACATCTCACTTATTGGTCGTGGTATACTACAAAAGATATGGTAATGTCCTGTATGTCTGTAATAGTAATGACAGGAGTATTTTACTTGTACTGGGTAATAGATTGGTTCTTAACAAGAACAAGAATAGGTAAAAGGATTTTCTTCTAAAGCAAAATGGCTATGAAAAGAAAAGTATTCAACTATTACACCTTGGCTCTCATTCTGAAATCTCTGTATGAGAGCTGTATGAAGGCATGGGAACAACAGAAGAACGGCGAGAAGGTAACAGCTTGCGGGATGAGCGATGAAGACATCGAAACGCTCTGCCAGGACATACTTCCGAATATGTTAAACCCCATGATGAGCGCAGAGGAAGTAAAGGACAGATTGGGCGTGAGCGACGCAACATTAAACAGGATGGTCAAGCGCGGGGACATACCGAACGGAGAATGCAAGAAGCGCGGGCACACACGATACTGGAAGAAGTGGGACATTCTGTGGTTCATAAGAAAGAAGAGAAGCAAGTGATAGTACCTACTATCACTTTAAGTATCTGACTATCAGTATAATACAAAATCTTTGAGCGTGTTATGGCTTTATTGGTCGTAACACGCTAATTTTGTGCCTGTAACGTTACAGAATAGTGTTAGTTAATATTGAGGATTTAAAAAGATTGTATTATGGAGATGACAGATGCAAAAGTAGTAGAGAAGAAAATCTACGAAGAGGGGAAGAAGCACGACGAGTATGCTTCTAAAGGTATCGCAGGCACAGGATTGGGTCTTGGCATAGCTGGTACTGCACTCGGTCTTGGTGCTTGGTTGTTTGGCGGTAATCGCAGCGTGTTTGGTTCTCTCGGTGGCAGCAATATGCCTGAGAACGTGAATATCAACGCAAACGGCTATGGCGCAAATGCGAATGCTAATCAGCCGACCGCCTTGCAGGTAATGGAGAAGGAATGCGCTGATGAGGTGAAGCTGCTTACCGACATGTTCGGCTTGAAGCTCGACACCGCTAACAAGTTCTACGCTATGCGTGAGACTGACATCGCAGAGAAGTTCTCTATGTACAAGGGTGCTACAGATGCTATCAACGCTGAGAACCGCCGTGCAATGCAGGCTGAGTTTGGTCTTTACAAGTCTCAGATTGATGCGGACTTCGGTCTGTACAAGAATCAGAGAGACCAGTACGATGCGTTGCAAGCAAAGTATTGTGACCTCGACAAGAAGGTAGCCGTTATGGAAGCCCTCACTCCTTACAAGGAGAAGCTGATGATGGCTTACGTGAACGAGAAGTGCTGCCGCAAGATTGACGGTGTCCTCGGACTCCAGAGCACTCCTACTGTTACAGTTCTTCCATCCGCAAACTTTTGCGGATGTGCTGCTACATCCACTCCCACTACAGGAGCGTAACAGAGCTGTAAGGAAGTCGGTTAGACGAACTAAGAAAAAATGAGTTGGTGAGGGGCGTTTGCCCTCGTTGGTGGATGCCCTCTCACCTCTCTATAACATATCACCAACTT
>ERZ1034878.23-NODE-23-length-75693-cov-29.733851_pt1 | contig 75693 bp, 104 predicted proteins | sample MGYA00520593_ERZ1034878 | MGnify/ENA primary metagenome ERZ1034878 (study PRJEB33766, sample SAMN09781724) | gut metagenome | biome: gut microbiome | host: Homo sapiens | place: Madagascar | study: EMG produced TPA metagenomics assembly of the PRJNA485056 data set...
TGGCAAAATTTAGCAAAACTAGCCCTTTCATAATTATTAGAGGAGAGGAGTCTCTCAAAAATTCTAACTGTTAAAATTGGGTTAGGATGAAACTAATAATTATAAAACGGACAGGCCACCATAAAGCCCCGGGCCCCCTCAACAGGAGGGAACTCTCCTCAGTTGGCCGAAGGCCATTTTGAGGCTAAAGCCTATTGGGAGAATTCGAATTTCGGACTTGAGCCGGTAGGCGGGGTGAGCGGTAGGTTGAGGGTACCATTTGAGGGGGCCCGGTATTGACGGGTGTGTATAAGAGAGAGAAATATTATTTATAAGTTAATTTATTAAAAGTAAAATATAAAAGAAAAAGAATATTGTAGTTATAGAAAGCGATGTTGTTTTTTATAAAGTGGCTTTTTTCGATAAAAGCGCACTTTTTACAATGCGTTCACAATTGGGAGGGGTCCCCCGGGCCCCCGGGTGCGTGCTCACCTGCACACACATGTGTATGCACACACGTAAAAAATTCCCGACAGTTGACCCGTCGGGAAGTTTCCTGTTATTCGAATTGTTCGGCGAACCATCGTTCGAAGTCACTCGGTGAGTGGCCTCTCCAGTAGAGAGAGCCGGCCGCCCGGAGTTTGTCCTCGTGTTTGAGTTGGAGCGAGCCGGCCGTGCCGCCGGCCGCTTTGAACTCGACCTCGACGTGGCGACCTCTGTACACGAACCAGATGTCGGGAGCGCCTGCCCGGTACGAGAAGCCGCCGGCCTGCCGGCGTTCGAGGTAGAGCCCCTCGTGAGCGAGGAGGAACTTACAGATGGTGTTTTTGACTTTTGTTTCCGGGGTCATAATTTTTCACCGCCTTTACTATATTTCCGGTCAAACACATTGTATAATAAACTTAGGGTCCCGGCGGGCCGACGGAACAGTTTTCTACCGCACCTCTCCTCGGCGGGCTTTTATGTTTCGCCGGCAACGGATGACCGCCGGGCCCCTTGATTTCTGTTAACAGGAGGAACAAGAGATATGCCGAAGATGGACAAACAGTATCAGCTGATACTCGGAACTTTTATCGACAACAAGTTCGTGTGGCACGATGTCGACTCGTACGACGACATCGAGGTCGCCTACCGGGAGTTCAAGAAATACGTCAACAGTCAGCTGAAGTATTCCGACGAGGAGCTCCTCAAGGTCTGGAACACCGGCCGGTTGGACGTCGAGTTGCGCCGCGGAAACAAGCTGTTGAACTGGGTCGGGATTTATGCCCGCGAGGTGGCTCAGGAAGCGAAGGAGGACGAGGACGACCAGGCCGACGTTAAGGACGGGCGTGTGCGTGATGCGGTGTCAGACGGGCGGGTCTTCGAGGACGAGGACGGCAGGCTTGTCACCGAGAAACAGTTGCGCGAAGAGTTCGAACAGATGGAGGCTGACCAGGGACCGAGCGGCTTCAACTACTCGTTTGAAGAGTACGTGAAGTACAAGACCGGTCGGCACGGGACTTTAACACAGGTGCGCGATGCAAAGGAGGATTCAAAAATGGGTTACAAGGAAATGCAAGCGAGAAAACGTGAAAAATTTTTTAAGGCAATCGGTAAGGCAGATGACGGCCGAATGTATCCGGTTTTGACACGGCCGGAATTTATCGCATTCAAAAAAGCATATGCGATGACTGACAAGCCGGTTCCTCTCGGTGATACTGTCGTAGAAATCTTTTACGAAGCGACACCTTATGCTGACGTCAGCTACTATTACGATTTTGACGATAACCGGATTTATATGTACCGGTACAATGTCGGTGACTGAACAGTTCAATCCGCGAGCGGGCTTTGAGGCCCGCTCTCATTTTTTGCTCATTTTTCGCAAGATTAACAAAGGATTTTGAGGGCAAGTGGGGGCCGGGCCATATACGAAGTAGGGCCCCGGGGCGGTTCAATCTTTTTCTGCGAGCTGGCTCGTGGTTTTGGAGGCACTTTTCAAAGACTCGATATGGCGGGCTCTCTGCTCAGGAGTGAGCACCTGTTTTGCGGTCCGGAACGTGATTAACGATTTGGGAGCCTTGAACACTGCAGCGACAATGCTGAGGGGATCGGTGTTATCAGCGGCAGCATCGACATGGGTGAGCTCCCAGTCGCCGGCGAGCACTTTCTTCCGGAGGTCGCGGAAGGTGACCGGGTCTGTGGTCTCAACACTGAGCTCCGGTTCTGTTTTGAGCACGAGGATATGGGTCTCCTGCTCTTCCATTGTCAGTCCGCACATAACGAGCTCGGACAGGTGTTGTTTGTAGAAATCGAGTGATTGTTTCATGGTGAGGTATCTCCTTTTGTTTCAGAATCAATTTTGGGGTCCGTAAAGCCTTATGCAGCAAGGCTCTGGAGAATTTGGAGGGGCAGGCCCTTATACGAAGTAGGGCTGGGGGCACTTGTGTCCCGGATTGCGAGTTAGCTTGGGGTTTTTGGCAGCACTTTGACGGTGATGGATTTAACAGTCTGAAGGCCGATGGAGTTGGGGTCCAACTCAACGGCAAGAACACTGACGAGGCGTCGCTTCAGCCGGGCGAGCACTCTCGGGTCACTCGTGCAGACGACGCTCCCACGCATGCGCGTACGAGGGACAGGGTTGACGATCTCAACCCTGTCGAAATGTTTGTTATACCACTCGAACGGATTTGTCATAGGCGTCACCAGTTGGGCTTGATCTTGGTCACGTTGTCGTCGCTGTCGAAGGTGACTGTGTAGGAGTAGGGCTTTGACGGCGGGTCCCAGAGCGAGTGGTAATTCGGGATATGAATTGACCTCTCGGGGAGTTTGCCTCTCACATTGGATGATTCACGGATGGCGTCTTTGATGGCATCCTTCAGTTCACGGTCGTTCATTTTGTTTCCTCCTTTGTAATCTTTTTGAGCAGCCTGTTACGGCGCTGCATCTGTTCGTTGGTGCGCTTATAGAAGTCCTTCCTGTACTCGGGGTCCAGGCGAAGTCGGTCGGCACGTTCCTTGGCGTTCTTTATCACCGAGCGGCGATACCTTTCATTGAGCCAGTAACAGACACAGGCATAGGATATCTGGTATCGGTCGCAGAGCTCGGCATAGGATGCACCGCTCTCCCGGAGCTGCCGCAACTCTTCGACCTGCTGAGGCGTCAGGGTCATCCGGCGGTCCTCCCCGTAGTCCCGGAGCTTGACTCCGACGAAGCCTTTACGGTAGCGGTAAACAGTGGCATCGGTGACCTTGAGGAGGTGAGCGGTCTCTCTTACTGAGAGGCCTTCGGCCTCGCATCGGCGGACCGCCTCGTACATCTCGTCGATCTCTTTTTGTGTCCTGTACATAGACTTTAACATCTCCTTTTGAATAAAGTATTTGAGGGGGGCCCGGGCCTATTGCAGTTTTGAGGGGGCCTAAACGAATAATTATTCGCTCGTCCGAGATATACCCGGGGCCTGATTGCATATACCCCCGGGGGGTATTTTTACCGACGCTCGGGAGTTGGGTCATATCATTTTTGATATGACCCATCGGCGAGGTCCGGTCAGGCCAGGAGCTTCTCGACTTGGCTCAACACGATGTCCGTGAAGACCTTCTCATAGCCGTCCGCCACGATGACCGACTTGGCCTGCGGCGCATAACTGTTGATGTTGTCCTCGTTGCTCGGGTCCGACACGATGACACAGTTCGGATGGTTGAACGCGCCGTAGGCTTTGTCGTACGCTCTGTCATCGACACTCATGCGCCCGTCGAACACTACGATGTTCACGTTGGTTGCGTTCGGAGTCTGGAGCGAGTCATACTTAGCCTTGGTGTCGATGCTCAGGACCGAGCAGTTTTTGCATTCGACGTACGGGTCATCGGGCTGGGTGAGCTGCGTGCCGTCGCCGCAATGTGCAACTCGCACAGAGAAGTCCGGGTTGGTCGACTCAATCTTCTTGAGAGCACAGATGAGTGCATTGATTGCTGACTGGGACTGGATGAACGATCCGGAGCTGTCCACGAAGAGATTGAACCGTACCTTGTTGAAACGCTTGGCAGCCGAGCCCTGGTTCTTCTTGGCAAACCATCTGTAGTCGCGGTTGGCCACGGCTCTCGGGTCAATCCGTCCGGCATAACCATACGAGCCGCTCGACTGGTTCTTCTGCTTATTGAGCGCAGCCGCAAGGACCTTGTTGACTTTGGCTTCAACAGCTGCAGCCTTACGGTTAGTCGAGGCTGTCTTGAACAGGTTCTTAATCTTGGCGAAGTCGCTCTCACCGTCGAAGCTCTGCAAGAACGGTTCGACCTCTTTCACGATCTCTTCGATCTCTTCATCAGTAAGCGGCTGCTGCTCGGGCTGTGGCTGGGTCTGTGCAGGTTGCTCAGGAGTTTGGTCACTTGGCTTATCGTTGGATTGCAGCTGCGGAGCCCGTGCGGATTGCATAGGCTTTTCATCCTGTGCATCCTGCATAGGCATTGTCCGCATGACCTGATACGCGAACCACACGAGGTCGATGAGGTAGTCGAGCGTGGAGTACGCTGAGGACCCGTTAGTCAGTCCGCGGTACTTGTTGATAAGGTTCTGGACCTGGAGCACGAGGCCAGGGTCACCATGTCTGTACCGGACTGTCGCGAAGAAGCGTCCCATCAGGTCACGGTCGCAGAAGCTCTTCGGGTCGCCGTTCAACAGGACCACGAGCCGCTTGAAGTCGACGCCCATGTAGTAGGTGTGAAGCATGGTCTCAATCCGTTCGTCCTCGAAGATGTTCACGAGGTCGTGCAGGTGGTTCATGATGTAGCTGAGCCATTTGATCGGGATGCCTTTTGGGTTCGGCACCTTTTTCGCGTTCGCGCGATTGCTGCCCGGAATCATCTCTCTGAACCTGCTCATGATGCTGTCGCGGCACGCCTCGGCACGCGGCAGAGCAGACGGCGTCAGGATTGCATGACTGATCTCATGGTAGAAGAGCGAACGAATAATGGTCTCGTGGTCATAGGTGTCAGGCGCGCTCTTGCAGGCCTCAAAGACGTTCACGAAGCCGATTGTGACGCGCTCGCAGTCAAGCTCAATGTAGGTCGAGTCACCGGTCGGGTTGAGCCTTACGGCAACAGGATGACCGAGGTAGTAGCCTACAGGCAAGGTCTTCAGGACGTCTTCACAATAGCCAAGTGATACATTCATGGTTCACACCCTCTCTTTCGTACATATATATTATATCACACATATAGAATCTAAGTGAGCCGACAGTTTGGCTGAGTCGATAGTTGGGAGCCGGACTGCCACACCTTAAAAGGCGTAGGCAGCCAGCTGGGAGTTGGTCAGCTTGAACTCGGTGATAGTCGCAGCCCGGTCGACCAGAGGCTCCGGAAGGTTGTACACCTGGTCGTTGACCGTGAGGTTCATTGTGCCGATGATTTTGAAGCCGGGCTTGATGTTGATTGTGTCGCCATTATAATTGATAGAAGACTTGCTGTCGGTCAGGGTCTGCAGGAGCCGCAGGCAGTCGAAGCTCAAGAGGTTGATCTCATCGAAGATGATCGGGTCGCCAGCTTCCATAGCCAGGCGGAGCGAAGAGGGTTTGAATACAGGGTTGCCATCGGCGTCGTTGAAGTCGAAGGTCCGCATGAGCTCATCAGGCAGCATGCTTGCATTGCAAGGCACGACCTGCGCTTCGGGGTACTGTTCAACAGCCTTAGTCGTCTTACCGGTGCCGGCATCGCCGAAGTAGATGTCCAGGCGCTGGTTGATCTGCTTGTCAGGCGGGTACTGCATGATGTCCTGGGCAACGCTTTCGAACTCCGGGCTTCTCATCTTTTCGATGATGTCGTTCGCGTCCGAATTGTTGATGAGCCGCACGTATCCGTTCACGTACTCACGGGCAGCGTCCACGTCCTGGGACCGGGCGAGGGTATTCACGAAGCGGGCAGCGGGCTGGAACTTGAACTCACTGAAGAACTTCTGGAGTCGGCCGACCGCGTTGATACGGAAGGATTGAATCTGAGAGTCGTTCAGGACAGGGGCAGGGGCAGGCACCTCTTCAACAGGCTGATCATCATCGGAGGCAGGGGCCGGGTCAACGGAAGGGCTATCGGTAGAGGCAGGGGCCCCGGGGGCCCCCGGCATAGGAGCCTGAGCTCCTGTGGCCGAAGGCACAGGTCTTGTGTACGGTGTGGTCAGTTGAGCCCAATCGGACTGGTGGTTGAGCTGTACGGTGCTGAAGTCAGAAGAAGTCTTGCAGGCTTTCAGCTCATGGATGAGCTGCATGTCGTTTACAACAACCCAGCGGCTCCACAGGTTGGTGGTTACCTGTTTACCGAAGTGAATGTGAACTTTTCCGCCATTTGATGTGAAAATGTTGCTGAGTGTCATGGTGGTTTCCTTTCGCAACTGTATTATTTTTACATAAGCAACGTTGCTCTTGCTTACATATATATTATATCATGAAATTGAGCTTTGGATGAGCCGACGAAATTTGGCTCTGCCGCATCTTTTCTCGTGCGCACGAGAACAGACTCACTCGCTCTTACATATATATTATATCACAAATATATAATCTAAGTGAGCCGACGAAAATTTTTATAACAACAAACAGAATGATACTTAGAAGCCGGCGAGCCAAATTTTATAACAACAATCAGAACGTTATTCTGAAGCCGACGCTTTGTTAAAGGGCTCTCACGAAGTAGAGCCAAAACGAAAGAGAGCGAGGCATTATGCCTCGCTCAGTTCTTCATCGGACGGTTCATCATCTTGAACAATGACCGACTTCTTGATTTGGAGATGAGGTTCACGGACCTGTTTTGAGTGGCACTCTTTCCAGATGTCCGGATACTTTTGCCTCAACATGTCCACGTCGAACTCGTTGGTCTCACGGCGGTCGGTTAGCCTCATCACGATGTTGCCTTGACGGAAGGTCTTGATGTTGAGGCTTCTCATGAAGTCCATGATCTTGTCCTTGATGACGGCCTGCTCGGCTTTGTCTTTCTTGGCCTGAGCCAGATTGTCGATGAGTTCTTCCAGACGTTCGATGTCTTCGGTTTTAAGATTGGTTGTCATAATAATTTACCTCCAAATTTTTCTTACAATAATATTATATCACGGATTGCCGGATTGGCTGAGCCGACGAACGAGGTCCTTGACCTCGTTGTAGGTCCAGCCATTGTTGATTGTTTCCAGGACTCTCTTGTCAAAGAGCCAGATGAAGAGCCGTTTGAACAATAACATTCACCTCACTTTCATATATATTATACCACGGATTACCGAATCGGGTGAGCCGACGGTTTGGCTGCACCGGCCGAAGGCGGAGGAGCTATAGCACAACAGAGCGGAATTCAGAAGCCGACGGATTTTAACATTCCGTGAATTTCGGGAAAAAGCTATTTACAAATGTGAACAGACGTGGTATAATATATATGTAAGGAAATGATTTAACAGAAAGGAGAAGAGTATGGCAGAAACAAATCACGAAGCCGAAAAAATCCTCCGGGATTACGTGCTGAGCTTCAACAAGAAGTCTGACTTCCGGGATTTTGAAGACGGGCTTCATAACGGGATTGACTCAGTCAACAAGCTCGCTGCCGATTCGGTAGCGGTTAACGATGCCTATGGCAACTCTCTGGCGGCTGTCGGCACCGATGATAAGGTCAAAAGCTTCAGCTCCTACGGCTTCGATAACAGCACGCTCAACTGGCCGTTGTGGCTGGCGCTCTATAACGACTCATGGGTGTTCCGCCGGGCGATTGATAAGCCCGCTCAGGACGAGGTCAACTGCGGCTTCATGTTGCACGGCGACGGCGACTACTCGAGGATTTACAAAGCCTACGAGCGGTACAAGTTCGACATGATTCAGCTGCTCCAGTGGGGAGCTTTGTTCGGCGGTTCCATCGGCGTTATGATGTTCGACGGTATTCCCGACGAGAAGATGAAGGACCCGATCAACAGGAAGCTCATTCAACGGAGGAAGATGAGAATCTATGTCACCGACCGTTGGTACGGTGTCCAGGGCTCTGACGAGCTCGTCACCAACATGAGGGATATGGATTTCGGTAAACCGAAATATTACACGGTATGTTTTGCCGACGGGCGACAGTACACGGTCCATCACTCGTACGTGCTCCGGTATGAACACCGGACGGCGCCGAAGCTCATTAAGTGCGGGCAGCTCCAAGGCTGGGGTTACGCCGAAGGCTCTCATATCCTGAACGAGCTTTCACGTGACGACCAGCTCAAATCGAGCATCACTTCACTCATTAACAAGTCACTCATCGAGGTCGTAAAGATGGCCGGAATGCGCGGCGTATTCATGGGAGCGGATAAAGGAAATGAGGAACAGCTAACAAAGCGCTTAGAGATTAGATTTAATCTACACAAAAATAGTCTCCGCGTACAGAAATGTGCGTGAAAAAATATCTGTTTAATTGCTGGGAATACCTAAAGCTCAATTGACTACAACGCAGCGGCCAATCTGGCCGCAATCGTGAATGTTGCGAAAGCAGAAAAAAACAATTGAGATGATACACGGTTAAATCCTACATATTATATAATGGTAAATCAGCAGGGAAGCCCGTAAGGGAACCTTCAACGACCAGAGCGAAAGCTCGTAGCCGGTAAGCGATTGACCGGCGAAGTGGCAGACACCTTAACAGGTGAAGATATGGTCTGCGCTCATATGAAAGTATGAGGGGTGAATCACCCGGTCCGAGAGTAGCGTCTCGTATTAAACTAAATATATGCAGCGGGACAGAGGGTAGCTCCCTTTGTTAGATTGCTGGTAACAATTTAACTTACCGCTGTTTATATACACTTACTTTTTACCAGAAAGGAGGTGTAACAATGCTTAGGTCATATAAGATTAGGTTATACCCAAATAAAAACCAGGTACAGCAGATGTTTCAGCATATCGGCGCAAGTCGGTATATATGGAACTGGGCAATTGATATTCAAAAAGCAAATCACGAAGAAGGTAAGCCGCATATCAAACCGTTTGACATAATTCGAATGCTAACACCGCTGAAACATGACGGTGAGCACGAATGGTTAAACGATGTTTCGAATGCAAGCCTTCAACATGCCTGCGTAGAACTGGAAGCCGCCTACTCGCGTTTCTTTAAGAAGCAAGCAGGATATCCGCAATATCGTTCTCGCAAGCGGAGTGCTAAAAGTTTTGCCGTTGATAGCTATCGCACATTTTTCAAAACCGATCGGCAAGTTCAGTTGCCGGTTATCGGCCTTGTGAAATATAAGACTGATTTGAAAATTCCGATTGGCAAAGAATATCATTTCAAAGACCCTCGCGTAATGTTCAAACAAAATAAATGGTTCTTAAGTATTTGCATAGAAGTCGAGAAACAAGATTGTATACTGACGAATACTAATATGGGTATTGACCTCGGTGTTAAAGCAACGGCAACCGTTGTAAACGGTACTGAGCAAATAGTATATCCGAATATTAATAAGAGTAAACAAGTTCGAGACCTTATTCAAAAAGAGAAATATTTTTCAAGACGCATTTCTAAAAAATACGAATTCGGTAAACGAGGTTGTATTTATACGAGAACAAGAAATATAGATAAACTTGAAAATAAGGTTCGGCGAATCAGAAACCGTATTGCGAATATCCGAAACAATTACAACCATCAAATGACTGCGGCTCTGGTAAATAAATTACCGAAGCGCGTCGTAATGGAAGATTTGAATGTTCTCGGAATGATGAAAAACAAGCATCTCGCAAAAGCAGTGCAAAGTCAAAACTTTGACCGCATTTATCGTATGATGAAATACAAATGCGAAAACAAAGGTATTGAATTTGTAACGGCTGACCGGTTCTTCCCGAGTTCCCGGTTATGTAGGAACTGCGGAAGTATTAACAAGAAATTAACTCTTGCGGATAGAACATTTGTTTGCCCAGAATGCGGATATACATGCGACCGTGATTTTAATGCCGCTCAAAATCTTATGGAGTATAAAGTTCACTAAAAAGAGCTTTAGCTCGTAGGCATCGTTATGCCTCCATGCTGCGGAGTATCATTAAGGCGAGTAGCTCGTTCGAAAGCCGATACGATGAAACAGTAAGTTTAGTTTGACTAAACATAACGGGGTGAATTGGGCCCGTACTTATAACTCGCTCACCTTCCTTGATAAGGATGACGAGTACATTATGAACCAGCTCTCGAACATCTCCGGTTTGTCCCAGTTGCTCGAGACCAACATGTGGCTTGTTGCCGCATCGCTCGAAATGCAGGGTGTGCTGTTCGGCGATCTGAAAGGCGGACTCTCGCAGGAGTCCGACGCATATCACCGTTATTGCATCACCATCCGGAACAGGTGCGACAGCTATTTCCGCCCGGTGCTCCAGAAGCTGCTCACGGTCCTGTTTATTATGTTCGGTGTTAATGAGACGCCGGACTTCGAATTCAGACCGCTTGACCAGGCAGAGGAGAACGACAAAAAGATTGCGTCCATCCAGAATTACGCCAACATGTTGGAGACGCTCATCGGTCAGGGTGTTATCAGTAAGTACCAGAGCGCGGTGTCGCTCCGGGCATTCCTGAACGATAACGTCATCAATATCGACTTCTCCGAGCTCCAGCTCAACAAGCTCCAGTACGAGGAAGAGGCTGAGATTCTCGCGGCGTATAAGACCGCCGGCAAATCGGCGCCGAGCGAGATTCTCGGAGAACAGTTCCCGCAAGAACAAAATCCGTTCGCCGGGCGTTACACACCTGCGACCGGTATGGAGTTCCGGGAAGAGCCGGAGTCGGGAGCTGTGCCTTCGGCCACAGCGGCGACAGAGCCTGATTATGAGACCGGCGAAGGGGAATGAGCTGTGGCGACAAGGCCGACAGTTCGTACAGTTCTACGACCGCGACGAGCTTCCTCTGTGTTCGTTCGATTCCCCCTGGGAAATCATCGATTACAAAGGCTGGGTTCGTAACAAGGCAAATTACGACATCGTGTATAACGAGTTGATTAAGGCGCTCAGGAGCGCCGACCATGTCACTCGTATGCTCGGTCATTGGATGACCGTATATTTAATAGATGAAGAGGAGATTGAACCATGAAACAGTTTGTAAGAATCCAAAGCGACATGAACATCGAGGTCACAGAGGGGCTTCAGAGCATCGACATGACCAACCGTGACGCACACGTGGCGGATCGCCTCCGCGTTGCTTCGGCGTGGGTGCAGAGCCGTGTGATGATCCGTAAAGGCACCGGCACTTATCCCGCGTGCATTCAACACTGGAGCAGTGTTAAGTCGCTCGCCAAGAACAAGGTGCTGACAATCGGCGAGGAGACAGACGACGGGGACGAGGCTGCTGTGGAAGCGCTCAACAGGATTGAGAACGCGCATCGCGACTATCAGCTGCGCAGCGAGGCCGCCAAGACCGACTCGATCGTCGGCACTCGCCCGCGGTCGCGTAAAGCGCCCGCCGCGACAGAGGTCGGCGACATCATCGAGCAATGAGAGAGCTGACGGTCAAATCCCTTCCCGGAGTCACTTTCCGGGAAGGTCAGGTGTCACCCGTGGACCTGCTCGCTATCGCGACGCAGGTGGACCCGGATGATTATAAGAAAAACAAGACGCTTATCAGCTTCGCACTCGAACACCTGGAGTGCGAGGTCGAGGGGAAGTGGCTGCCTGTTAAAGTGAGCGGCCGCGAGGTCTATATGCCGTTCGGCATCGAGCGGAACTTCCAGGCGCTCAACGAGCTTGTGCAGTGGTACCTGGAGAACGTCGTGTTCGAGGTTTTTACAGGCTCCGCAGAATCGACCAGCGAAACCTGATTCCTGCGGATTCCGAGGTCCGGCTCAACTCGCCGGACGTCCACCATGTTATATATGTGCTCGTCACAAACAGGCTCGCCACGTATTACGAGCTTGCCCACAAATACGATATCTGGGAGGTCATCGCTCTTTACGATATCTGTATGACAAGCCTCCATAACAAACAGGTGATGTTAGAAAATAAAAAATGAGGAGATACGGAGGAGACATCGATACCGGTGCTTTCTCCGTATTCCCATAGAAAGGAGTGATATGTTTGGCAAATCAAGTGAATAAACAACTCAAGGTCGTCGTAGAAGTGGACGGGCAAAAGAAGCTCGTTGAGCTCCAGGCAGCGATAAAGCTCACCGAGGCTGAACTGCTTCGCCAGTCAGCTATCGCGGAGAAATATAGCGGCATTGTGAAACAGAACGCCGAGGCACGGGTGAAGCAGCAGAAGGAATATCTCGCCGGGCTGAAGGAACAGCTGAAGACACAAGAGCAGCTCGACCGGTTCGAGGCAGAGCTCGCCCGTAAAAAGGCAGCCCGTGAGCAGGCCGTTGAGCTGCGCGCGAAGCGTGCGTCCATTAGTCAACGGAGAAGTGCCGAGGACTTCTGGATGCAGCCCTCGCTCAAGAAGGCCTGGTCACAGTGGATAAGCCCGGCTGCAAAGCTCAGAGGCGAGCTTGCTCGCCAGCGCGATATCGAGGACGAGATGACGACCCTGTCTGTTAAGGGTGAGACGGAAGCCGTGCGGGCTGATGCCGCGGTAAAAGCCGCTGCAGCAGCTAAAGCAGGCAAAGCGACCGCCGGCAAGCTCGCTGCCACAATGGCGGCGACCGCAATCCTTAAGGGCATCATGAGTGTTGTTAAAACAATCGGGAGCGTCTTCACACAGGTGCTGGGACAGTCGATCAGCATCCGCGGCATCTTCTCCGATATCCTCAAAGAGACCGCCGATACAGCGAGCCTCTACAAAGGCATGGCGACCTACTCGACCGGCTCTCTCGTGGTCAATCGCGCTGCGCGCGAGACGATGCTCAAGTACGGCATGACCGGAGGTCAGGCTTGGGCCTTCGGCCAGGCGAGCACGATGTTCGGGGTGAGCTCGGATGAGGACCTGTTATACATGACCGGGACACAGCGTGCGGCCTTCGCGCAATACATGCAGAAGCAGCAGGAGTGGTACGACAAGCTCGAGCAGAGCGGCGTGCTGCAGAACATCCAGTCGATGCAGCTCGACCTCAAGCTCTTCAAGCAGGAGATGAGCATGGAGTTCCTGCAATGGATCGGCGAGAACAAGGACGCCATCATGACCGTGGCGAAGGGCACGCTCACCGTGTTGAAGGGGCTGACGCAGCTGCTCGGCAAAATCTTCACGCTCTTCGGGATTGACTATTCCGACAGCACTTACGGGTGGAACTCGAGCGCTATGTCGGACGCGTCAAACAGCACTGTCAATAACACTAATCGGAGCGTGAGCATCAAGATGAACAACAATGTGAACGGGCTCTTTAACCAGAACGAGATGGAGAACTTTTTGAACGAACGACTCGAGACCGCCGTGCGGAGCGCCGCGACGGCGCTCAATTGAAAGGAGGGCTGACAATATGGAGTACCGCACAGTGATAGGCGCAAAGCTCAACGGCCGACTGTGTTATTTCGACCTCGACACATGCACTGAGAAGTCGCTGTCAAGCTCGGCAACCGTGCCGCAATACCCGGTCGAGAACGGAGTGACGGTGGCGGATCACATGTACCGCAACGCTCGGACGCTGAACCTTGCCGGCAGCTTTTCGCTGGCCGGCAGGAACAGCTACGAGAACTCTAACCTTTACACGAAAGACAATATCATCGGGAACCTTGCGGGCGGCGAGAAATCGTGGGAGCAATGGTTCGAAGAGGATGCCGGCGAGCTCAAAGACCTGAACGGCGTCAACAGGCTCGAGGCCGTGCAGAAAGTGTTCGAGTACATTCAGGCGAAGGGCATCCTCTGCACTGTTATGATGTGTTCGAGAACGGATACCGAGAACACCCGCTTCAAGGTGCGCGACAACATGGCCCTGACGGGCATCAACTGGCGCGAGCAATACAACAGCATGAGCTACACCTTCACCTTCACCGAGGTCATAACCGTTACGAAATTCGGGGACTTCGAAACCTTTAACTACGAGGAGCTTTACCCCCAGACGACACTGCCGGCGACCAAGTCGCTCGGCGAGATCGTCAGCGAGTCAGGCTCGCTCTATAAAACAGTGATAGAAGCGCTCATCGACTACGGATACATTGCCCTTGCCGACGGCAAGGCCTATGTGCTGAAGGGAGTCAAGGACAACGCCTTCTGGGAAATCTTCTCGGAGATTATCCCGGCGTGGGTCGGCATCGGCGCGGCGGTGGTCGGAGGCGTGGCAGTGGGCGTCACGACGGCATCGCTCGTGAGCACCGCGGCTGCTGTGACAGGCACCGGTGCCGCGGGAGGTCCGATCGGACTTGCGGTCGGGCTCATTGTCGCGGGAGTCATCCTCGCGGCAGGACTTATCTATAACACCTACCAGGAGCGCAAGATAGAGAAGCGGCTTGAGCAGGGCTTCAATCTCATTCAGAACTATAAAACATATGTGGACCCCAAAACCTTCGAGCCGACCGGCGTGTCACTCAACGGTGCTGTGGTCAACCGGACCGACATCGCACGGCTCAGGATGCTGCTCGAGGACGTGCAGTACGAGATCGATACGCAGCTCAGAAACGTGCAGTTCTACTCGATGCCTGACTCGCCGGGTGATGTGCCGGTGACGGTCGGCGTTGATGCGCTCACTCTGCGCATCAACTCGACGGGCAATGCCTCGCAGCCTTTTTCGATGCAGATACTCCGGGGCTACGGAGACGGCGCGACTCCAGTCGCTCCCTACTTCGGCTCGTGGTGCGTCGAGTCGTCGCTCTATAACATGGACGAGAACCAGAACGCGATGTACAAGGACACGTCGAGACAATACTGGATGTTTTTGTATAATCCTTATATGGAGTCAGAGACCGCAAAGGCTGCGGGATATAACTCGCCCGAGGACGCGATGAGCGTGCTGTCGAACTATTACGTGGTGACTGTCAGAGGGAGCATCAAGGACGCGATGGATAAGGTGTCGAAAACAGTGACCAAGGCGCTCGGGAATCAGGGGTACACAGAATGAGCGCCGCGTACAGAGAGTCAATCGCGTCGGGCGGCGCCGTCGTCCAGAAAAACTGTTGGATAAGGCGCCTCCGCATTACCTTCGAGTCGAAGGAGGACGTGACGAACCACCTGGCGGCGCAGGACGAGAGCTTCATCCCGTGGCTCAAAAATAAGTATCCGGGACTCGAGAAGTACGGGAAACAGAACGGCATCCGCCTTGTTATAGGGGATAACCCTGACGAGAACTTCAATATCCGTGTGAGCGGCAACAAGAACATCGGACTCAATCAGGACAACGGCGTGATACAGATATCCAATATCACCTATGACTCCATCGCGCTCATTATTGCGCTCCGGCTCTACCGGGTCAAAATCGAGGTGGGCTACCGCAACAACGGCGAGCTCTTCTGCGTGGCAAAGGGCGAGGTCAGCTGGATACAGCAGAAGGTGCGGTCGAAACATGACTACGAGCTCTATATCACCTACGCGTCGGAGCTCGTGGCCGCGTGGAGTCAGAGCCGCATTAACTTCTCGCTCCGCTCGGGCTGCAACGTGGCGGACATGGTGCACTGGATGTTTATCCGGCAGGGATGCTCGCCGGAAAGAGTGCTCGTGAGTGACCGGCTTCGCCGGCTGGTGGCGACCAACATGCTCGCCGCCTCGGGTCAGACGACCTCGGTCATCAGCTCGGCGCTCGGACAGTACTCGGGTGCGACAGCGGACCTTATCACGCATTCAGATGCGTCCTTCAACAATAAGGTGATAAGCATTACGGACATCGGGAAAAGCAGGGTCATTAAAATCGAACCGAACTTCATTCATATCGCGAACGGCAACCCGACCGTTACGAGCAATAACGGGCTTCACATTCAGCTCTTCCCGGTCTTTAACCCGGTGCCGGGAGACATCCTCGTGGTACCGAACAGACTGATTGACACGTCAAGCGGGCTGACTAATCCCGATACGGTGACGAGCACCTTTAACCAGCAGTGGCTCAACCCGAACGGAGAGTACATTATCAGGCGGATAGAGTACAGCTTCGAGAACAGAGGAAGCAGCTTCCTGTTCAATATCTATGCCCTGCCCGTCAATCTTTACCGCAATCTGTCAGGAGGTGGCGTATGAATAATCAGGAACGGACCGGCGCGGCGAACGCCTTTGTGGATTTGTTCAACCGGGCGAAAGAGAAAACACTGAGGTCGGCATCCGGCGCGACGCTCGCCCTCGTCACAGAGGTGACGAAGAGCTTTACGGACGGCTACGGCGTGCTCGAGGCGCTGCCCATTCCTCAATGGGACACAGACGGCATCAATACCATTCAGGGCTACTTCTTCTCGGATATGGAGCTGAGCGCCAATTCGCTTGTGTTGATCGTCTTCACAGACTCGGACTTCCGCGATACTGTCGAGATGGGACATTGGCAGCCGAGGAAAACAGAAAACCTCAACACACATTCGAAGAATTTCGGTGTAGTGATTAAATTATAAAGGAGATAAGAGATGGCACTTACAAATAATCAGTACGACATCACAGAGCTGGCCAAGGTCGATGCGAACGGCTTTCAGGCGGCACTCTTCCCGCAGATTAAAGATGCCTACGTCAAAAAGATGCAGGAGATATACGGCTACGACATCGACGTGTCGAGCGGGTCGGCAGACGGGCAGTACGTCATGGCACAGGCACTTGTGTTGAACAATATCTACCGTACGATGGAGGCACTCTCGGATAACCTGTCACCTGCCTCGGCCTCCGGCACTTATCTTGACGTGCTGGCGTCGCTGTCAGGCGCCTTCCGGAGAGGGCGCACCTATTCAACCGCAACAGTCTATATCGCGAACGGGTCGCCGAACGTGCAAGACCCTGAGTACCTTCTGTTGAACGATAAGAACGGCAACAGATGGCAATGGATCAATCCGATCGGGATGGACGGCAAAAGGAAGGTGAGCTTCCCGGCAAAGACCGGAAACAATTGGAGCGCGACCGCCATTACGGTGATATGTACCGAGCTGGGAGCAATCAATGCTGCGGCGACCGGCACGCTGACCGAGGACGGGAAACTGGTGCCGGTGGATATGTCGAAACAGGCGCACCGCAACATCATCTTCGACCTTGCTCCGAAAAACAGAGGCGGCGATATCTATGAGACTGTCAGCGCGAGCATGCTGGCCGTCTATCAGAAGGACCCGGCGGTGGCAGGTGCGGAAGAGGAGACGGATGCATCGCTTCGTGCGAGACGGCTCCGCTCATTCGGGCAATCCGGCCGTACAGTCGAGGACTCGCTCGTGGCCAATCTGTTGAGCGTGTCGGGAGTCACGGACGCGTATGTCATACCAAACAACACGAGCGCTGACCTGGGACCTGCCGCGGACGGCGTCAAGATACCTTCCCACTCCGTGTACGTGACGGTGGCGACGCAGGCGGATGTCACGGTGCCGGACATCGATGTGGCACTCGCCATCTATAATACCATGACCCCCGGCATTCCGACCTACGCGCCGGCTGCCACGACGACAAGCGGTGTCTTCAAATCGGAGGACATTAAGATAACGAACACCATTTCCAATACCGTTAAGTGGAAGGCGACGAGTGAGATACAGCCTAAGGTGCAGGTGCAGATCAAACTCTTGAACGAGACAACGGATATCACGACCGACCAGTTCAATGCTATCAAGGCTGCGGCAATGGGTTACATGAACGACCTGCCTCTCGGGACGGACTTCTCGGCTATCATGCTCAAGCAACTCATCGAGGCGGCGGACTTCCGCACCACTAAGTACGGACTGCCGACCTACCAGGTGCAGGGGATTCAATACCTCGTCGAGGCTCCTACGACACTCAGCGATAACCTTTTGACAAGAGCTCTCGCGGACGGCGGCTCGGTCCAGTCGACGTGTCTCAGCAAGTTCCACTACACAAAGGGATCGTCTGCTCTCAGCGGACCGCCTGCTACTCCGACTGTCAAGAGCTTCAGCATCGGAGATGATGCGACCGCATGGCCGAAACCTATCTCGTAAAGGAGGCAATATATGCTGTTAAGAAATGAGCTGCAGGAGTACGACTTCTACAGGAAGTCACTGAGCCTCTTTATGAAAAACACACCGGGCATTCTCGCCCGGTGTGACATGTGGACGGATATCCTGAAGAACGTGCTGAGCTGCGGAGATAAGATCATTGAACTGTTGAATATTTTCTATTATCAGTCGGCGACAGATAACTATCTTACGGAGCTCGGATATTCGCTGTCCAACACAAAGACCAATTTCCTCGATGAGGTCGCCTCGATCTACGGACTGTCGAGGCAGGTGGTGCTGACGCAGAATTACAAGACCAATGCTCAGGGGCTGCCGGAGATTGTGCCAGAAGGACAGCGCGTCACGGGGCAAATCACTCTGACCGATAAAGAGCTGCTTGTGTTGATCGAGTCGACCATCCGCCGCTATAACTTCAACGGTACGAGACAGGGACTGAGAGAAATATATGAAGGGACTCCGCTTTTCAGCTGGAGCCGCTATCAGTCGGATATCTACCCGGATGAGATTCGTGCCTACATTCAGAACATCAAGCATCCGAGCTTTTTGACAGAGCTCGGGATTGTCTATATCGATAACAATGACACGAGGGCTGCGTGTGTCATTGCGATTGACAAGACAAAGGCGAGTGCTAATATTATGAACCTCTTTACAAACGGGCTTCTGACAATCGAGAGCATGGGCATTGAGTACACCTATGTCGAGAGCACTCAGTTCGCCTTCGCGTACTTCAACGACAGTGAGGTGCCGACCGGTACGAGGTTCTATCAACCGCAAACCACTCCTTATTACATTTTCGCGGATGCGCGTGAGGAGGCCTAAACTATGAAATGCAGAGCTTTATCGGAAAACAAAAACATTGTCTGGTTCGGCAAAACAAAAGAGGAACCGACTGTTATCTATTATGAGATAACCGTAAACGGCATCTTTTATAAAGGCTATACCGGGCTGCCGAATGCCGACGGTATGATAACCATAAACGGAGTGACATACCGTTATGTCGATGATAAACCCGACAGCGTCAATGGCACTGTGCGGACGGCTACCTTCCCTGATGAAGACCTCGGGATTGGCTCGCGGACAACTCCCTCCGTTGAGAACTATCTCGAGGACACGGACGCTGTCGCGGCATCGCTCAATCAGAGGCTGTCAATCATTAAAGGCGAGCTGTGGTACCAAGTCAATTACGGTCTGCCGCTTACCGAGAAACAGCAGAGCACGACGGTGCTCGACCTCGTGATAGGAGACATCATCTCCTCGCATCCGGGTGTCGCCTCGCTTGACTCGTATAAATCGAAACTCGTCGGGCATACCTATTATTATGACTGCCAGATTACAAGTGTGTTCGGAGAAACGCTCTCCGTAACAAATAATTTGACGGTTTAACTATTTTTTCTCGGAAATCCGGTGTATAATATATGTATAGATATGAAAGGAGTGATAATATCTTATGCATACTCTTGTAGAAAAATTGGCAGACTTTCTTGCCGATTATAATGTCGACATGTATGACGACGCGTCTCTCGGAGGCGAAAAGTACCGCATCGACTGTGTCATTATCGAAGACCACGTCGGAAGCCTGAAGGCCCGGATGCGCCTTTTGAAGGCCTTCAATGCCTTTAACACCTTCCCGGACTCTCCGGAGGGCGTGACAGTCGTGCAGACAAGCCCGATTGTGATGAACGAGCGAGCTGAGGACGAGTACGACTTCTCGGTCAATATCGAGTTCAAAAAGACAGACGAGCGCCTGAAGCGCGAGGCTAAAATTGTGCCGACCGACGAGCTTCCCTTTACAGAGGAGACGTTCGACGACTCCATTACAGCCAATGTCAAAACAGGTCGCCAGGCAAGCGAGTACGGCGGACATGATGTGTATGAGGACTATGAAGAGGTCGAAGATTTTGAAATCACCTCTGATATCTCCGGCAAGGGCATTGACGTGGACGGCGGATACAGACTTCCCGACGGACGCGACGTCACAACCGAAGAGGCTATCGCAGTCTATCAAGAAGACTATCATCAGAGACCCGTTAAAACAGATGAAGGTATTATGCTGACCGATGACCTGAACGAGGAAGTCGGCGGCGACCCTTACACACTGGATGAGTTCCGTCGCGAGTTCGCAGACTTCGCTTCAAACGCTGACTATATTCCTCTTGACGAGGGACATGTTATGAAATTTTGGGAGGAAACAAGATGATTAAAAGAAAAATGAAAGATGCTCTTACCGAGAAGAAGGCGAAGATTCACGGTGTTCCTTTTATCCACCGTGTTACCGAAAACAAGTTCGACAAGGTCGAAACATGGGTGAGAGCAGACGGCCACGGCACGATTCGGAAAACCGATGATGACAAGTTCGTTGCCCGTTACGAGATGTGGAACGACATCGCGAAGAAGTACGAGACCCGCGTGATTGAACCGAAGGACGAGATTGAAGAGGTCGTTGACCAGATGGAAGAGGACATCTCTGAGGGCGAGCACAAGAAGAAAGCCCGCGAAGAGGGTCGGAAGCGTATGATGGGCGACGCAGCGGATTCTAAGTATGTTGTTATGCATCCGAAGAAAAATCTTTATCTGACGGTTGGCGGAAAAACATGGTCTGAAGAAGATGACCCCATGATTAAGAAGTTCAAGTCTGAGGCTGACGCAGAAGCCTATGCTAAGAAAAACACGGCCAATTTCAGAATCGCCGTTTTTGATACAAAGACAGATGCTGTGGCCGTTAAAGACGATTACGGCTGGGAAATCCCGAGCGATAAAGCATGGGCTGCTTACGAGTCTGTTAAGGAAGAGCTCGGAGCAAAGCAACTGCTTCATGAAATGACTGAAGCGATGGGCACGGCTGATGTCAAAGAAGCTGCTGAAGATATTGCTGCTGACTGGGATGAAGAGACAAAGGATATCAAGGACCTCGTTGACATCGCCGGCGAAGAGGATGTACTGGACGCAATTGCCCGGTGGCTGTCTTTTGATGACCTGGCCGACAATCTCGCATTCATTTGCCGCATGAACGACCTTCAGATTCCCGAGCTTGAAGACGAAGAGGAAATCGAAGTCGATGAGGACATCGACCTGGATGACGCCCTTTGGGCGCAGCCAGATAACGATGCCGGCTCCGCAGGGATTCTAACGAAAGCCCGCCCTATCAAATATAAGGACTACCTGATTCTTACTCGTGAAGACGGCATGTTCGATGTGTACACCCGGCGTGACTTTGATCTGGTCGGTACCGCGTTCAAAACCGTTGAAGAGGCTAAGAAAAACATCGACGAGGGACAGACTGAAGAGCATGAAAAAACAGAGCCCGATTTCGAGGAAGACGATGAGGTTGTTGAAGTCGAAGAGGATGTCAAGGAAGCTGCGAAACCCGACCCTGATGTAAAAATCGTCAATTTCGGCGGGTATCGCATCATGCGTCAAAAGGACGGCACCTGGAATGTTATCAAAGGTGGACTTGACCTGGAGAGCCGCAAGCCTGTAAAAACCGCACAGAATTTTGCAGAAGCGGTCGAGTGGCTTTATAAAACTGATACGAAAATCCCGTTCCCGGGAGATAAAACGAAGTCCGAGCGCCTGATTGCAGAGTACCTGCCTGCTGAGTTCAAGGATGCTGCGGATAAAGTGACGAGCGGTGACGTTAAAATCGGTCTTGTATTTGCATATAGCATCAGCCCGAATAAACACTTCGAAGTTATCGGTAACACGGCAACGGATGAGCACGTTGTTGTAAGAAATCCGAAGGGCGAGCTCGAAATCTGTGCCACTGAAGATATTATCCATGATATTAACAACGGAGACCTGATTCTCGTTTCGAAGGGAGAATAATAAATGAAGGTACTTATCAAAGAAAAGATAAGTCCTCATAAGAGTAAGACTCCTGAAGGTTACCTGATCTGTCGAGACGCCGTGCTCGCCAGAACAGGTACGCAGGAGTATCACAAGAACGAGATTTTCTCGGATTATGACGGCGAGGACGTGGTCGTCAATGTTATCCGGGATTCGAAGGAAGTATTCTCTCAGGAGGCGATTGCCTCCTTTGAGAACAAGCCTGTTACTTGTGAGCACCCTGAAGAGGACGTGACCCCTGACAATTACAAGGACTATGCCGTCGGATTCGTACGGGATGTGCATAAGGGGACTGTTGACGGCCAGGATGTTCTGCTCGGAAATCTGATTATCACAGACGCAGATTGTATTAACGATATCGAAAACGGTATCAGAACCGACCTGTCTTGCGGCTACACCTGCGATATTACCGACGAGAAAGAGCCCCGCCAGGTCAACATTCGCGGCAATCATGTTGCCCTGTGTGAGCAGGGACGTGCTGGTGTCGCACATATTGTTGACTCTGCCAACAGTGTTGAGTACGTGAAGGGACTGATTTTCCAGAGCGATAAAGACATTCCTGCCAAGTCGGAGTTCGACCTTGACGAAGGGCTTTATAAAGTCGGCGGCAAAACCTATATTCTGGTCTTCCACAGCGGCACTCACGAGGTCAAACAGAGAGAGCTTGAAAAGAAATACGATGCTAAGAATTTCGAGAGCTTCTCTACGAGCGTTATCGGCGGCAAGGTCGACACGAGAGATTTCCGTCAGCTTCGCCGCTATAATGTGCTGTGCCCGAAACTGATTATGCGTGCGACCGGATATTTCGGTGTCAACCGCATTACCGATGAAAAGGAGGATGAAAGAATGGCAAAGCTGCCTGCAAGGCTGAAAAACAAAATTTCTCATGAGCTCGCTAAGATGTCGAAATTCGTGCATAACCCGAATTACGATGCCTATGAGTTCATCAAGGACCTCGGAGAGCGGTTCTATGTTGACGGTCTGCCGCTTACCTTTACCCGCGAAAAAATCGACGGCTGGAAGCGTATGGGTGACGGCATGATGAGAAAGGACTATACCTTCTCCGTTGACGGATACGGCAACTCCTTCCTGCTGTCCGTGTATGCAAATCCCGATACTTACGACACGACCGAGGTCAACGCCTACTTCCTCGACTCTGTTGATACGGAAGATGAGCTCGTCAAATCGAAGTCGAAAGAAGCCCTGAAAAAAAACATTGCGACAGAAATCAAAGCCGGAAAAGACCCGAAACAGGCGGCGGCAATCGCCTACTCCGTCCAGCGTAAAGCCAAAGACTGCGATGACGATACGTGCTATGACACTTATCGCGGATACGATATCGACCTCGTGGAAGGTGATTACGAGGTAACGTTTGACGGCCATCCCGTTCGGTTTGAAACCTATGATGCGGCTCTGGATTATATCGATGATCAACTGGAGCGGACTGAAGCGATGCTTCGCGACCGCGCAATCCGCGACAGGGAGTACACCCCTTTCTTCAAGCGTGAGGTCCGGAAAGAGCTTGCAAAGCGGCGTGCCGCAGTCGAAGAGGAAGAGACTCCGGATGATGAGCAGACCCGTATGAAATTCCGCCAGACGAAAAACAGTCTGCTGAGAAAGCTGGATAAGTTCATCGAAGAAGCAAGAGATGAGTGACATGTTCCCGGAAATCTCGGCTCAGCTTGACTTTGCCAAGTCTCTCGGCAAATACGAGATTGAGCTCGGGATTCTTCAGAACAATCAGTTCTTAACCATCGCGGTAAAACACGCCGGTGGTGAGAAAACAGAATATCGGGTTCCCATTGAAGATATCGCGTATGTGATTGAATACGGAACGGTTCAGATGCCGGGAACCCATATTCTGCAGTACCTCGACTACTGGCTTGACATACAGCTGACTCAACGACTGAATAAAATTCTGGACGGAATTTTCGAACGGGAATGGACGGAAGATGATATTCGTATTGAGATGTCGAATTTTGAGATTGCCGCGAATAACTTTATTCAGAGTTATATTTCGGCGCAAATCAAAGAGATGACGTTTCTTGCCGATAAAACAGGTCAGAAGGGTTTAGTAGACTTTCCCGTGGATGTTTCTGTGCTAAGAAGCTACATTCAGTGCAGGATTTCCAAAAAAGTTTAACAATTTACTATATAATCACGGTTTTCCGTGTTATAATTAAATCATAATAAGAAAGGGAGGTACCTTTACGATGAAATTGAAGGTTAAGGACTCTAAAGGTCGAATCTTCCAAGTATCGGATGCCTGTGTCGCTAACGACGCAGAGGAAAAGGACGAGGAGCTTTCTAAGGCAGATATTAAGAAGCTGAAGAGACTGCTTCCTCACCTGGACGATCTGCTCCAACTGCTCGAAATCGAAGAGCAAGAGCATGATAAGGACTTTTCCGGCGACGATATCGAATCGGGCATTGAAATCGATGAGACGGAAGAGGGCGAAGAGAAAGTCGAAGACGACGCCGATGTTGAAGCGGAGGCTGATGACTACGAGGAAGAGGCTGCGGCTGATGCCGAGGACCTGACACAAAGAATCAAACCGGTTCATGATTCTAAGAAATCTTTTGGCGCTACCGAGCGCCGTAAGGTGACCGACTCGATCGACACTGAGGTTGAGCGGGATAACGAAGTTGCTCTTGCATGGGCAAAAAGATATAATGGAGGTAATTGAAGATGAGCTTGATTATCAAAAACAAAATTCAAGAGCTTATGCAGGGCTACCCGACCATCAGCGATAAGTATGATGTCGCTCCTGCTGTCCTCGAGGGTGATACTGCTGTTATGGCAGGCGCTCCCGTGACTCTCGGCTCTACTGCTGGCCGCTACAAGGCCTGCGCAGCGGCTGCTGATGTTGTTGCCGGCTTCATTCTGGCAACTAACGTGAAGCTGCCCAACACGTACCCCGCTTCTACTCAGGAGCAAACCTATGTTTCCGGTGATGCCTTCAACCTGATGATTAAGGGCTTCCTGGCAGTTCCGGTTGATTCCAATGCTACGGCTGATAACATCGCGAACGGCAAGAAGGTCGCTCTTCTGGCCGGCGGCAAGATTACCACTTCCGGAACCGCTTCCGCTACTGATATTCCCGGCGCCTACTTCACGGGCTGCAAGGAAACCGTCAGAGGCATTCTGCTTGCGGAAATCGCATTCAATATCTAATCAAGGAGGATAAAATATAATGTTTAATCTGAACACTTCGCTCGGCGATAAGTTCTTCGCCGAAAGCATTGATGCCTCCAAGAGAGGTCAAGCGGTTTCGCTTCGCGACATGTACGGTCCCCGTCAGTCTCGCACCCTGATCGGCGACGCAAAGATTCATGACTCCAACTTCGCCTTCCTGACCACGACTCTGGCCAAGCTCCACAAGGAACTGTATGAGCCGCAGTATTTCGTAACGTGGCAGAAGGATATCCCGTTTGAGACGGGCGGCGGCTTCGTCGATTTCGTTGAGTACTACAGCGTCGACTGGGCTGGTATCATGAACGCTCAGAGAAACATTGTCGGTAACGGCGTCAACTACATTCCTCGTGTCAACGCTGGCCTGAACCAGATGCGCGTAAAGGTCTACACCTACGAGGTGGCTTATGACCTGCGGTTCATTGAGCTGGAGAAGATGAAGAAGCTGACTCTCCAGAAGTCCATCCAGGAAATCTACAACAACGCGATTGTCGCGGGTTGGGACCTGTTCGTTCAGGATTGCGCTTACACCGGTATCGGCGACGGCAAGGGCCTGTTCAACGGCGACCGCGTTATGACCGCTACCGTGTCCAACACCGGCACTACGGGTAAGGGCTTCGCCGGCCTGACTGATGCCGCTGTCGTAGCGTTCTTCAACGGAATCTTCGAGAGATACCTCTCCGAGTCCAACATGAACACCTCGATCCTGCCGGATACCATCCTGGTTCCGACGTTCGTCATGACCGACCTCGTTTCCCGGTTCTCCTCGCTCTACACCAGCTCTCTGTATCAGTACCTGCTTGAGCACAACCTCGGTGCTGCTCAGTCCGGCGATCTGAAGCTGCGTATCGAAGGCCGTCCGGCTCTGAATGATCTCGGCACGAACAGCAAGGGTCGTATCGTTGCCTACAGAAAGGCAAAGCAGTTCGTCAGAATCGATATTCCTTATCCGATTCAGCACTATATCACCCTGCCGAACATCGAGAAGATGTCCTACACTTCCGCGTTCGTCGGACAGGTTTCTGAAGTTCAGATGCCGTACAACACCGACAGCGCTCAGCTCGGCGTCGTGACGTACTGGGATTTCACTGACTAAGCGATAACAGTATAAACTGAATTTTGGAGGCTAACATGGGCCATCTGTAATCTACGTTATGAGATTAAGTTTAGCCGATGTTAGCCTCCGTTTCTATAAAGGAGAACAGAAATGATTGTGAAATTTAAGAACGGCTATCAGGTACAGATTCGTGACTGTGCCGGAAAAAGCCGCGAAGAACTGATTGCAATCGCGCAAAAGGCTGTGCTGGATGCTGTGTCTCTCGAAAAGAGAATTGATACCAACACGTCCTTTATGCCGACCAAGATGAAGGCTGCGATTGCTGCGGAAGACCAGGATATGTTTGACCGCGAGCTGAAGTTTCTTGCTCGCGACCTTGAAGCAGACCTTTCGGAAAGCCACAAGAATTACAAGAAGACTTACCGTCCGGAAGTGCTCGAGAAGCTCGTGAAGCAGTATGAAGAGGCCGCAAAGCTGGTCGAAAAGGCAGATGCTAAGTTCGGCACCCAGAACGCAAAGGTTGTTTACGATAAGATTGCAACCATCCGCGAGAACTGGGGTATGGAACCGAAAGCAGCGGTTGAAGATGCTCAGGATATTCCTCCCTATCGTGTGAAGATCACCTATGCCGACGGCGAAGTCACCATCAAGTACATGGATGACCTGACTGCAGCTGTTAAGGATATCCGGCGCAGAATCGAAGCCGGTAAGAAAGACGGCAATGAAGTTGCCGTTGCACTCGTGTTCGATAGCATGACCGATGAGATTGTTCTGTCGAGTGACCGCGACGAAGATATCAAAGTCAAGGATGCCGGCGGCGATATGAAAGACCCGGCCGTGCTCGCGTATATTGAGTACGTTGATCTCGGTGCAAAAGAGAAGAAGTTCGAAAATGCCGCTACCGCTCGTGCTGAGCTGAAGAAGCTGCTGGAAGCGGCTAAGAAGAGCGGCGAGCCGGTTGCACTGGCTGCTATTCTGAATGCTGATACGGAAGATGTCATCGAGGAAGTTTACAGAGCTGAAGAGACTGATGTCAAGGACGCTCCGCCTCCGTATTTCGACCCGACTGATTACGCGACGATTAAGTCTGATTATTCGGTCGACCGCCTGACAAAAGAAGCTCGCCACCTCGAAAAGGGAAACCCGATTCTTTCCGAGCTCGATGATGTTCACGCGGAAATTGATGAGCTGATCGGCAAAGGCTCCGACGCTCTGATTGATGCCGGCTGGTCGAAGGACGATGCCCGTCGGGCAATTGCTGTCCGTTACACTGCTCTTGAAAAGGACCTGCGGAAAGCCGGTCTGAAGGATGAAGCCCGTGAGCTCCACAAGAAAATCCGTGCTCTTGAAAAGGCCTGGGACCTGAGAGTCTAAAGGAGAGTTGAAAGATGTACCAGAATCATGTAATTGATCCGACATATTTCTATGACGCGATTGAAGAATTCGCCTTCAATTTCGAGTGGTACCCTTGTAAGGGAACAGCTATTAACGAGCTTGGAAAGCGGTCTTACACATACGATAATCAAACGATTCGCGGGTCATTGCAGAGTCAAGGTACAAATTTACGGCAGAACGTTAATCTTAACACGGAAGATATGCAGTACAGGTTCTATTGCAAGAGCCTGTATCGCATATCAATAGGTGATTTTATCAAGTACAAAAACCGGTACCTTCGGGTGTCGGCCGTACGCGACTATGATGAATACGGTGTTCGAAGTTGTACCTTGCAGATGGTAAACCTCGTGAATTATAAAGACTTCCAACTCTATTTGAAATACTTGGAAGGGCAGGTGATTGTATGATACCTGTTACAACCTATGAAGCAGCTCTGATTGCCTTGAGAAGCACCATTCTTTCATATACCGGCCTTAAAAACGAGTTCTTGTTGAACGGCGATTCGTTATACGGGCCGGATGTGTGGAAGATGCTGACCGATTTGATCGGAGAGGCACCGGAGCTTTCCGATACATTCGTTGTTTTTGAGTTCAAAGAAATCCCTTCAGAAACTTATGCTGTGGATAACCGAGACTTGGTTGCGCTCGCTCCGTACGGTCTGTTTTTGAAGGTCTACGGTGATAATTGCCATGCCTTCGCTCATAAGCTCGCGGCGCTCTTCAAACACCCTACCGCGGTTGAGTATTTCAGAAACAACGGAATCAAAATTACAGACACGTCGACTGTCGGGTCATTGAATGAATTCATCAACAATGTGCGGTGGCCCAGATGTGACGTGGAAATCGACGTGCTATGTAATTTCAAAATTGACTTTGAAAATATACCTGAACCCGGCATCGCTGAACGGATTACCGAGCCGGTGAACATAATTAAAGTATAAAGGAGACAGACAAATGGCAATTAAGTTTAATGTTCGCGATTTTGTCGATGTAACAATTACAAAAAGGGCCGTTTCTCGTAGATTTGTATATGACACCGTTATTTATAATGTCAGTGTAGGTAGCGAATTAACAGACGGTGCATATTATGCAAACGTGTCAGTTGCTGCAAGTGGAGACGGGAGTACGAAAGAAAAAGCAATATCTTATAAGAAAGCTACCTCTGACACAGAATTCTATAAATGGGCAGACCTGTTTTTCCGAAATGGCGGCAAATATATTCATGTTGTATCGACTATGCAACTAAGCACCGATGGTGAATGGGAAGCAAAACTTGAAAGCGGAAATAAACCAATTCCGTTGGATGAATTGGTAGTATTTAAGCAGGGTTTAGTTACCAGTACAGGTTCTGGTATTAACCAAAAGATTTTTTTGGTTGGCGAAGCTCGTCAAGCAGAATCCGGTTATGAAGGAGTTGCACAATTTATTGTGGCGCAAACCTTTACAGCGGCAAATGTAGCATCGGCTGCTGTTGCCGCATACTTCACCAAGATCGACCTTAATAGTACCGATTCTGTTAAGGACTGCATGTTTACCAAAGTTGCTTGTACCGACGCCGAATACGCAGACTATAACAGTGCAACAACTGTTTCGGATTACAATACCTTTATCACCGTTGGCTATCTTGCCGGAGCTTATCGCCTGCTTGGCGGCAATGACAGTCTTGGCAATGAGCTTACAAACGTATGGGCAAAAATTGTGCTGACGCAAGCACTGACAAATGATTTGCTCGTGCTGCTCACCAGTAAAATTCGTCTTGATTCGTCCGGCATCGCTTCTGTTAAGGCTGCTTGCTCGAGAGTGCTGAACCGATTCGTTTCCAATGGATATATCGACACCGAGAAGGCCTGGACCGATCCTGACCTGTATATCGACGGCGAACTTATTGCTGCCGAGAACACACCTCTGATTGACGGCTACAAGATTCATGTCGGACCGATTACTCAGGACAATATTGAGAAGCACCAAATTCCGCCTGTCTACATTCTGTACGGCGACCAAGTCGGTGTCCGCAAGATTGTTGTGACCGGCGAAGTATTTTAAGGGAGGACTTAAACAATGATTAACAGATATTCTCTTGCCGACCATCTTGTCAAGATTACACTCCCTGCTAACCTGACAGTCGGCGGCGCAAATATCGGCGGAACCGTTCTTTCAATCGGCGGCCCCGGAAACAACGGGCAGACCGGTTCGTTCGTCGGTGAGATTACCGTCGAGCGTAACACTGACACCTGGACGACCGAGGGCGACCCGACCGGTTCCTGGGTTCATAACAAGAGTCTTAACCGTACCGGCAATGTGACGATGCAACTGAGACAAGTCTCGGACGATGTTGTGCGGCTCCAGATGCTCGCACAGGTATTTGAGAACGGCGATTTCCCCGGCTGCAAAATTGAAGTATTCTCGGGAACAGACACCGTTGCTCGTGCAGAAGATTGCTATATCACCAGAATCCCGTCTCAGGTATTCGGCGATACCGCAGCAATGCAAACGTGGGGATGGACCGTCGGTCGCGTAACATTCCCGGCTACTACAAATTGGCCTACTGAAAGGACGTAAAATATTATGAAATACTCTGTAAAACAGCTGATGCGAGATTCAAAAAAGAATGAGTGCGTTATCTGCGGCAGAGAGTTCGCGGGCTATGGAAATAATCCATGGCCCGTTGCCAAAGATGGCAAGTGTTGCGATGAGTGTAATTTTGAAGTCGTACTCCCGGCGAGGCTCGCCGGCAATAGTCGGCGCGTAAAACAAAGGGATTCGCTCAAAGACCTCGACGCTCTGATTGCTTCCGAGAAGGAAGCAATTGAGCTTTACACAAACGCCATTCGCAATGCCGGCGATGGTATTGAAAAGAGCATTTACGAGGAGATTCTGAAGGACGAACGCGACCACCTTGAAAAGCTGGATGCACTCCGGAAAGGATATAATATCTCGGCAGCGATTCAATAAGAGAGGTGATATAAATGGCAATTGTCGGAATTACTCTGGACCGTAAAAATCCGGAATTTACAGCCGATGATTTTACCTTCTGGATGCCGCAATTTACGAAATATATTGCCACTCCCGAAGGACAAAAAGGATTCGAAAGAATTTATACTCTTGTAAACCAAAGAATTTTTTACTCGATTTTCGGAGCAGATTGGCCGCTCGCAATGAGCTATGCCATTGCTCACTATCTGACATTGATCGGTCAACAGCAGCAGGCTCCGTCTGGACCGACTCTCGGAGAGATTGCCGGCGGAGGTGTGACGAGAGGTGTGTTGCAGAGTGCGAACATCGGCGAGTTCGGAAAACAGTATGACCTGAGCAAAACAATGCTTGATACTCCCGATGCGATGTTCTGGAATCAAACATCTTACGGCTCGTCGCTCATGACGCTTCTGAAAACAAAGGCTGTCCCGTCAATCTTTGTGGTGACATCCAATCCGATTCCCGATGACAAGTACCAACGGTTTATAAGAGACAAGTTAAAGAACGCCGCAACTGAGGATGATATTCGCCTCGGTAAAGAAGCGTTCGGTATGACCGGTATTAAAATGACTGGCAATATTCCCGATTACGATGGAAGTACAGAGGTATGATATATGAGACTCAATAAGAAATTTATAGATTCGGTTGCGAGTATTGTCAATGCTGGCCAGATTCGATATTCGACCGATATCAACAAACAGCTGAAGAACGGCGAGACCTCTGAGCAGGAGCTTGCTTCGTTGATTGCAAAGTTTACTCAGAAGGACTTCGGCAGTGTCGAGCCGGAGCGCGCCCGCAGATTCGGAAAACATATGGATGCCGGCGATAAAGATGTATATGGCGTTTACGGTGACAAGGTTCTGTATTACGATGCAAGCCGTGACCAGCTGACCGTGCTTTCCCGGCACGAGTTTACGAGCTACTATACAATCGACTGGACCGAGACAGATCGTCGCGGCTTCAGAGAGCGTTACGACCCAGCAAAGAGGCAGATCGGAAAATCGATGCCTACTGACCCTGCTAAACAGGCAGGCTGGAAGGAGTCGATGCTCAAGGAGCAACGGGTGCTGACGGAAGGGCAGCAACGCGAGACCGCAAAAGTCGGCCGTGAACAAGCGGAGGAACTGTTCGGAGAAAATCCCGCAGGTATGAGAAACTTCCTGCGGTATGAGTGGAAGGTCTTTCCGGTTGAAGATTACTCCGAGTTCGTTAAGACTTTGGGAGTCGAGCGGCGCAAGAACTTGGAGAAGCTCGCCAAAGAATACAACATTCCTGTTAAGAGGCTGCTCGCGGTAATTATGTATTATTATCAGGTGCAGCACAAGCCGATTGACTACGGATACGATTACGTTATGAAGAACCTCGGGGAGAAGCGGAAAGCCGGAATTGTTGCAAGCGATGCGGAGGATTAAGATATGGCAAATACAAATTTTAAGCCTTGGCTCGGTGACGGCGCAATAACCGACCCGACAAAGCTACTGCAAAACACCTATAACGGGCTTACAGCAGTAGGTTTTCAGCCGAACGGCTTTGTCAAGGCCGGTGACTTCAATGCGGCTCTCCGTATGGCAACACTCGTCTGCGCGGGACTTGCAAACGCGCTCGGTTTCGGTGCCACTCAGACGATTGACTCATCGGAAACTGCTATTGCAGAGGCGATTAAGGCCCCGACCTTTGCATCACTTAAAACAACCGACGATATCGAAGCAGGTGGGGCGTTGGCAGGAGCGTCACTCAAAATCGGTAATGTCGAAAGGATTTCGAGTGCAGGTAAAGTTACGGCATCGAGCGTCGAGGTCGATAACACCATTAACGCGAGCACTATTCATGCCGTAAGTGAGGTTAGCGGCGGCGAGATTTCTTCTGAAGGTGATGTTACGGCGAGCGGCGCCGTATATGGTGACTCCCTTGATATTGGAGGCGGTGCCGCACAGATTTCAAGCGCAGGTGATTTTACTGGCCGTGATGTCAATGCAAAAGCGGTTAAGGTAACGAGCATTACCAATACCGGATTGTATTCCGGCAAAAATATTACGGGCACCAACTTGACAGTCACCAATGTTTATGGCACCGGCGGAACGGCGCCGGTGTTCCAGAACGGGGCGACGTTTAATGACATCGTCAAGTTGCCGAGTAAGGGCACTACGTTGCAAGGGTCCTATGGCTCGGGCTGGATTGCGATTACAAGCGGTGTAACACTATTTAACACGAAGCTTGTTTTGTCAGATTCTACATATTCTGACGTTGCGGCTAAAAAAAGTGTTGTCTTAATTCGGGTTGCATTTTATACAGGAAGCAGCTCGGACGTACATATTTATTATGGATTGTTTCCATCCAGCACTCAAGAAACTGTTCTTGCATATACAGTAACAGGAGCTGTCAGCGCTCGAATGACATTGTCTACTGAGATAGTTAATGCTACACCACAGGTATCACTTACAATAACATCGACAGCAAGTATCTCATCTTTTTACACTCATGTGGCTATTGAAACGACACGGCTGTTTGACACGCCGTTCACCGATATTACAAGCCCAACTTAAAGGAGGTAAGTATGGATATTTTAAGTATTGTGATGGCCTCCTTTTCGTTGATTTGTTACGCGATAACAATTATCTCGTTCAGACAACAGACAAAGAAGGAAGATGCTCGAAAAGTACGAGAACAGACCGAACTGCGTGATGACGTGAAACACACCCGCCAGCGGGTTGATGAAATGAATGCGACGCTCCAAGGTCTGACGCAATCCTTTAACCGGCATGATAATGTCATATCCCAGCACGAGATTCGCATCAGCGCGCTCGAACGCTGGAAAGAATCCCATTATAAGGAGTAATACATTATGGCAATTATTAAAAACCATCGCCTCGAATACGAGGTCGGTCAAATCGACGTGACGTATCCGAAAAACGATAAGGCGACCTACTTCGGTTCCGTCCCCGTTATCGTTCCGAATAACTGGACTCCTTGGTTGTGTGTTAAAAAGGGAGATTTGATCTCCCTTGAAGGAAAACAATATCGGGTGCTGAAAAAGTTCGGTTCTATTGTTGAAGTACTGGCAATGTATAATGCAAGTAGATTGCAAAAGTTTGATGAAAAAACAGAACCTACTAATGTATATGCAAACAACTCTCTTGATGTTTATCTCTCGCAGGCATTCTATAACTCTCTGAGTACGACTATGAAAAATGCAATCGTTGCTAAAACTTTCCAGCAGGATGAATGGTATTGGAATTTAGAAGACTCTGCAATTGCTAATTACGTTGAAATTAGAGACTCGGATTCAATTATTTTATCGCTAATATCTATGACTTATGGAGACCTTATTTCAAGAAAGTGTTATGCTTTGTCTTGTCAAGATATCATTGACTATCTTGAGGTAACAACTTCTATGACCGCAGTGAATACTACGCTTACCTATACAAATATTTTGAAAATGTTTTGGAATCAAACCGCACCGATTCCTGGCACGTTTGATCAACTATGGCTTCGCTCAGTTGCGCAGGAGCCGGGTGAACTGCCCGAAGCGATGACTGTTACTACCAAGGGTGACTTAAATTGTCAGAATGTAAATACCGCTCTTATAGTTCGTCCGGCATTTCAAATTGATCTTTCTAAAATTGATTTTAAGGAGTGATAATCCATATGCCAAGATCAAGATATGATTATCTCGAAGACACTATCCGGGTTGGCTACCCGGATGGTGACATATTATACAAAGCTATCGAAGCAATGCCTGCTCAAGGCGGCATTGATACGTCCGATGCAACCGCAACAGCAGAGGACATCTTGAAGCCAGAGACTGCATATGTCAGCACCGGCAAGGTGACAGGAACTATTGAAACTTATACCGGCGCGACCGGAACTTTGTAAAGAGGTGATATTATGGCTATTGTAACAAACGGACGCCTTGAATATGAGATAAGCGCAATTGATGTCACATATCCCGACATTGGGAAGGTGACTTATAGAGGAAGCTACCCGTTGATTGTGTCGAACCAGTGGGCACCTCCCTCGAAAATGCCTGCTAAAGGTGATTTGATAATGCTTGATGGAAAACAATATCGAGTGCTGAAGATCGATAAAAACATTGCTGAAGTACTTTGCATGTATGATGCAAATAAACTCAAATTTGGTTCTGGTAATACTTATGCTGAAAATACCATCGATGTCTATTGCAATAATACGTTCTATTCCGAACTGCCTGTAGTAATGAAAGGCGCTATTGTTGATAAAACATTTACGCAAGATTCTTGGCAAACCGGCGCCGGTAGCACTCCAATAGAACCACGATATACGGGAAAAAGAGGTTCAGGCTCTTATTATTTAGCCCTTGTTAATGCAACTTTTGGAGCATCTATTACCAGGCATTGTTATGCGTTATCTGTTCAAGATGCTATTGATTATTTAGAAGTAACACCATCTATGGGTGTATCTGATACAACATTGACAGATACAAATATATGGAAAATGTTCTTTAATGCAACAACTGCGCAACCTGGTATGGATATCTGGCTACGTTCTGCTTATTCAGAGATCGGCTATGCGTTCAAAGTTTATAGTTATGGCGGTGGATTTGGCAATGCAGGTGTCACAGGAGTCAACAGTGTTCGTCCTGCTTTCCAAATTGATCTCTCGAAAGTTGAGTATACAATAAAATGAAAGATATTTTGATTTCAATCGCCTCGACAGTAATACTCGCTCTCGTGACATGGATTTCCGAGCGCCTTATCGCGTTAATCAATGCGAAGATTCGGAACCAGCGCTTTGCACACTACCTCACGGCCGCCGTGGCGGCCGTGACGGATGCTGTTAAAGCGACGCAGCAGGAGTATGTCGACGGGCTGAAGAAGAGCGGGCAATTCAATGAGGCTGCTGCAAAAGAGGCACTCGGTATTGCCAAAGACAAAGTGATGCAGGCACTCTCGCTTGAGACAAGAACCTTTATTGATAACAACATCGGCGATGTTAACAGATGGATTGAGACAACGATCCATTCGACACTTCATGATATGAAGGAGAAGATAAATGGAAATAAAAATTAAATCTCCGAGAGGTGTGAAGCTCCTGACCGAGCAAAAATATTGCGTTGAGAACATCGATGTGGTGCCGGTGCTCCAGAATAAAACGGTGACACCGAGTGACACGCAGCAAGTGGTGACACCCGACGCCGAGTTCGCCGGCCTCGGGTCTGTGACGGTCGAACCGGGTACTGTGACTGCCGATGCGACTGCCACGGCGGATGACATCCGCCGTGGCAAGACCGCGTACGGCGCGGACGGTAAGATGACCGGCACTATTGCTGACTATGACGGGAGCTCTGAACCGACGAGCGGGAAGAGCCTCTTTGCTAAACTGGTGGATAGTAGCATTAGCGAGGTGACGGCGGAGGACTTGAATGGAGCAAACTATATTAGCGCGTATAAATTTCAAAATTCACAGTTAAAAACTATTACATTTTCAGATACCATAACGCGCGTTGGCAATGAAGCATTTCTCGGTTGTATCTCCTTAATAAAGTGTATAATGACAGATAACGTATCAGATATTGGAGACAGTTTATTTTATAATGATTATAATTTGACGACTCTTATATTATCAAAGAATATAAATATATCAAGTATTACTTATTCTATGTGTCGTAATTGTCGTAGTTTACTGGAAATTATAATTCCGAGTGGTATAAAAAGACTCAATAGCTATTGTTTCAATAATTGTAATAAACTTTCTTCTATTAAAATGCTTCCTGCTACCCCCCTATTCTTGACTCCAATGCTATTACCGGCACCTCGACAGATTTACAAATCATCGTTCCGAAAGGTACTCTCGATGCTTATAAGACTGCGACCAACTGGAGTGCCTATGCAGATAAAATGGTGGAGGCCACAGAATGATTATCAGAGAATTTTACCTCACGAGAAAAGACGGTATCAATCTTTATAAAACGTTTTCCGACAAGAAAGTTTATATCAAGAAACAAGGCACCGACGAAAAATATGACACCGCAATCGATGTTGAAAACGCTCCTTACATTTACGAAGAAACGGAGGAAGTAATTGACTATGGAAATAAATCTGAACTCGAAGAGAGTAACACTTAAGACCGCGAAAAAATATTGCCCCGAGGACATCGAGATCAATGTTTCTCTCCAGGACAAAGCAGTAACACCCGCCGCCACCGAGCAAGCGGTATCTGCTGACACCGGGTATGCAGGACTCGGTACTGTTACCGTTGCCCCGGTTGCAACAGAGTCCGGGGCTGCGACTCCGTCCGCAGCAGCGCAGGTCATCACGCCGTCCGAAGGCAAGCTGTTTGATAAGTTTACTGTTAACGCGACGCCGACCGAGCAGAAGACCATTGATGCGAACGGTACCTTCACGCCTTCGACCGGCAAGTTCTTTGACTCCGTCACTGTTAATGTGAACACAGCAAAGCCCGAGCAGGAGAAGAGCGTTGACCTGACGACAATGACTCCTGTTGAGGTCACTCCTGATGAAGGTTACACTCTCTCGAAAGTGACGGCGACGCCGAAGGCGCCGCTTGCTAACACGGCTGATGCTACCGCAGCAGCGGGTGACATCCTTTCCGGCAAAACCGCTTATGTGAACGGTGCGAAAGTGACGGGCACGATTGTGCTCGCCGATGCGACTGCAACCCCTGCTCTCAATGCTCAGGAGCTGACTCCTCCGGCAGGGACTTACTATAAAAAGGTCACTGTCGCAGCAACGCCGCTCGATGATGTAGGCTCTGTTATTGCGGGAACTACCGACGCCAAGACAGTATTACCGACTACTGGTAAGCTGGGTATTAAAGGACTCATTGTTCACCCGACGCCATCTCAAACAAAGAGCGCGGTACCGAGCACCGATGCACAGACGATAATGCCTGATGCTGGGAAGCTCCTGTCCTCGGTCGAGATTGCAGCAACGCCGCTCGATGAAGCGAAGACTGTTACTGCCCTTACAACACCCAGGATTGTACGTCCATCCGAAGGTATGCTTGGCATGAAACTTGTCGGGATTAATCCGACGCCTTCGTCTGCAAAAACAGTAACGCCGACTAAGGAGACGCAGACTGTCTCCCCTGACAGCGGCCAGCTGCTGTCAGGTGTCACAGTCAACCCCATTCCTGATGAGTACATTATCCCGAGCGGCACGAAGGACATCACGGCAAACGGCGCAACTGATGTCACGAGCTTTGCGAGTGTCAATGTTAATGTGCCGGCACCTGATTTGAGTGACGCGACGGCGGTACCGAGCAAAATCTTGCTGGGAGCGACGGCTTATACTGGAGCAGGGAAAATCACCGGGACGATACCAACGTATGACGGGTCGTTGAGGCCTGATTCTGAGATGCCTGTTAAAGGGGACTTGATTACTATTGAGTCAAAGCAATATCGGGTTCTTAAAATTACTAAGACGGTTGCAGAAGTGTTAGCGATGTATAATAGTACTACGTCACAGGAATTTGATGTTTCTGGGAATGATAGTAATGTATATGCGAACAGGTCTCTTGATGTTTATCTTTCTCAGACGTTCTACAACACTTTGAGTACAACAATGCAAAATGCAATCATTGCAAAAACTTTCCAACAAGATTCCTGGAAATGGGGCAGTGGAACTTCTGCAATTGCTAATTATGCAGGAACCTACCAAACGACAAATAATTACACTTTGTCCCTGATGTCTACAACATTTGGTACGTCTATTAGCAGGAAATGCTACGTTTTGTCTTGCCAAGATGTTATCGATTATTTGGAAGTTACAACATCTATGGGTTCAGCAGATACAACTCTTACTTCTGAGAATGTATGGAGAATGTTTTGGAACCAGACAACCTCTCCCGGTTCAGCTTATCTTTGGCTTCGTTCCGCTAACTCTGACAGCTCCAGCCGTGCGTTCGATGTCAATGGCCGCTATGGCGACTTGGACAGCATCAGTGTAGGCTTCGCTAGCGCGGTCCGCCCCGCTTTCCAAATCGATTTATCAAAAGTAGAGTTTACAAAATAACTTTCAGGCAGTGTCCGTCCGTTAGGCCCATCAGGCCTGACGGACACTGCAGGAGATTTACTTATGGCAAAGTTTAATATTATCAATAAAATTGAAGATGTAGTAAATTATGTTTTGGTTATTACGGACAAGGCTCCGAAAAAGCTCAGATGCGATATTATTCCTGAAATGCGTAAAAATGCATTTCGAATTATGGAAGATATTGTACGAGCTAACTGCCAGGATGTAATTGCTAAATCTGAACGTCGTCTTGAATATCAAGAAGACGCAATTGCTACAATTCGTGTCTTGGAAATCTTTGCAGAATCCTGTTATAAGCAAAGCTATATTACTGAGAAACAATTGGGCTTTTTATCAAAATTAACGCAGGAGCTATATGATATGATTCAGAAATGGATTGTATCAGATAGCAAACGGCGCTAATTATATAAAGGTGTACCGTTGTATGGGTTCCGCTAACTCTGACAACTCCAACAATGCGTTCAATGTCAATGGCAACAATGGCAACTTGAACAACAACAATGTAGACAACACTAACGCGGTCCGCCCCGATTCGACTCACCATCCGATATCAGTTAGCAAGCGCTACTGATCAGTATACGAATCAAAGGAACGGTATTCCTCCCGTTGTAGGGAAAAATACTCATATGTAAACATGCCGTCGAAAGAGTGTGTGTTTTGTAGTATATCTCATATGAGCCCAAAGGAGACTAATATATGTATCAAGAGATTATGTGCAATTTTGAGAACATTTATGAGGCTTACCGTCTTGCACATAGGGGCAAGACTAATAGTCCAGATGTTATCGAGTTTGATAAGCACAAATTGTACAATTTGAATAGGATTCTCGAATATCTTCAAAAGAAAGAATGGGATAAGCTCTTCAAATATTACCGCTTCAAATTATATGACCCGAAAGAACGTATTGTTGATGCGATGGTATTCGAGGGAAGAATTGTTCAGCATGTTCTATGCGATAAAATTCTGAGACCCTTCTTTGATAAACGTCTTGTTAAAGAGAACTGCGCTTGCCGAATTGGTAAAGGAACCGACTATGCAAATAATCTTGTAAAGCAAGGCTTGACAAAAGTTTTGAGGAAGCATAAAGATTGTTATGTGTTAAAAATGGATGTTCGAAAATACTTCCCAAGCATTGACCGGTCTGTTCTAAAGAATCTTATTTCAATCTTTCCCGATAAAGAGATTCTTGAGCTCCTGTATTACATTATCGATCATTGCCCTGAAGAAAACGGGCTGCCAATTGGAAATCAAACATCACAATGGTTTGCTCTGTTTTATCTGAATCCGATTGACAGAATTATCAAAGAAAAATATCGCATAAAATACTATGCTCGTTACATGGATGACCTTACAATTATATTAGCGGACCGCCAACTGTTAAATGAGCTCCGATATGTCGCGAAAGAAAAGCTCCACTTGCTGTTTAACAGCAAGACCCAGCTCATCCCCTTGTATAAAGGCTTCAGTTTTCTCGGATGGCGATATAAAATTATGGGAAAGAAGATCATCAAACGCATTGACAATTCAAAGAGAAAATCCAGAATCGAAACGATACGTAATATTAAAACTCCAGAACAGTATATTTCTGTTAAACAGTATTTAAGCCGTGGCAATACATGGCTATTTCAAAAACATTATCTTCAACAAAGGAGATTGAATTATGGCTACAACTAATATTGAACTCAACAAAGAAACCGCGACTCTCGCAACAGAAGGCATGTATTGCGAGAATGACATTAAAGTTTCTGCAAAGCTCCAGAACAAGTCTGTGACGCCGACCACGGCGGCACAGACTGTCGAGGCCGATGAAGGATATGCAGGCCTCAGGGCTGTGGACGTTGCTGCCGCAACTCGGACAGCCATCACGGCAATGGACCTTTCCTACGGCGACCAGAACGTCACGTACAGCTCGACAGAGGGTATCGGGCTCAACGGCGCCGGCAAAGTCATATACGCCGACGGCACTATTGATGACATCACGAAAGATATTGAAGTGCCGCTCATTGCAAAAGACGGCCTGAAGGCCGATGCAAGTGCCGACAATAAAAAGGTGGAGATCAAAATCGACCCGGCGCACTCTGTGTACATGGCGACTGTTCCGACTGTAAACTCGGCCGTGCCTGTTAAGACGGGTAACGCGTGGAGCGGCATCGCGGCGACGCCTTCGGCGTCCGCTTCGAGCGTCGTCACGCGTGACGCGAATGGGCGCGCTCAGTTCGCGACTCCGGCTCTTGATGCCGATGCCGCGACAAAGGCTTACGTCGATGCGAAGGGACCGGCAGGCACTGTCGTTGAGTTGACCGCTGCGACGAACGCGACGCAGGGGACATTGACAACGGAACAGCTCGCTACTCTTCAGGCCTCCGACAACGCATCAATTATGCTCGACCATAAGAAGTATTACCTCGAGGGTAAAGGGCATCAGGAAGGCTACCTGACCTATACCCACGTGGGCTTTGAGAACAACGTGCATATCCTCGAGAGCATTACCATCACCATCAGCACCCGCGCGTGGGTGCTCAATGCGAGCGACGTGTACAGTATGAAAAAGATGACACAGGCAGCATATAATGCCCTGGAGACAAAGGATAGCGGAACTCTTTACCTGATTGTGGGGTGAGATGCATGAAACTTTCTAAAAAGTACGGAGGACTGCAGTTTTTCGCCGGCGATATTACGGGTTCATTACCCGCCGTTGTCGAAACATCTATTCGATTCGGTGCCGACGCACTCGCTAAGTCATATCTCGGCGCCGACGCACTCGACAGGATTTATCTCGGCACGGATTTGCTGTACCAGACACTCAACGAGTACACCGTTACTGAGACTCTGAGTAACGTGACGACGATCGGTACGCACCCGGTAAAGATTCTCGAGGGCAAGTCGCTGACGCTCAAGTACACCGCCGACGCGAACTACGAGCTGCCTGATAGCGTTACCGTTGCTAACGCAACTTCTAACTGGACCAAGTCCACCGGGACACTGGTTATATCGAACCCGACGGGTGACGTGACAATCACCATCACTGCTGTTCGTATCACGTACAGCATTACCGAGAACCTGACCAATGTAACGAAGACGGGCACACACCCGAGTGTCATCGCGGCAGGCCAGACTCTTGTGTTGAATTATGCTGCGGCAACAGGCTATAACCTCCCTGACACGGTCACGGTCACAGGTGCCACGAGCGACTGGAAGCAAGCTACAGGAGTGTTGACCATCACTAATCCGACGGGAGCGGTAACAATTACTATCGCTGGCGTGCAACCTAAGTTAGCTGCACCTACTAATCTCTCTGTAAGTGATGATATGTTGACCTTTGACGAGGTGGCTAATGCAGAGCAGTATGAGGTGTTTGCGGGGAGTAACAGCATCGGGACGTATAGTCCTACGGTTGAATACACTCTAACTGCAACTCCAAATAGATCGACATTAACTGTTAAAGTAGATGGGGAAGTCGTTACTGTACCGTATACGCTTACAAAATCCTGTACTATTACTATTGAAACAACAAACGGTGATGGTAGCGGAATAGAAGTTAATGGTGAACACAGCGACTCTGAAGTATATTATGTTACAAAAACTAATGTAGCATACAACGAAATTGGCTTTGGACCATCTGCTGGCGAAACAATGATTACAACTATTCATTTTATAGCATAACAACAGCTCAAACCCTCCAAGCGGTAGTATAGGTTAGACCGCTATAGAAAGGATGGTGATTTAATTTGGCAACTGAAACGTGGGTGTTGAATAAAACAGTGAAGGGAGTAGTGAGATATGGCAATTCTTAAAGCTGGAACCTATGTGTTTAAGGCAGTTCCTGCATTGGCAAGCTCCTTGGTATCATCTGAGTTTACTTACAAAACTTATGACCTTAGCAATAATGACATTTATAAGACGGAGCCGAGCACTTATCGTTTTATGGGTAGCAATACGCAAAGCAGTGACACAAAAAATATAGCAATAATAAGAATGACTACCTCGCCAGGGGCAACCGAATGGTCTGAAAAAACCTATGAAGCAGAGCGAGGTTGGTACAGATTTTATTATAATGGTGATTTTGATTCTGTCACAGACAGATATACTGCAACAGACACAACCAAATTTCGTACAATAATTGTTGAGAGCGACCAAACAGTTGACGATGCTTTCTATACTTGGTTTATGACAAATATCGAAAAACCTCAAGTCAACATCGACCTCACTACTCTCTCCGGTTACGAGTCCCTTGCAGCAGGTACGTACGCATTGGCGGTAAAATCTAAAGCAGCTAATTATCAAGACTCCGACTTGTCACAGACGGTATCATTTACGAAACTCGCCGCTCCTGTTGTGACTGCTGCCGACACGACTGTGACATGGGATGCTGTTACGAACGCGGATAGCTATGACGTGTATGTTGACGGAGAGCTTTACGAGAACACGACGGGGGGGGTAACTCCTAAAGGATATAATGTAACAATCGCATCTAAGACTATTTATACTGGCTCTGGATATACAACGGGTTATCTTGCAATAAACCGTGAAGTATCTACAACAGACTATGATTACAAATTAACAGGTGCTGACGGCAAATTCGTTGACAAAACAGGAACAGATGTTACATTTCCGCTTGTACTTGAATCTGTAGAAATTTTATCCGCTGTAAACACTGGAGATTCACTTTCGTGGTTTGAGCTACAACAGGGTGGATCGTTACCTGATTTATTTAACATTGAACCAAGTGCCGGCGTGAAAACTATAACTATCACACAAGACTATGATAATTTGATAATTGCAGGTTCAAACGACGACTAAACAACACAGAGTTTCTTCCAGCTTCTCTGATAAAAAGTTAGACTTATGAAAGGATGGTGATTTTTAGTGAGTAAATCATACGACCTCTCCACGTCAACAAAGTGGGCTAACCTTGCTGACGGGGATCATGTTGTAAAATTGCGTGCGAAAGGTGCGGGCTACGGTAGTTCAAGTTTCAGCAATAGTGTGACGGTGAAGAAAGGCGTAGTAGCGATGCCTGTTAAAGGCGACCTTATCACTATTGAATCGAAACAATATAGAGTGTTGAAAATAACAGATACTATTGCTGAAGTGTTGTCAATGTATGATGCTACGGATTCGCAAGTCTTTGGGAGTAGTAATAATACTTATGCAGGATCGGCTCTTGATACGTATTGCAATAGTACTTTTTATGGAACGTTGTCAAATGCTATGCAAAACGCAATCATTGCGAAAACTTTCCAACAAGATTCTTGGACCAGTACTGCAGCGACCGGACTTGCAAAATATAATGGAACATACGGAACGGCAAATAATTATAGTGTGTCATTGATTTCCAGGTCTTACGGTGAATCTATAACGAAAAAGTGTTATACTTTGTCTTGCCAGGATGTTATAGATTATCTTGAAGTGACTACGTCTATGAGCTCGTCTAATACAACTTTGACTTCTGAAAATATTTGGAAAATGTTTTGGAATCAAACGACAGTTACCGAAGCTTCATCTATTTGGCTGTATTCAGCCAGCTCTGATGTTTCGAGTTCTGTGTACTTTATCCGTTTTTATGATGGTTCTTTGCGTAGTGGAAATATAGAACTTGATTTTGCAGTTCGTCCAGTATTTCAAATTGATTTGCCAAAAGTTAGTTGGCATAAATAAGTTATGTACATCACACTTTATCTCCTAAATATTTTCGACCTACTTTGCACGACATATCTCATCAGCAAGTACGGTATTGAAATCGAACAGAACCCGATTGGCAGGCTGTTCCTGACGGACACAGCAAGGGCAGCCGAGTGGAAGATTCTCTTTATCGGGTGCTGTATCTTCACCCTCTATCGCTTCAGAGAGCACAAGCTCTGCAAAATCCTTTCGTACGTAGTTCTCGCCTGTTATATCATTCTTTCGGTTTACCATATTTATATTTTATGGAGGTTACGAAAATGATCTCGTTTGCAATATATTTTCTCTCGGATTTTCTGTGGCTCATGCATCACAAGGCAATTGTTATCCGAAACAAATTCCTGTTTTACTTTCTTCAATGGACGTGGGGAATTCTTGCAAACATTCTCGGGCTGATTGTTATGCTGTGTCTGCTACCGAAAACAAAGCCTCAGAAATACGGCTGCTGCATTTACATGCAGCTTCCCGTCAACTGGGGCTTCAGTCTGGGCATGTTTATTTTCGGGCACAGGTGGTGCGCTGAACATGAGCATGGCCATTCTTTCCAGAACACTCTTTACGGTCCGTACTTCTTGACTGTGATTGCGCTCCCAAGCGTCGTCCGGTATTGGTTCCGTGAGATTCTGTATAAGATGAAAAAGTGGCCGACCACCGATTACGATTCAATCTGGTTCGAGGCACAGGCAACAAAATCCGGCAACAAATTTTTTGAGAGGGCCTAATTGGCCCTCTCTTTGTTATACTGTTACTGCGAAATATTTCATCGCAACACGCAGGCATGACACAAAGCCGTCCTGCTCCGTCTTGAAGGTGAAGTTGTCACCCTGCTTGTTTTTGTCATACTTGAAGCTCTCGATATCTGCTTTTGTTGCTTTACACTGTCTATCAATCAATACGGCCTTCTTGCCAAAGGCCATATTCAAATTGTTGACTGAAAGCTCAAAGTTATCTATCGCGTAATGTTCAATCGCGAGGCCTTCTGTATAAGTGCCGTAAAAGCTCGAAATCGAGGATGCATCAATAAAAAGATTCTGGTCGGGAGCAAATTCCTTGAGTTGTTTAAGGCCTTCCTCCGGAGAGGCCCGGAACAACGCCTCGCGCTTCACCACCATCTTCGTGTCGACCCCGTATCGGATTGCCACATCGCACACCTTCCAGAGGTCACCGTCTTTGTTGAAGAAGATTGCAGAGTATTCCCCGTTCTGTTTCTCGTAGTCAATGAGGTTGTACTCGTTGAAGGCTCTGCCGTAAACCATAAACTGTCTGTCCATAAAGACAAACAGTAGGAGCTGTGTGAAAGCATCGACGATATCATCGTGTTCAACGAAGGGGAAGTTCAACAGCCGCCGCTTCAGGTTTTCAAGCGGCTCGGAAAGGTTATATTCACCGGTCAGCTTGTTATAGTCTACTTTGACAAAGTAGACGTTCGGAAGATAAATGGTTGCCGATTCAAGGCGCTGCATCTTCGACTTGGTACCGGGTTGGAAAGCCTGGACTCCGGCAATCTTCTCATGAAGCTGTTGGATAATCGGCGAGCCGTTCGCCTTGTCCTCGATAATCTGGATGATGCCGGCGTAGAAGCCGCTCAGCGACTCCGCATAATTGATGGACTCCACAAAGGCCATCTTCTTTTCCAGGCAGTCCTTGATATAGATGTTGGGACCGATTCTGTACGCGAGAATTGAGCCCAAAAAGTCCGAGGTTTCTTTGTCTTTTACGGGGAAGTCGTGCGAGGCATATATCATATCTGCCTGATCAATAGTCGGTGCATTTACTGCATCCACCTCATTGAGCATGTACGGTTTTATGACTGTGCGGTCAGACGCGACCGGCTTTTGCAGATACTGTGTCTGGAACACCCCTTCGCCGACCTGGAAGCGTAGCGCATCGTAATTTCCGAACCGCTCTGGCCATAACGGGTCGCCTGCATTGAAGGCGAGGATATCGCCTGATATCGGGCACAATAGAACGGTGTTCTCCTCGAAGATAGCAGGGAGGGTGATAAAGAGATATGAGTCCTTGAGCTTTGTGTCGTTCATGATATGCCCTGTGATATCGTTCGGAGCAAGCCTCTGCTGGATGTTAATAATGATACCTGTTTTAACATCATTGATACGTGAGGGCAGTGTATTCTGGAAGAAACTCCATGCGTTGGCCATTTCTTGCTTATCTTTGCGAGCCTGCTCGGCATTTGTGACATCATCGACTATTGCAAGGTCACAACCAAAGCCGGTCATGCTATCTCTGTTTTTCGAATACAGCTCGCCGCCACGGTCGTCCTTTAGCACGTCCGCCGTGTTACTGATAAGGTGAAAGTCGTTCCCGAAGAAAAATTGAAACTTCTCGGAGTTGATGAGCTTCTGTCTCTTGCTGTTCATATCCTTGGATAAGCCGAATGTGTGAGAGATTGATGCTGCCTTAATCGGGTACGTGAGCCAGAGCCAAACTGGCCCGGCGACGTTGAAGATTGCCGACTTCGAGTGCCGCGGAGGCACGTTGATATTCAGGTTGCGTTTGCCGACTCGGCAATCGATAACCTTATAGTCCTTGTAAGCGTCCGGCACTTTGATGAACTTCTCATCGTACCCGACCCATGTCTTACAATAGTACTGGAATGTTTCGCAATAAAACTGGACGAGGAACCCGTCAACAAGCGGGCTCGGGTCCCAGCATTCCCAGAAATCTTTGACGAAATCGTAGAACGACTTTTTGTAAAGCTGCCGGTACAACGCTCTTTGTACGTTCGTCAGCTTTTCCCATGATCGGTCCATGTAACACCTCCTGTGAAAAGAGGCGCGGCGATGCCGCCGCGCCGTAATTTTTAGTCATTTTCTTCATTCTGGAGAATCTCATGAGGCTCTTCAAATTCTCCAAGCCCAATACCGAGCGACAAAAGAGTCAATGTAACGATACCTTCAACATCGGGGTTCTCCTTTGCCTTCTCAAGAAGAATTCCGATATATCCGAGACGGCGCTCAATATTACAGAGACCCTTCTCAATATTTCTCATGTCACCTTCGGTTGTAGAAACGAAGCCCTCGGGAAGTTCCTCTTCACGGCCGCTCTTTTCGATAATATCGAGCAGGGCTTCGTACTGAGGAAGGGCTTTCTCGTACTGTTCCTTACCGCGAGAAAGCTCGGCCTGAAGCTCGTTAAGCTTATACATTTGCGATTCAAGATTGATGTTTTCCATTGTTCAAATCTCCTTTTTAATAACAATTTCATTGTTTTTGTTTGCCGACCACCATCCATATTGGCCGAATACATGGTGTATTCCCACGATATGACTCATGTTGCGTTGAGATACGGAGTCAAACACGAAGTTGCACCCACCGAGCTTTTTCGGCGCTGTGTAATAAGGACGCTTTTCGGTATCAGGCTCACGATAAACTTTTGTTTCCGTGAAATCCGGTTCCTGGTCAGCATCCCAGTCAATTTCTGTAAATTCAGATGGATTGATATACCGAATCTGCCCGTTGGCAATTTCCGGAATTCCGGCAATCAGAACCGAGTTCTGGTCATACTTCTTTGCAAGACTGACTGCAAATTCAACGAACTCTTTATTCGACATCTGATTTTTACCGCGAGGCACGATAAACGAGAACTCATTTACGTCGATCGTTTCACCGTCATCATTTCTTTCGTTGAAGCCTCCTACTGACGGAATGTATCCGAGACCTGCTGCTTTGATATCGTTCTCAAGCTGTTTAGTCAAGGCTTTATCTGCCTTGTATTTTTCTTTCTCAGCAGGAGTAAATTCATCAAATGACTTACCAATCGGAAAGCCTCTTCTCATTGCCGAGATAACAAACATCCCATTCTTGGCATGTTCGAGAATTCGAGACATCGTGCTATCGTTAAAATAATAATAACGATCGCCTGCTGAATAATCATTATCTTTCGTTTTTGTAACTTTCATATCATCACCTCCATATATAATATTATAACACATTTGAGAGGATTTGTAAATAGAAAATCTCAAAGATACTCGTTAATTCTTTGATAAATCCGATTGACGTAATAGTCATAATCGAGTTGATTCGAAATCTCTTTTACAGCCTCCGGAGAAAGAATCTCCTTGTTCCAGACAAACACGCTCTGAGGGAGACTCTGTACCTTCGCGAAAGAATGCTTGCCCTTTACGGTCCGATGCTTTATCACCGTACCAACCGTATCGACGCCTTTCTTAACAAAGCACCGGCTCGGGCTCTGAATCTCGTACTCGGCTGTCGACCCGTCTGACAATGTCGTCATCTTATACATGAGGTAATCATATGAGTTCTTCTTACAGGTATACTGGTAAAGTCGCATGTCATCTTGATTGTTCGCAACAAACTGTTCCGGCAAAATTCCGTCGAGGAATGCTGCAACAATACCCTTCGCAATAATCGGAGGCTCTTTACAGTTGAAGAACGAGCCCTCGGCAAAAGCCTCGTCCGAAATATCGTAGTTCTTCGTTGCTTCACCTTTGAAACAGATTGAGCCGTCAGGCTCATGCATCACGTAACAGTTGACATCGCGTCCGTGGTAATCCGTAATGATACCCGTCTTAACACTGAACCCATTACGGTCGACCCATTCCTGAATGATGTTGCGAATCTTCTCTTCATCTTTCCAATCAAAGGGTTCGAACATAATACCATCGGTGTTGATGTTAAAGGCAGTACCGAGACCGTCCAGCTTTTCGAGAAGGTCCAGCATAAACATCTCACCTGAGGACGTGACAAGCAGTGCCTTCTGAGGGTCGTAGAAATCGGTGTGCTCATTATTCATGGCACCGAAAACAGATAAACAGACCGTCTTGTAAATCTTCCGTTTCGCAGGGTCAATCTTCTTCAGTCTCAGCTGTTCGTGATACATGAAGTTGTAAAGCTCTTTTCCGGATTCTCCGAGTGTTCGAGGCAAGAGGTCAAAGTTCATCATCACGAGGTTGTAATAACCCGAAATATCGGCATACATTGCCTTTGAAGCGTGATATTTGTCACACTCGGAATGAGCACCGCCCGCGGCAAAATTTACCGTTGTATTACAGATTTTAATTCGGATGTTTTCTTTTTCCCGAAACTTCTCGTTTAGGAACCAGTCAATCACTTCTTGATTCTTCACTTGTAATGTCGGGTACAATACAGGCTTGATTTTTTGATTCTCGATTCCAGGAATTGCCTTTGCTCCGAGAGCAGCGGCTGCAATCTGTGTGCCGGTCATATGCAAGCCATCCTGAAGCGGGATTTTGAACTCGTTAATCATACTTAGACGAAGCTCAAACTTTCCCTTGAACTTACAGAAATTCTTGTAGGTCCGCCTCAGGTCAGACATGTTATACTGTTCGGTTTGCCGCCGCTCTTCAGGAGTTAAAGGCCGCTGTAAATCGAAATCAACCTCGGTTGTGTCGATCGAATCACCTTCCAGAGCCTCTGTTAATTTCAAACTCGGAGGATTCAAGAAGCCGTTCAACAGGTCATATCCGAAGAACGGAAACCGACAGAACGGCTTCCATTTTTTACCAATCAGCTCTTTCGACTTCACAAACGGAGACATGGTGTTCTTAACAATCACTTCATAAATCAAGTCGTCGTAGTGATTGCTGTTCCACCCGACCCAGATGGTATCAGCTGCATATGTGTTATACAGCTCTCGCATCTCATCAAGGTTCCACGTCTGTTTGAAGTCAATGTTGCCCGTTTTCAGATCAACAAACCCGTAACCGAGTAACGTATCGTACCGAAAAACCTCGAAGTCAAATATTGCGATATTCATTTGCCAGTAGAGCCGAACCCTAATCCTCCGCGTTCGTCTTCGAGGCTGTTTACAAAATCGGCATAAATAACCGGGCGCACAACGAACTGCCCGATTTTATCTCCCGCCTGGAAAGTATATGGCTTATCAGTTGTGTTGAGCAGTACCGCGTGAATCTGTCCGCCTTGTTCCGGGTGATAGTAACCCGCCGAGTCTGCTTCGCCAGACGGGCGGTAGCCCGCGTCCACAGGACAGTTCGCAGCAAAGATTCCTTTACTTGCGAGACCGGACTTGCAATGGACGACAATATCGTACCCATCCGGAAGGTTGACTCCGATGCCGGTCGGAATCTTTACTGTTGAATGGGAAGGAATGGTGACTGTCTCGCAGCAGAAACAGTCGGCACCGGAGTCATTATAATGAGCACGCTCCAGATGAGCCATGTTTGAGAACCGATAGATTTTAATTTTCATGTGATATCCCTTTCGTAGAATTTTGTCACGATCTTTGCCACACCCGCGTTTTTGAGCATCCGGTTGCATATGTTACAAGGCTCCGGAATATTTGAAGGGTCAAGGCTACTAAGATATAGGGTAGAGCCCTTCATGTCACAGCGCCTTGCTGATAAGAGCGCGTTTTGCTCTGCATGGACTGCTACGCAAAGACCGTATTTCGAACCATGGACTGCGGAACCCGGATCAATCGGCTTTTCAGCCTTATCCCGATAACATCCGCAGTCACAGCAGTTAGCTTCGCCTCGCGGCGAACCGTTATATCCGGTCGCGATGATTTCATCATCCTTGACCAGAATCGCGCCGTATTGCTGATGCAGGCACGTTGAACGTGCTGCAACAGCGTCGGCAATTGTGAGGTAGTACTCTGTTTTAGTCGGCCGCATACAACAACGGGAAATCAGCATGAAGAATATCAGTCGGCGTCATTGCCGTATCAACCGGTTTACCGCAAGACATTTTGCCTTCTTTACAAGAGCCTCGCTGACAGAATGGACCCGTTGTGTCTGGTGCGAAGAAAATCGGGTCCAACTTGTAAAGCTCTTCCCAGATTTTCAGCATGACGTACTGAGTCTCGAGAGTGTTACGACGGCATGTTCTCTGACTGATAATGTGCTTCCACTGATACGGTGTGCAGGACATAATGAGAACGTTTCTCAAGCCCTGAGGCGCCATATATCCGCAAGCATCATTATCAACGCCCTGGTCGTTGAACAGCTTATACTCGCCCATTGTAAAGCGGCAATTCTCAAGATACCGCCTTTCCGCATTTGCGCCTTGCTCAATGATATTATAAGGTACAACAAAATCCGAATCATCCGAATAATTGCTGTACTGAAGCGAGGCAGACATGAACTTTGTCTCATTCTGGTGGCGGGTGATTTGTGCCAAAAATCGGCGACTTGCACCAACAATCACAATGTTGATGACCGCAAACTTCTGAATCGTCGGATGAGGCAAATGAGTCATCGTCTTCAAAGTCTCATCCTTATACGACTTGTTATACAGAGCCATGAAGTCGTCCATGGACTTCATTCTGTGGCCACGCTGAGTCAGTCTTGCCGCACAAACGCACATGTCCGAGGCTGTCTTTACAGCCTCGGGATTCAAAACCTTTACTTCGATTTTTCTCATTCCTCGCCCTCCTCGTCTGCAATGCATGCCTTCAACAAGAGCAGGTAGTTGATGGCATCATTGATTTTCTCATCCCACTTTTCGCTCGTGTAGAGGCTCGCATCAGGAAGCATCTGATAAATCGACACGATATGTTTTGCGAGCATACCTCCGAGAGCTTCCGGAACCGAGCACTGTTGAAGGTCTGCGGCCCGTTTGAAGGCCTCCAGACGGTCAACGTCCGGTGCATACTCATTGCCTTTTGCCATCAAAAGGTCTGCTGTTTTCGTGAGCTGTTGCTCTACGATTGTGTTAAAACGTTCTATCGTCATGTTCATTCTCCTCCTGAAATGACATTATAAAGATAGTTGAAATACCTGTTATCGGCCCGTGTCCACTTGTAAATGTGTTTCCGGTCCTTCGATTTGAAGAACGGACTTTCCTCGAAGATTGTTTTCGCTTCTTCTTGATTGTTGCTAATGTTCTCAAAAATAAACTTCAACAGAAAGAAATCCCGCTCGCTTTCATTTGAACCGCTTCCAGGCGCTTTATCAAACCAGTTATCCTGAAACGATTTATTAGTTCGCAAAAAGTGAAGTAATAAATTGTTCCGGTCGCCTTGAATTGGTTCCCTGGCAGAGCCGGATGCGCTCTTAATTGGACGAATCATGTATGTGTCCAGAAACACTTTCAGAATCGCCTCAGGTAAGAAATTGATACCAGCATAAATAATTGTTCGCCCGGTCATGGTCACGTACCGGTTCGAACCTTGCGGGTAATAATACTCGCACTGTGTCCGGCTGTTCTTGATATAATAGCGTTTCTCGTAGTCCGATATCGGAGCCGCTCTGAACAGGATTCTGAGTCCCGTTCCTGAAAAGCTGAATTCGATATACGTCTTGTCACCGAAAATATTGATGATATCCTGAGCTCTTCCGTCAGCCGTTGACAAGTCGAACGGCACTCGGAAGCACTTATCGATATCTATCGCGCAGATTCCTGACGCCTGAATTGACACGCCTACTCCTGCGAACTCGGCTGCTTTCGTGAGGTCGAGCTGTCCGAGCGGTACGAAATCCGATGAAACATTCGGTCTTGCAGAATCGGTCCCGTTGTATTGAAACGGGACCTTCTGTTTATTCACAAAACAATACCGCAGGAAATCGGCTTTTCTCAGATAATCGTTTGCTCCGATTGATTCAATAACCGATAACGCTGTCATAGTCAGTCAACAGGCAGCTGCATCTTCTCAGCTCTGTCCCAGCCGACAACATCATACCAGCAGTTCTTTTGTCCGTTGGACTCCTTGTAGGCTGCCTGAATGTAGATTCTGCAACCGATCAGACAGTTGAGAGCATCGGGGAATGTTTCCTCTGTCATGAAGTAGTCAGGTGACAGAATCGGTTCACCGGGAGTATCCGGAGCTTCGAACTTGATCATGTCAACCACGAATCTCTTGACGCCATTTGCATCCTTGAAAGGATAATGCTTGAAGATTTTCCGGTTGACACTGTTCGGAATTTCTCTCAGAACAGAGTTGCCTCTGTCATCGATTGCCTCTGCAAGGCCCGGCTCGACAACCTTGTAGGTAAAGGATACCTGCATGTTGGTCTCGGCTTTGTTCATTTTGAGCTCTGCCTTTTCAACCTCGCACAGATAGAATCCTTCAGGAAGGTCTTCAAAGCTCTGCTGCTCAGTTACAGTCGACCAGTTTACCTGCGAAAGGACATCTCCAAGTTTGATAAAATCTGCCATTGTTATTTACCTCTCTCTTTTATTTGTTTTTGAGAGCAGCCATCTTTGCACGAATAGCTGCAAGTTTTTCTGCCTGAGTCATAGCCGGAGCTACTGTTTCTGCAACGGGTTCGGCTGCAGGCTGTGCTGTCGCCACAGCAGGAGCCATGGGCTTATCAACCTCGAACGGAGGCTTATCATCTTCAGGCGCCTTCGGAGTCGGAGCCATTGCTTTGTTCGGGTCATTGAGAACGGCTGCGAGCTTCTTACGGATTGCATTGACATCATCAATGTCGCTCTTCGGTTCAGCAGTTTCAGCTACGGGTTCAGCTTTTACCGCAGGCTTACGGGTTCTCCGAGGCTTCGGAGCTTCTGCAGCAGGAGCGGGTTCAGCAGGAACAGGTTCAGCAGAACCTTCAACAGCCTTCGCAAGCGCCTCTGTTGCTTCATGAGCGGCATTCAAAGTCATCGCAAGAGCATCAACGCCAATCGTTGCTACGACACGTTCGGGCTGGCCTGCCTTGAGAGTGTACTGGTCAATCGTTGTGACAAACGCGTTCCAGTCAAGAGGAATCGAGTGCGGAGCATCGGAGCTCAAGCCTCGTGTGATACCGTATTCTGTATGCCCATCAGGCGACAGGCTCAGATAGCGTTTTGTCTGGAGACGACCGTCAGGACCTTCACTTGCCTCGGCATATGCCCGAACGAAGAAACGAACACGACCTTCAAGCTGTGTGACAATCTTGTCGCGGAGCAACTTCGAAGGACCGTATTTCGAATACTCAACACCTCGACGGTCTTTCAGAACTTCGGTGACGCCATGCATCAACAGGATGATATTCTTCGGAAGGGCAAGCAGCTTCTGATACTCGATGAAAAACTCGTTACCGAGAATGCCGTAGCCCTTGCCATATCCGAGGTCGGAAATGTGCAGCAGCTTGTTGTCGCGGCAGAATTCATTGTCTGCCCACAGATAACTGTCCTCGAGAAGGTCGACGACAATCGTGTCATAGTTGTTGAAATCGCGAGCGAACGCCTTTTTCATTTCTGCCCAACTGAAGCACTGCTGATGGTCCTCAGCTTTCATGCCGCAGAAATCTTCAAGGTACTCATAGTTGCCGTCTGTCGTGATGAAGAACGGCCTCGGAGCCCCGGCAGCAAATGTCGATTTGCCGACACCCGGTTCTCCATACAAAACCATTTTAATGTTTTTTGCCATGTTAATCTCTCCTTTTATTTACTTGGTACATATATATTATACCATAGTGTCAGTGTTTGACTGAGCCGACGAATTATCGCACGTCATCTCTCGGTTCATAAACGGATTTGTTATCGGGCTGCTGCCATTATCAGAAGGGCTAAAAAACTGTTTTTCACAAACTAACCTGGTACACAGCTCCTTTTTCAACTCACATAACCCGCACGGTAATTGATATTTGCATTGCTCCATTATAACCATTATATATACCTCTCAATCTCATCAAGATCGGTTCCTTTCGAACCGTTTAATCGTGCCATTGCAATTGCGTTTTGAACATCGAAAATATCCGCGACCGAATGAAATCTGGTCCGCCACGCAAAGATTGCAAACCTCGAAATGGTGAACGCCTCGTTCTCACCTGTAACAAGAGTAATTGCTTCATCAAGGGGATAGGCCTTGAGTTTTTCTGTATCGTTATCATAAACAGCAACTCTTGTCTCAGTGAACATCACTTTGAACCGGCTCTTCAGCGGTGCAAGCTCCTCCGGCGTTCTTACCTTGATTATCATTTAGTTCCTCCTGAAGCACTCGCATCAATTCGTTCCAATAACGAGCAAGCAGCTCGTCATCTGTGTCGTAGTGCTCTCGGCAATAGTTTGTACACGTGATATAACAAACATCTTGTTCTGCGAGCACCATCGCAGGAATTTTGGACATCGGCAGCTGTTCGAAGGCTTTCCTGAAATCAACGAAATGATTCAGCGGGTTCTTGAGCTCCAGGCTGTTAATATCAAGATCGGTAGCATCCCGGAAATCCGACATTTCTCCGAGGTCCGTGTTGAACATCGGGTCATAGACTTTGTAAAGATACTTACAGTCGGGCGTCTTGTAGAACAGGTCCCAGAACTCAGACTTCCCGTAAACAGAAACCGCGTTTCCGTAATTGATAAACCAGAAGTTGTTGTCCTCAATCTCCTGCGCGAAATCTGCCATTCTGGAAAGGTTTGTAATATACAGGTCCATTTTCGATTTTTCAAAATCTTCCGGCTTGAACTCGTGATATTCAATCAAGTCACAGTCGTCGAAATCGTACTCGCGCTTGATTCGCATCGCATAGTTCTGTTCGTTCTCACCCTGACGCAGCTTGATTCCGGTCTTCCGCACATTGATGATACCGACTTTGTAAATCGGCATCTCCGGAAACTTCTGCTCGGCCATCCAGCAGTAACGCAGCACCTGGTCAAGATATTTGTCAAAGTCGGGGCGCATCGACGATGTTTTGTAGTCCAGGATAATCCAGCCTTTATCGGTCAGCATCAACAGGTCGATAATGCCGTGGAATTCATGAGACTTTTTGAATCGGAAAGATTGGAGTTCGCATAACAGGTCAAGCTCGTGGAACTCTTCAACAAGCGTTAACGGAGTAACTCCATCATAAGCCGTCAAAATCTTCTTGTAGATTTCATCCTTCTTTTTAAGATATCCGTGGACCATTCCCGTTGCGAGTGCGACCTCCTTCGTGAAGTCGTTGTAGAGGTTTTGAAACGGGTCAATCTCATCGAGATATCCTTTCAAATCCTCGGTTCCATGCTCGCAGCCCCAGTGGAAAGCCGAGCCGACTTGCAAAGCCCGAGACTCTTTTTTCAGGCTTATTCCTTGTTTTTTAGACAAAAAATAAGAGGCCGGGCATGTTAATAATAACTGCAGGCCTGAATGTGACAAGTGCATATTTATTTCTCCTCTCCTCGTAAAACAATATTTATCTCCGTTTTCTTTTGTAGACTTTCAGCTCCGGGTCTACAGCATAGGCTTCTGCCCGTTTCTTATAAATCTCCTCGCGGGTCTTCTTATACTCAAGATAACCTGGACACGTGCTGTGGCAATTCAGGTGTCTCTTTTGACAATCTTTACACGGCGAACTCATAGACATCTCGCACCTCTGGCTGATATAATCTCGAAACAGGCTGTGACGGCTATCGCGCCCATTTAACCCCTCATCGGTGGCACCTGTTCCGGAGAGAAGGTGGTGTGCGTGCTCGGCACGCTGGCTGTTGAGGTAGGATTCGGACCTACGAAGTGACGGCGTCAAAGACCGTTGCCTTACCGCTTGGCGACTCAACAATAAAACAGACTCCCAATGAATTACACATTATTCCAGGTACACGCTGTATAGCCCCGGGTCGAACTCAAGCGTGTAGTCCGGTTTCTGTTAAGAAATGCTCCTAACCATTTGCTCAAAAGGGAGTCATTTTGAACGGAGTAGGTTATCACCGTTCTCTGCCATCTACCCATGCAGGACATTAACCGTTACACACGTTGGCTTTAGCAGTTTCTTCTATCTGCGCACTGAACTGCCCAAGTCGTGCTGACAGGAATAGTCCATCACCCGTCTATACGCCCTATTGACAAACGGCGCTTTGTTACGGTTTCAGGTGTTACTGCTATACTTTAAACCGTACGACCAATATAGCAGACCAATTGGTTGTTCCCCTCGCCCGACTTGAACGGGAGGCCGCATGCCATTTGAAGGGGATATAAACGGGTTTGCTTTTAGAGGCTAAGAAACCCTTGGAAAGAACCCCACATTTTTAGGCGGAAGTCGGTGAATGTGTTAACGCTCCCAGCCTATCAGAGCTTCAGTTTTAATTAACGCCAAAAGTGCAGCTCTAACTAAAAAGCGTTGGTGCTTCAGGACGGAGTTGAACCGCCGACACGAGGATTTTCAGTCCTCTGCTCTACCTGCTGAGCTACCGAAGCAAGGTTGTTCGCCGGTCTTTCCCGGCTGTCATGCTTATTAAAGCAACCCTACGTCATTCAGACTTTTCTTCACATCGTTGTTAAAAGCGACTTTCTCAATAAAATCATCATAAACCATCGCTTCAGCTCTGTCATTGAATAACGTTTCGGATTCGGACCCATTTGTAAAGAACCAATCCATTTTCTGTTGAAGTGACAATGGTTTATTGGATTCTTTCACTCGATATGAAAGAACTTTATTCAACCATGCTTGCATTTCGGAGGCCCAATGATTACGAGCAGTTGATTGAGGATGCTGCCAAATTTTGTCAAAGTGCTCAACAAATCTTGGTGCAAGATTTGTTACTTTCTCAAAAATATCTTTTCTCGAATACGCCATGTCTTGAATTTTCATGATTTAATCTCCTCTTTAAAAAGGTTGTTCGTCTGTCCGAACTGTCAAGCGTCCGGCCGCTTTGTTTTACCGTTTAACCACCACACTAAACGGCGTCACATAAAATCGGATTTTCACCGTGTAGCTTCTGCGGGCAGGGTGGGGAAAACTTAGGAAAAACCCACAGCCGCCATGGCCCAGAAAGGAGGCGCTATGTCCAACAACAAACATGGCACCTGGCGGTGAACACAGGAGTTGCACCTGCACTTTTACCTTGCTGGTAACGTGCTTCTAAAACACTCATCCACCGTTTAACGAGCGGCCTCAGGAGGGGGAGTTGGTACCGCTCGGTAAGCGTTTGTGCTTACACATATATTATACCACGTTTCGGAGTTTTTGTGAGCCGACAAACTACACAAACTTTCCAGGTTTTTTATATGCTATGCACTCGTTCTTACAATATTATTATACCACACTTTCTCTAAGTCTGTGAGCCGACGGTTTAACATAATACCGCCGAATCGAATTTTTCTTTTGAAAAAACAACGGCCTTGCACATGATAAATTGCGTATTGCCAATATTTACGTCCTTGTAAAGTTGTGCAAATGCTGTGTAGGCTTCTTTATCCGATTCAAAGTCAATCACAAAATCCGGAAATCTTGATACTTTACCATTTTTCTTATGCAGAAAAATTTTGATTTTCATTCTTTTCTCTCCTTCTTTTCTCTCAGCAGTTGTTCGAGCTCTTCAACAGAGCATCCCCACATATACTCAATATCCGTCGAATCGAAGTCGTTGTTCTTGTTCAGCTCGGCAATCAAAGCCCGCTTTTCACCGTCAGAATTGTGCTTTCCCTTCTTTGTTTCCTCAATCAGGGTTTTCAAATCCTCAGGTGTCAGCTCTTCCATCTCAGCCTCGGTAAAGTCAACATTCTCGATAATTTTCGGATTGTTATAGGCATCGGCTTTGAGCTTGTTGATGTCGATAATCTGTCGTGTGACCTGGAGCTTGTCTTTTGCTGTCAAAGCATCACCCGCCCCGAAGTCTTCATCCATCAAGAGTGATGTCAAATATCCGCCGACCTCGTCAACGGTTAACAGCCGCCGCGAAAAGCGACGGTAATTCAATACCCGACTGATTCTTCGCCGCTCTTCTTTACATACCGGGTCAAAATAGATATCACGCCCTTCTTCCTCGGTTATGCCAGCCAATTGACTGGCATAAGGAATCGAGTGGAACTCTATATAGCATTCTATAAACTTCTTCTGCACATCGGTTAATTGCAGCGTACCTGTTGGATCGGGCAACAAAGAATATGCCGGGTCATTTTCAAATGCCGTTATCATTTGTTCCTGCCCCTGGCGGACCATATCAATCGGCATCAGATTCATTTGTTTCTTTTGTGCCATAACGTTCCTTTCTGAGGCGGCTTCTTGCGCTCTCGATTGATTTGATTGACCGGCAAAGCCGGCATGCCGCTTGCTGAGCTGACAGAGAGGAATCCTCGATAACTCTCCAGTCCTTCTTACTCAACCGCTTACCTGTACGGGTCGCGCCTTTACGGCTGATGTTATTGCGGATTTTTTTCCTCTCCGACGGAGGAATATCTCTGATAAGCCCGGACCCTTTACAGACCGGGCATGTTAACGTGACCTCACCGTGACTCTCGCAAAGCGGGCACGGCTTCATTGCTTCATCGCGTCGCATTTACAAACTTCACCTTTCTGCCCAACAGGCGGGCCTTGACGTACTGCCTGTTATTTGCAATTTTCGGAATCTTCTTCAGCTTGAATGTCTTTCCGAAATCTTCAACAAAGGTTCGGTTATCCGTTACAAGCTGCGGCTTCAGGAGCTTGACAAGCGAACGCAGATAATCAATCGAAATGTAAAGGTCGTTCTGTTCAAAGAACCGGATACCGTTCATCTCACGGATGGTCATCTCGTTGCCGTCTTGGTCATAGTCAATAATGTTGCTGTACTGCCTCAGCATGCTCGCCAGTTCCTTGCAGCTCTTCTTACCGTAATCCTGAGTAATCTCCTCATATGCGTTAATCTTTGACACGCCCTTTACAGCCTTGTTATCTGTAATATAGAAAGCGATATCCTGAAGATTTTCAGCAAGCTCAACAGTCGGGTCAAACCAGAAGCGGAAGAGTGTTTCCGGAGTAAAGGCATACTCGAAGAAGTCTGCCAGTTCAGTATTGATATCCGTGTAGGTATCGGACCAGTCATTGTACGAGAACTTAAAGGGCTCGGTAAAGCCGTTCGTCGCACTCATAATTCCGTACATCGCAAGATAAACAAAAAGAACGTTGTTCATGGTTTCCCGCATCATTTCTTCCGGCCGCAGGTCGCACTTGTAATAGTCGGGATTGTATTTCAGGAAGCTATGCTCGTAATCCCAGGTGTAATAAAGCTCAAAGAGGTTGCAGCGTCTGTTAAAGCCTTGCGTCTGGTCGCTGAACTTAATGTTCTCTCGGTTGTTTGCTGAGAACACAAACTTACAGTTCATCGGAATTGTCGTCTTTGTTTTTCCTTTTTCTTCGATTGCGTACTCGTTCGAACCTGTCAGTTTCTTCAACTGGTCGCTCGTTTTTTTCACGCCAGGTGTCGTCTCAAGGCAGATGTTGTGGCTCAACCCTCTCAACGTGCCGCCGATGAACTTATCCTCTTCAATTGAGTCAAGTGACTCCTGGCCAGGTGCCGGTAACAGGAAGTGCGAGCAGGCGCCGTCAAGAAGCGAGTTTTTGCCGTTTTGCCCGGAACCGATCAGAATCACAAAGTTCTGAACGAAGTCCGTGTTGACGATATATCCGAGAATCTGCGAGAGATGAACGAGGCGGCGCTTTGTCGCTGTATGATTCAAATCGTGTGCCATGTTCCAGAACAGCTGCCAGGTCAGGTTCGATACTGTCGGTTCCTGGCCTTTCATTAAGTCGCAGAAATCATCAAACGCGAGCTCTGTAATGCCGAACGGCAACGGCTCGAAATCATAATTGAAACACCACATGATACAGTATCTCTGATAGAGAATCATTGTGTTTGTGATTGTGGGAATCCGAATCCGCTCGTACTTTAACAGGAACTTGTTGTTCTTGAAGTCATATACACCGTTGGTAAAGGCAACGCAATACGGAGGCAATGTGTCAAGCCGCAGACTGCTCCGAACGGGGTCATCCTTATTGATAGTCATGTAGCACACGTTGTTATAAATGTTTTTACAGAACCAGGTGACGATTTTATCGATCTGTTCCTGTGAGTCATCATCAACTGTTCGAAAGTATTTATGCCGGAGCAGCGCCACAAGATTGTGCTGAGCATACACTCTCGCGTCTTTATCTTCCCGTCCGATATATTGATATATGACCGAGTCGAACTCTTTAACAATGTATCCGTACTTGGTATTATAAACACCGCATTCAGGAGCGAGAATTTGCTGCCACTCGACCATGCTGCGGTTCATTGCTTCCTGTTGGTCGATAATCTGTGTTTGCCGGTCAACACTTGTTGGAGTCGGAACAAATTTCGGTTTCTGTATGGATGATGGCACCGCATCTGCTCCGCCAGACTGCTGCCGGGCTTTCGCAGCATTGGCTTTCGCCATAAGAGCTCCGAATGCCGCGTCCAACTCAGCATCTGTTATTTCGGCTGGCATCTCTCTGATTGTTTTCTGTAGAACTCTTTCCGCCACAGGTCAGTCCTCTCTTTCTACCAGTGCAATCATTTCATCGTATGTGTTGGCCAAATAAAATTTATCTCCATCGAGCTTCCTGAACACTCGATAATAATCTTCAATTGCGTCCTCAATTGCGACCTCAGGTCGCAATATCACAATATGCCGTAATGTAACAAGGCAAGGCCTCGTGCTGTTCTTTACGACAAGATAATGCTTTTCCATCTTATAGCCCTCCCCTCAGTAAGCCTATTTATATTATACCACAAAAAAGTCGGTTTGTGAGCCGACTTTTTCAAATTTCCATCCCTTCTTCGGGAAAATTTTTCAAGGTCACCACAGGAAAGGTGCCGGCGTTGCACTTCACGAGGTTGTGGGTGTCCTCAACAAGCTCGAGGTCTTCGAGGCATTCGAGTGCCTCAGGGAAATCCGGTGTGTTCAAAGCCGTGCCACCGTGGGGGAGGTGGCACGGATTTACTGTTACTTCGACTCCGTCGAAAAGGATTTCCGGATTTCCGGTTCCTTTGTATTTATCAAGCGAGATTCTCATGACTTCACGTCGATTCTGATGACGTTGCCGCAGCGATACACTTTCACACCATAACACTCGAGCTTATCGAACTTTCCGGATTCGATGATTTTGACTGCCTCGAGAATCCACTCTGCTGTAATCAGGTCCATTACTTTCCTCTCCTTTTCGCATAAATATAATTCAATCTGTTGCCGACAACCTTGAACTGGTCGGAATATCCGACAAGTTGGCCAGCCGTCACCGTGTGACCTTCGGACTTCACGTAGAAGCCGATATGATTCTCTCCGGTGTTATCATCCTCGAACACACCGAACCCGATTCGGCCATATCGAACCATATCGCAGTCAAGCGTCTTGATGCGGATAATATCATTATTTCGGACCTGTACTCCGTCCTTATCGAACAGGCCGATTACATCGCAGGTATCAATCATTGTTTCCTCCTTCATACGGCTGCAGGAGCCAGTCTACTGTTTTTGCGGTTGCTTCATCAACATCCTTGAATGTGCCGGCTGGAGATGTCAATACGAACTCATCGCGGCGCATGCTTGCAGCAATCATCATGTTCGCGAGAATCGCAGGGTTGCGATAAAGGAAATCGATCAGCCGCATATCTTCCTTAATTGAAAGCTGACCTTCGCAGACTCCGCTTTCCTGGCATGCTCTCACGTTACCGGTGCAGTCATCGCACCACTTGTTTTTCAACATTTCATTCGCATTCACCGTTGTATACCTCCAATAATGCAAGCGGTCCTTTGACCTCTCCGTTTTTGATATTCTGAATGTAGTTGTGATAGGTATGGCTGACCACACATTTAGGCCACTTTTCCTCGCCCTCTTTACGAATCAGCGGGCCTCCTTTTCTGAATGTCGTCACCTCGTTGACATGCCGAAATCCGAAAAGCATCGGCGGCATATGAGTAACGATATCGTTGTTCGAACGGATGGGGAAGAACCTCTGCCAACGTTCGGCAAGCTCCGGTTTCATACGGCCGAAGAAAATACGTGGCGCTCCGAATCCGAAACCGATGATTGACTTCCTGATATCCGGGCGATGGTACCAACAATACTCATGCGCAAAGGCTGCAATAGCCGCGCCGTGACTATAGCCGATGCAAACGATTCTCTTGACATCCGGGTCGGCAATCCGAGCTTCAACTTCGGGTTCGATTGTTTTCCAAACGCGGTGAAACCCACGGTGGCACTTCCACTTCACGTCCATGTTCTTATAAGGCTTTACGATCCGGGCGAAGAAGTCAAGATTCGACCACCAGTCGAGCGTCGAGTGCGTCCACTGGAACAGGAGAAACAGGGTGCCACTTTTTTCATCGAACTGTGTCGCATAGTCGGCATCGTTTTCAAGATGAGTATACTTTGCGTTCAGGCACTTGTAAAAGGCATCAACAAGCCCGTCTCTCATAAACGTATTCATAGATATCAGCTCCTTTCAAAGAGTGGCAATGTATTGCCAGTCGATTTTATCCGCGTTGAAGTGCGGTGCGATTTTCGATTTCACGTCCTCAACACGAGCCTTAAGCTTTTCGAGCTTTGCAGCATACGGAGCAACATTGCCGGTGCCGCCGCGCTCCAGGTAGGCTTGAATCAGGTCAAGGGTGTAATTCAGCATGTCACCGAACCGGGTCTGACAATACTCGATAATTGGTTCGTTGAGTTTATCCGGTTTTCCGACATTGAGAATACAGGAACAGATTCCCATACAGATATTCATCTGATCGGAAAGCTCGGCATCCGACAGGCTTTTGATGTTCGCTTCGAGATTCTTAGAATCCCGAATAATGATATTATACTTTACTCCCATTATAAATTTCCTTTCAATTTTCTTGTGCAAGCTGCACGAGGATCACTTTCTTCCAGGGTAGGCGGTCGCATTCAAACAGCGCCGTGGTCTTGAGCTCATCAAGGTCTAAGTCTTCATATTCGCCGTCCCAGGTCATTTGTTTGATTCGATACTCAATGTAAGTGTCTTTGCCGAAGAATCTAACGCCCCTGGACTCGGCGCAATCGACCACTTTAGCACTTGTTATGACAGCCGGAAAACTCGAACCTTTATCTGGACTTGACACCAGATATTTGATTTCATACCCGGGGAATTGCATTATCAACTCTTTTAATTCATCCATCTGATGCCTCCTCATAGAAACTGTACTCGACCCACAGTTTACCCGTTTTATCGTTCTTTGCGCATCCGGTGATTCGGCACTCTCCATCAATCAGCTTTCTCAAAATAGCAGCAACAAGCACCTTTCCGAACGGCTGATTCTTTTTGGATTCCCGCTTCTTGATGAAGTTAAGAAGGTCTTTTTGCAATTCAATATCAATATCCGTCAGCATTCGGTTTTTCCTCCAACATTTTCAGTCCACAATTGCTACAATAATTAGGTAGCACGATTTTACCGTGTTCATCAAAATAGGCATCATTTGTATAGTGCCCACAGTTTACGCACATGGCAGTGTCGTTGTAATATTCCCAGTGAGAATATTTAACTTCCTGAACATTGCAACTACACCAATCGCCACATTCTCCAGTGTCTTTATTGGTTGGCCGAGATTGATATGGGTCCAGCGTAGCAGTTCTTGTATGCATACACGCACTACAATGTATACAGTCTTTACAGCTCATTCGGTTTTTTCCTCCGTTCAACTTCTTTCTCTGCTTCATCTTTTTTCAAGAAAACCAGATTACCGATTTCGTAAAAGTCTCCACGCTCATCGATAACGCACAATTTTCCATTCTTAATTCCCCATCCATATATCGGCTCTTCTATTAGTACAGCGCCTTTGCCATACCCAATAGCATAATATGCCATTTCGTGGTCTTTCTTAGAAAGATGAATCCACTCAGCTTTATCTGAAAAATGTTCGCATAATTTTGTTTCCTGTCCAAACCCTTTGTACCAATTGAAACACGCAGTTTGATGAATACAGTCTTTACAGCTCATTCTTTATCCTCCAAATCCATAATTGCTCCGCAATTTGAGCAATATTTTGGTAGTACAATTTCATCATTGTCGTCAAAGTATGCGTCTTTTGTATAATGATCGCAGTTTACGCATCTGGCAGTATCATTATAATGTTCCCAACGAGAATGTTTCACTTCTTGAACATCAGCTGTTGGCTGTTGCTCAATAATACTCTTGATTAAGGGAACAGCATAAGCTTTTGTAAAATTTCCGGTGAACTCGGCTTTTAACAAATTAGCATCAATGTATCTCGACATTATTTGTCCTCCAAATCCATCAGCGCGCCACAAGCGCTACAGTAATGCGGCAATACCGTATAATAACCAGATTCATTATCACCATCAATACAGCGATCTTCGGTTAGTTGTCCGCAATTACTGCATATAGCATCTTCACCACGATAAATCCACTTTGCGTGCTTCACTTCTTGCACGTCGGTTGCCGGTACATCCGCAAGGTCATCCATTGCTTCAGCATAGCCTTTGACGAAATCGTCATCGCTACCATTAGCTTCAGCAAGGTCGTTATACCAGGTGCCAAGCTTGCGTACTGCAATATCAAAAGCAATGTACTTTGCCATTGTTATATTCCCTCCGTTATATTATTTGCATAATCCTTCCACGGGTCTATGCCGCGCTCTTGCAACATCCCTGCGAGAATATCGGTATAGCAATCCATATAATGCTCATACTCGCGCTGTTCTTGAATGTCACTCTCATCCCAACCTGCGTCTTCCATACGATCTGCTCGCGAGCCAAGAACATCTCGCCATACAAGGTCGAAGTACTTGTGAAGAAGATCCTCATCGGAAAGAGCCTTGTTCTCTTTAATGATTCGGTTGACTTCCGATTTACGAAGTTTTCTCATTGTTTTGCCCCAGGTCGAAAGCGCCGTTCATAAACATCTTCATGATATTGTGTCCCTTTCGAATTTCTTTTTCAGTCAATTTATCGCATCTTACGAAATCGCGCTTCGATTTGATATAGAAATAAATATCTGTATGGTTTTCCTTTTTGTTCCAGCCATACTCATGGTCAAGCGCAACAATGGAATTTGTGAGAATAGCGGCGTCTTCGCCAAGATTCTCTTTATATAAATCGAGGGTTTTTATAGTGTCAGTATAACCCCATGAACCATCAAGCCTATTATAATTGGAGAAACTCGAAGGGCAAGCCCACCAACTAATACTCCCATCATAAAACAGAATTTTCATTTATCTTCCTATTCCACGCATCATCAGCGTCTTTTTGCTTTTTGAAAAATCCAGTGCGCGGATGAACACTGCAAGGATTTGAAGACGGGCAATAAACGTGAACCAAGTTTTTAACGGTTACATACCGTCTTGCTTTTCCTCCGCAGAACGGGCAGGGCTTCAAGTCATCCATCACTTATCCTCCCTCTTATTCTCCAGCTTCTCAATCCGGTTTTTAAGTTTTTCATACTTCGACTCTGCGTAAGCAGAAGCGAGAAGATGAGATACAGCAGCAATCATGAGAAGTACCCATATGAAAGTACTCGACACTTCCTTTGTGTAAACAATACCGATAGCAATTGTCAAGAACAAGATAAACATATGATTCAATAGATAATACATTTGCTATACTCCTTTCACCACACGAATTCAGGATGCTCTTTCATGAACGGCTCGACCACCTCGTTGATAGCGCGCACAGCTGATTCCCTCGTAGAAAAATACACGCCCGAATTGTGAAAAGTATCGTTCCATGTAACATCGAATTCATTATTGCCATGGTCATACAGTATGCACCAATGCCGATTTACACAATTCCACTCTTGATCGTCTTCGCATTCATTGTCATATGCAAACTTCAGCAGCTTACGATAGAGCAGCTGATGAAGGGCAACTTGCTGTGCAAAGTCTTTATCGTTGAAATAATTATGGCAAAGAAACGAGTTATTGTCGCAAGGCAGACGGTCATCATGGCAGCTTACTGCATATCCGTAAGCGCCCACAAGACTATAAACTTCACCTTTTGCAACTCTCTCAAACGGATTCTTTCTGTTCTCGACTTCAATTCCAAGCATCCTCAACTGTTCGTCAGTCAGCAGGACTTCTTTACCGTCAATTGTCAATTTGATTTCTCTCATTTTCTTATACTCCTTTCACCACACGAATCCGGGGTGTTCTTTCACGAACGGTTCAATCACTTCTTTTATAGCACGTTTTGCAGCTTCTGGAGATGGAAAATATACTCCTGCATGTTTTCCCTCGTAATTGAGTTCTGCCGTAAATGTCTTGTAAGCGTGTGAATAGTACACATGATAATGTTTGTTGTCACAATCCCACGGTTTATCGTCCTCGAGGCCATTGTCATACGCAAACTTCAATAATTTACGGTAGAGCAATTGATGGAGTGCTACTTGCAGCGCAACCGAATCATCGTTGAAATAATTGAGTCCTTCATATAGATTATTATCTGTATAATCCCCGGCTTCGGTAAGATCATCAATCTCACCATATTCGCTGATTTTATAATACACATCACCCGGTTCAGCACGCTTAAACGGATTCGTCCTCTCAATTCCAAGTGCCTTTACCTGCTCATCCGTCAATTCAACGCGCTTGCCATTGATTACTGCATAGTTACTCATTTCTTTTTACCTCCGATTTGATCTGCTATCATTGCAATAGCCGTTACAATAACAATCAACAAAAACAATGCGTTTAGAGCTGCTGGAAACTCGATTGAACCAACAAGGAGAAGAATGCCGGCGATGAGAAAAATAAGGAATTTCATTGTTCTTTTAGAATCTCCTTTATACACTCTCCGCAATAAATAGGAGCGTCATCGTTCGGTTCCAGTCGATACATGAAGCAAGTCCAAAGCATTCCAAAGCGACCATTCTGTTCACAACGCTGACACCAGCAGAAACCGTCGCCGATACAGCTGTAAACTGGTTTACCGTCAATCATTATTTTTCGGTATATCATTGAGTTTCTCCTCCAGGGTTTTGATACGCTTTTCAATGCGGTATTGGTCGAATATCGCTTCTGCGCATAAGGTCACAAGACAGACGGCTGTCAGAACCCGCAGCCAGGTCGGTGTAGAAGACTCGGCCGAGAATGCTATAAAATACAGGGTCGCACAGATTAAATAAGTGTTCATTACTTTTCCCTCCCAACTAAAATATCAAAAATTTTGTTATGCTTCATATCATCGGTTGCACAGAATCCGCCGCGCACAATCGCATCAAGCGGAAGTTGGTCCCACACAATCTGCGGCATTCCACCACCATAGGTGTAGTAATAATAGGTCGGTTTCTTTTCATTGGCAAACCGGATATTAAACTCGCCTTTTGTTCCACGAAATCGTTCTAAAATTTCTGAAACAAATTCTCGAACGGTATATTTTTTATCCAGTTGAATCTCATCATAGTACTTTCCGTACTGTAAATTTGAAATCAATTTATATGGCTTAAACAGTATCATCTTTTGCTCCTCTCATTTACATATATATTATACTACGTTCTCGCTCATACTGCGAGCCGACGGAATTGAAAGAGGGCGCTCATCCGGCGCCCTCTTTGTTATGCTTTTCTCAGGGTCATGTAAGGCGGAGTTTTGGTGCACTCGATAATGATATCGCCGTAGCTCCACACCTGTTTGTCCTTTGTCGACAACATCGGATGATACCGGAACTTATCGACATCCACCTTTGCGTAAAGGTTACCGATCTTTGTCATCTCGCGGAACTGTCTGTACGCGTCTGAACTGAAGCGGAGCTGCTTGTAAAAGCGCTCTTTTACTTCTGGGGTGATTTTTTGCATCAGCATGGTATTCTTCTCCTTTTATCTTCTATAAAATTATCTGTGAAATTCTTTTCCGGAAACAAAAGCAGAGTCTTTTGCGTGGGCCTTCATAATTTTCTCGTGCCGGCGAATCATGTTCATGTTCGGGAAGAGAGTAAGCACTCCCTTATACGAATCCATAACGGGTCTGCCGGAGAGGTTGATGAATTCATCGACCGGCATCCGGTCAATCTTCTCACCGTTATGCTGCAGGTACATCCCTTTCATACCGGTCGACTCCGGGTCTTTCACGACAGTGACATTCGAGATACGGTTCCTGTTATTGTAGACGAACTCCCAGATAACAGGGAACCAGTTGTAGCCGGTCGAGCTGATGCGGAAATACATCTCTCCGCTGCCGATATTGTCGCTGTCATACATACCGCCGTACCGAGCCCGCAGGAACTCCTGATTCAACATGTCGCACACAAGAGCGTTGATGCTCTGCAGGTCATAGGCGGCACCATCGTTTCCGAGATTTAGCTCCTTGATGAACTCTGGCGTCATCACCTTATACGGGAGATGTTTCATCTGATAGAGGAGCATCGACTCGTACTCCTGAGGAGCCGCGTCGGGGTCAAGCTCGTGTGCATACGCTACAACGAGCTTATGAATCGCCGCCTTCGTCGCCGGCTCCTTCGTGTTATGATAGAGCCACTCTGCGGCATAGAGCGTCTCCTCCGGGTCATCAAGCGCACCGTAAAGGTGCACCGTCACAGGGATTGCTTTACCGTCACTCCGGATCATCCATGCATTTGCCATTTGCGTAACAACTCCTTTTCTTTACAAGTACAATCAAATCTTTCATCATGGGAATCTGTTCGGTCATGAAATCGCAGAGCTTCTTAAACCGGACCTGGTCGAAGTCTTTTTGTCCGCGTTGGTATTTCTCCGCAAGATTGAAGAAGCATTCGATCAGATAGCCATCATCATGTTCTCTGAAAAAGTACGGTCGGTCCGGAGTAACAGTGCCTTCGAAAAAGGTCTTATAATTCTCGGCTGACCGAATCGTGAAGCCTCGCCTCTGAATCTCTCTCAATACGGTGTCAGTATAGGTCCGAAGGTATGTTTTCGGGTATGGGTACACGTAATTGATAAGGATATGACTCGGCTTGTTTTTGAAGATGGCGTTCAGCTCGCGCCACTGGGCAGCGAGCTGAGAGTCGGGCAAATACGGAATCAGATCAACGTGCCACAGCCTCATTGGAATACTCCTTTATCTTTTTTAAATTGAGTCGGCAGACCGGATATGCACAGAAGCCGCTGAACTCGATGTCGCCAGTGTCTTCGATGAAACCTTTGCGGCAAAGCATTGCAAAAAGCTCGGCAGCAATACTGCTGTTCAGGTCCACACAAATACAGTCTTCCGGTGCCCTCGGGTTATCCATATCATCAAGGATATTAGCCGATAACAATTCGCTATCGCCATCGGCCGATACGAGGAGCAGCGCATATCTTCCACCGACCATATAATGGTCCAAGTCAAACGTGTACTTTTTACCCTTGTGCTTTATAAATTTTTTCATAAGTTTATTCTCCTCTCTCCAGTGTATTTATATTATATCACGTTTGCAGCTTTTCCTTGAGCCGACAGACTCGGTGTCCCTGCTCTCGCGAGGCAGAGCCCGACACGTCATAACACATCACTCACTCCTCCGTCACTGCAGTCATGGCATATACATACTTAGTCCTATTCATACCCCATATCTGCAGTGCCCGCTTAGAAATATCATTGCCGCCGGGTATCAGCTTCCGCACATCACCGAGATTCATCGGGCGGTCCGTCCTGATGAACATCAGGACTTTCCGCCGCATGTCATATGCAATGAAGTATTGATTCATGCGTCAATCCAGACTTTCTTCTTCCCGAAGTCTTCGGCAGACATTGCCCAGTCAATCACACTGGTATCTTCCGCATCAGTCGCATGAAATTCCATGTAATCGGGAATGAAGACGGAAATTTCGGAAGCCTTCCGGTTCATCACCTGCACCCATGCAGTGAGGTCCTTTTTGAACTCGTCAAGCTCTGTAAGCAGCTGTTCGAAGTGAAAGACTTTTCGTACAACGGGGTTCTCCACGTGAAGTGTGGTGCGAGAAACCGTATAGAACGCAGTAGGAACATTAAAGCCGTCTCGTTTTGCCGACTCAGACTCCTCTGCAGTATCTTCCGATGAACGGTTCTCCTGAGTCAACACTTCGAACCACTTATTCCACTCGGGCACAGTGCGGAGCTCTCCTCCGCCGCCCTTGACACCGATGTCACAGCAGTCGCTGTTTATGAACGGGCAGTCATTGCAATCGAGGCCCAAACACAGGAAGTGAGACTTGCCTTGCTTGATAGCGTTTGCGAGAGTGTTGTTGTATGCCTTTAACAGTTCGAGTGTAATTTTCATAATGGGTCGTCTCCTTTTGTTTTTCTTGATATTATTATACTGCAAAACAGGCTCATATCCGAACCGACGGAATTTATACCTGTGCCTCGTTCAGGGCCTTGTTGAACATATCCTCAGAGTACTCCACGCCGTCGCGGAGTGTCTGCCACATCCCAGTGTCGAGCCAGTTGCTTGCCTTGAACACATGGTAGAAGACAGTATCCTTCGACCCGTTGCGGTGCACTCGCTTCAGTCCTTGAGCCCAATGCTTGTAACACGGAAGTGACACGATGACGCACTGGTTGTACTCCTGCCAATTCATTCCTGTGGAGCCGGAGGCGAAGTTGGTCAGGATGACGTTCTTCTTATCGGTCAGCCGTTTTTCCTGCGACTCGCCCGCGTAGCGTGTGTAATTGTCCAGTGACTTGATGTCACCGTTATACACATCGATATTGTACCCGAGCGCGAGTATCCGTTCGAACAGTTCCGTGAACTCCGGCACGTAATTATAGAAGACCACGTAGTTGTCCTCCCTGTTCTTCAACAGGTCGACCACCATATCAATCCGCGTCTCGTCGTACCAGGTGGCTGTCTCGGCGTTGCCCTGGAAGCCGATGCTCATCTGACGGGCACGCATCCAGAAGGAGCCGGCCGTGTCGCAGAGGTAGTTGCTCTCTGGGTAGTCGATGTTACGGTACCACGGGTTCTGCACCGAGATGTTTTGCCGCATTGCATCGGCAGTCGTCATCGCACCTACGAGGTGCCCGTGCTCGCTCTCCCACACTGTTATTAGGCGCTTGATATAACCCTCGTCGACTGTACCGAGTCCGAGCTGCGCCCGCACGGCGTTGATATTCAGGAGCGTTTTGAACGGCAGCGTTTTCTTCGTCAACACGGTGAACCACGGCGACGGCTCATGCACATGCTCCGTGAAGACCTGCTCAGGGAGCTTCAACACGTCGTCGCTCTTGAGCGTGATAGCATAACGGTGAATAAGCTCGTAGAGCTTGTCGACGTTCTTGTACCCGACAATCGGCTGCTGCCACCCGAGAAGGCCGCGGATGTTTCCGAGAACACAGAACTGATCTTTGAACTGTGTCTTGGTTATCGGGCAGCCGAGGAACTTGAGCTGGTTCCACACGTCGATGAAGCCCCTCGTAAAAGGAGTGCCGGTCAAGAGGTAGGTGTGGAGGACCGAGCTGTGGCACATCAGCTCCCGCTTGATGCTCATGAGTGCCGTCGCCTGCGTCGACGTCGGGTCTTTAATATAATGAGACTCGTCGAGCAAAAGTGTCACCGGCTGGTGCCTGCAGGACTGAATAAATGACAGCACCTCGGGTTTGAGCACCACTCTTGAGCCCTGTGCGCCTCGCACGAAGAGGCTCTCATAATTTATAACACACACCGTTTTCTCATACTCAGGAAACGAATCGAACGGTTTCGGGAGCTTTGATCTCCCGGTTTTTGTTCGCGCAGAATTCGCGGAAGGCGGCAAATCATCGGTCGATATGCACAGACTAACAGTTGCCTCGACCCCCTTTTTACGGAGTGACGAGCTGCTGCGGAACGTGTCGCTCTCCGTGTTAATTACGCCTTCTGTGTTTTTAACAGTTACGGCAGCGGGTGTGTTATTAACAGTTGTGGAGTCTTGGGTGGGAGAGTCGGAGGTGTCCCTCTTGTCTGGCGCAGCAGACGCAGAGGTCCGGATATCGGCGGCAGTGACGGGATGTTTGTCACCCTTGGAGCGCACCACCCACTCGGGCCCGAGCTTTGTCGCCCACTGTTGCCAGGAGCCGGGTGTGTTCACGGACTCGGTCGCCTTACAGTTGGGCATCACAATCAACACTTTGGTGGACTGATTCTGCTCTGCGAGTGCGAGAGCCTGCACGGTCTTGCCGAGCCCGCAGTCGAGCCACAGCCCGAAGCTGAGCTTCTTCGCGAGTGTGTCGACGATTTGTTTTTGCCAGTCATAAAGCAGGTTATATATCATGAAAGTTATCCTTTCTCTTGTTTTGCAGGTATCTTAAACAGCCGGTCTGTTTAAGTCTTTGCGTGCATCCCGTAGGTCGAACGCTCGATGAGCTTGCGGAGCACCTCAGCGTCACGGTCGTTATAGCTGACATTATCCGAATCCTTATAACAATCATAAGTCGGGACGGAGTCAGGGATGTCGGTGATGTCGGGGATGTCGGGGATGTCGGTGGGCTTGATGTCATTGATGGTGAGCTGAGACGGGTCTTGCCCGGAGTCTCGCACAGCAGACGCTCGGGGAGTCTTGGCGGCACGCTTGGTAGGATGGTGCTGATAGGGACGTTTAACAGTCAGCCAGTCATGCTGAGCGGTCGGCAGCACGTATCGTTCGGCGGCATAGTCGAGCACTGCCTCGTTCCACGACTTATTCAGCAGAGCCTCTTTGGCGAGCGGCACCGAGTAGCCGGCGAAGCCGCACCTTTTACACACGAGGCGGAACTTGAGCTCGTAGCCGTCATATGCCTCAGGCGAGTCGGGGTCAGTCATCTGTATTGCGAAGACCGAGCGCAGGCCTTTCACATGGCACCTGGGACAAGGAAAGCGTTTCGGAGTTTTCATAACAGTTCGTTATCCTTTCTTCTTGTTTCTATTATATTATATCGCGCGCGAGCAAAGTGAGCGAGCCGACGGATTGGAGGTCCGAGAGACTCGCTCTGTGTGTTATGAGAGATGGGATGGAGAGAGGGATCGGGAGAGGGTGTGCTGCGGCGGAGCGCAGCCCTGGGTGGTGCTGGGTAGATGTCACCAGACAATGCGGAAGTCCGGGTGCTCGGCCATGAAAGGCTCCGCCACCTCCTCGATGGCTTTGTTCGCGGAGGCCTCCTCCTTGAAGTAGACACAGCATGGCCTCTTGCCGTTCCAAGTGTAACTCGTCATGAGGCGGCCCGCCACATGTTGCGCGATAAAAATATGCGCGGTCTCTCCGTCCCACGGCTTATCATCCACGAAGTCGTTCAGGTATGCGTACTGGAGGAGCTTCCTGTAGAGCAGCATGCTGTGCGCCACATGTTTCGCGAAGGCTTTGTCGTTCCAGTAATTGGAGCACTTATATAACATGTCGTCGACGGTGCCTGATGCGTCAATCCCGGCATCTGCCACACCGGCAGGGTTTGCCACGTAATACGGCTGCCCGACTTTTCTTTCGGCGGGATTGAACCGCTCTTTGGCGGATGCCTTAACAGGACTGTCATCACCACACAGCCGTGCCACTTGGTCCTGAGTCAGCTCAATCTTTTTTCCGTTAATCATAATGTAGTTTTCCATAACAGTTCGTCTCCTTTGAATTTTTGTTCTGTTTAACAGCTTGTTCTGTTTAACAGTTCATATCTCGTTCATATTTTGCTGTGCACTTTACATAGCACATAAATGGGTGGTGTTGAGGGCTGACGGAGTCTGCTGTGGCAACGCACAGCCTCGGGTGTGGAGCGGTGGGCGGCGGGAGAGGATGCTCAGCCTTTCCGCCAGTCTTTCCCGAGCGTCGGGCACTCGTACGAGCCGGCGAGCATGTCCTCGACAGCATGGTTCCACTCTGTTTTGGCGGCACCGGGTGACGATGCGAGATAGCCTTTGAAGAGGCATGTACCGCACACTCTGACATAGCGAGGCGGGTTCTCGATAGAGTGCCATTGTCTTGTATAGGTATGCCCGCATTTTGGGCAGGCGGCAAGTCTGCGGCCCTTGGGTATCACGACGCGTCTGTTCGAAAGGCGACGGACCAACTCGGTCGCTTCTTCGAGTGTCACGTTTTCAACAAGCCATGAGAGTTTTTCTTCATCCATATAACAAGTCTCCTTTGTGTTTTAGTGTTGTGAGGGTTTGGTGTGATTGCTTATGGTCGGAGGTCGGAGTCTGGCGAAGCAGACGTTCGACGGCGAGTGGGGTTTAACGGTTGGTAGTGACGGGTGGCGGGTCATTTGCAGCTGAGCCACTCCCGAGCCTCGGGGGGTTGGTACTTGGTCTCAACAAAGTCAAGTACGGCCTGATTCCAGGAGGCGGTGATTCGTCCGCCGTTTTTCGAGTTGGTCGGAGTAATATACCCTGCGAAGCCGCATTTACAAAACCTCACGAAGCCATCTGGGCTTTTTGTCCGGACCCTCGTTGTATGTTTGGCTCCACATAACGGGCACGGCAGTACTTCGGCAGGCTTAATGGTCGGGTTCTCTTCCAGCCGTTTTTTGAGCTCCAGCACCGATGCTGCGGCGATTAACTCCTCTCGAGTGGGCGTGTTCACACCGTAGCGAGCTTCAAGCGCCATCACAATGTCAGTCACGCTATAATTGGTCATTTTGTTTAACACCTCTTTCTTTGAGTTTTTAATTTATTCGTTTGATTGCTTTTCTTAACAGTTGAATGAAACGAGAAAGTTTTGAAAGGTCGAGAAGGGTCTGGCACCGAGGTGCCGCCTCAGTTGGCCGGAGGCCATTGAGAGGCTTTTTGGGCGGCGAGCGGTGAACGACGGTGAGCGATTCTCGGCACCTGATAATATTATAACACAGGAAGTATCTAACAGTGAGCCGACGGAATAGGGTGTAACGAGCCTGATAATCGCGAAACAGTTATGAATAATTATGCGGTAGTTATGTACAGAGGAGTGTTTTAAGGCGGGCTTTTTCGAGCGGTTGTGGGTTTATGAGTTCACAGAATCGTAGTCGAAAAATGGCCTCCTAACTAGCGAGCGACGATTAGGGAGTATAATTGGATTGAACTGATTAGGCAAAAAAGCCTAATTTTTAAGGTGCAAATTAGGCAAAAAAAAAATTGGCAAAATTTAGCAAATCTAGCCCTTTCATAAT